>Ga0307507_10009993_pt1 | contig 12438 bp, 18 predicted proteins | sample 7_EM_MG_FD_207223 | JGI IMG/M metagenome (GOLD analysis project Ga0307507, IMG submission 207223) | Populus trichocarpa ectomycorrhiza microbial communities from riparian zone in the Pacific Northwest, United States - 7_EM | ecosystem: Host-associated > Plants > Roots > Unclassified | place... | reverse complement strand
CAACATGAAATTTGTCCCAGTCCTAGTCCAGTCCGGTAGGATTCCGGGAGTCCAGTAGGAGTCCGGTAGGAATAGGTGGAGGAGTGTAAAGAGCTCTGAGTTCCAAGCATGGAATATAGCAAGGACCCTATCACTGATTGGTACTGAGACCAGAGAGCCACTGTAGCAGTTCCATCAAACAGTTCAGGTTTATGGCTGGTGGGAAGAGGAGTTTGTGCAGCCTTGGCATCAGCCATACCAAAACCCTTGAGAATTTTCTCAAGGTAGGGAACCTGATCAAGGTAGGTCTTCCCTCCTCAATACTCTATTCTCATTTGGAGAAACTCCCTGCATTCTCCTAAGTCACAACATTCCCATTTGTCCATGAAGAGTTTCTTCTTGGACATGACTTGGGCAGTGTTTGGTCCAGTTAGGATGATATCATCCACATATGCAAGTATGATGACCATAGTTCTGTCAGCATGTTTAGCAACAAATATGCCAGCATCAGCATAAAGGCAGGAAAAGCTGAGAGCCTTCAGGCTTCAATCAAGCTCATGCCACCAAGTGTGAGTGGCTTGCTTGAGGCCATAGATAGCCTTTTTCAAGTGAAGGACCTTGTGTTCATTGCCTGGAACTTTGAACCCCTGAGGTTGCTCCATGTAAAGTTCCTTGTCTAATGTTCCATATAGGAAGGTGGATTTAACATCAAGGCCTTTGATTTCCTATTTCTCAAGCACTGCTAATGCAAGAATGGTGTGGACCGACTCAAACCGAACAACCAATGAGAAGATCTCATCAAAGTCTAGACCCTCAACTTGTGAGAAGCCTTTTGTGACTAAGCAGGCCTTTTTATGTCCATCAGACTTTAAATCAAATACCCAGTGATTTTTGACAGCCTTACAGCCAGGAGGTAGGTCAGCAAGCTTGTAAACATTGTGTTTCTTGAGGGCCTCCAACTCCTCAAACTGTGCTTTGCACCATGCCCATTGATCTTCAGCTGATAGTTTGCTGATATCCTTGGTCATCCAATCTCAGACATTCATCAGATCTGGTAATTCATTGTGGTGAGGTATTGCCTTTGAAAACAAATATTCTCACAATGCTCCCCCTTCCATTGCTGATTTAGCATGACCTGGGTCACCCTCAACAGTGTTGCTTGACTGTCCTGAATTAGGAATGGATGTTGTGCTGTTTGCATCAGGCAATTTTTGATGTCTGTCAGTGTCTGTAGACGTGCTGGGCAGGTATATGTTCCCATCTTTTCTGGTACCTTTCCTCTCTCGCTCAGAGCATCAAGGTGGCTCATTACCATGCTGTGCTAAATTTCTTGAGTTCTCCACCTTTTCTGCCATCTTTAGTTGAAAAATTATTTCATATTGAACAGCAAGTGATAATTTGTTCTTCTATGATGCCTAGGGCTCAAAGAAATTGTAGATACCTTGCATTATTTTGAAAACTCTGTTTTAAAACACAAAACAAGCTTAAACTCAGGTATCAAAACCAACAATGATATATATTTGTACTGAGATCACCCATATATCAGAATTTTTTACTTGTTCCAGATGCCTCCTAGAACAGGAAAACAGGCTGCAACTGTGGCAAAAGCAAGGGAAGCTCATGCTGAAAAAAGGCTGCTCTGGACTCTGGGACAGCAATAGAGGATCTCTGGGATGAACTAAAAACAGCAAAGTCACAAATTCAGGAGTTAGAGCCCTTGCTTGTCCAGAAGACCACAGAGTGCACTTCTCTACAGTCAGATCTTGAAAAGTCAAACCAAAAGTTAGCTAAACTCCAGGCTGATGTTTCTTTATGGTGGGAAAAGCAGAAAGACACATATCATGAGCTTCGTATGCAATGCCAAACAGCAAAACAATGGCAGGACAAAATTAGCCAGTTGGATAACCAGGTTAAAATTCTGAAGCAAGCAGAGACAGAGGCTTCTGCTCAATTACTGAGGGGATCACAGCAGTCAAAAGAAGCCCTGCATTACTCCAGAAGGAGAATGATGGTCTCTGAAGTGAACTATCTGGAGTGATGGCAAGGTGGACATCTCAACTTGCTGGGGCACACTCTAAACTAGAGACTTCAAATGAGAAACTCCAAGCCCTCTGTCAGGAGGCATATAAACTGTGCAGGACAGTCACACAGGCTAAACTTGTAAAGGAGAAGGCTGTTGTGAATGTCAAAGCAAAAATTTTGCAGCAACGGTCTGTACATCATTTGATGAGCAAAGGTATCTTTACAGAGGATACTTGTGATGTTGTATGCCTTCTTTTTAAAGCAGGCTGTTCATGAAACTATATTGATCAAGTAATATCTACAGTTCTCAAATAGTGATGTACAAGGGTATGGGAACCCTTAAGGGTACGTGGGTAAGGGTACAGTAGGTGAGGGTAGAGGTAGGGATATTGAAACCCCCTGCCAAACCCTGACCCTCACCATGGGTTAGGGTTACCTGCCCAATTCCTCAAAGGGTAATAGTGTCTCAAAATTCACATGTTAGGAAAGTCAAATGAAAGCCAGTCAGGACTCTAATTGCATGCACACAACCAGGTACATCACACATATTGTACAGTTGTCATTTCTATTGATTTTCGTTGATTCAAATTAGAAAAAAGATGGGGGTGTCGCCTCGACTTAGCCTCCATAATCATTCATGTACTGATCAGGTAGACTATGTACTGAAAGATCGACTCCAAATCATTGTTCTTTTTCATCATGAAGAGCCTGGAGGGACCTTCCTTTCAACTCTCCTTTTTGAGAGAGTAAGTAGCTGAAGTCCTATAAATACCATGTAAGTTATGAGCATTTTATCTAAGAAATGGCACCTACCCATAGTAAACCAATTCCTGAGCAACATCCTCTTGGTGTTCGCAAACGCATCCTTGCTGCCAGCCTTGCCTCCACAGACAATGTTGATGCTGCCGCTGTTAAACAGCGAAAGCTCGAGGAGGACACAGCTGCATTGCGCCGACAACAACAGCCATCAGTTGAGCTTGTCGTTGATGATGATGATCTCCCTTCCAATTTGCTACCACGGAATGCATCATGAATCATGGAGGCAGCTGATGGAAGCAACGACGATGATGTTGACATGGTTGACAACAACTTCGACAACTTGCCTGGCCTGGAACCCGTGGACTCCAGTGAGTGTGGGGATGAAAGCCATGATGATGATGGCAACAAGGAGGAGGAGGAGAGTGCTGAGGCAGAACTTTGTAAGTTTACTATTAACCTTGAACGCCGTTAACAAATACTCACTGAATTTTTGCCAGCGCATCTCATCGAGGATTGGACCTTGCCTATCTATGCTTTCTTTGGCCCAATCCCAGATATCACCTACAATGCCAAAGGCCATCGCACTCATGAGTTCTGCTGCTCGGCAGGTGTCTATAAGGGTAAAGGTACTAACAAGTGAATTGTTCGATGTTTCCTTGATATGTTGGACCGGATGTCAAGTAGTAACCTCAAACATCATGCAGTCCTTTGCTGGGGAGCAGACACCATCGGTAAGGCCTTGGATGCAAAGGTTGACATTGAGTCGGCTCGCAAGACTCTTGGTGGGCTTCAGGATGGCTCAATCACAGCGGCATTTGAGTGCAAGGGAAAAGGTAAAGTATCATACTCACATCGTCAGCACACCAAAGCGGAGACCAGGTAAGAAAGATAGTACATTCAAATTTATTCATCCTCACAATGTCGTGATAGGGCCAAGATCGTTCACTGGGTATCTGAAAGCATGCGCCCATTCAGCATCATTGAGGACCAAGGATTTCGCTGCCTCATGAAAACTGGGAGGCCAGAGTACTACTTACCATCTCATCCAACTGTTTCTCGTGATGTCAAAGAAGTGTTTACAAAGGTCTGAAAGAGGATTGCTAAAATGTTTCAGGTAAGAAATGAGTGGTGTTTGAAGATGTCTTAACGGATACTCACATTGAATTAGGAGCATAAGTTTTGGAACGGATGCTTGGACCTCACCAAATTCAAAGGCATACATTGCCGTTACTGCCCACTTTGATCAGAATGGTGTTCCCTTCTCTATGCTTCTTGATCTTGTTGAGGTCACCAAGTCGCATTCAGGATCAAACCTTGCCACTGCATTCGCCAAAGTTCTAAATGATTTTGGAATTTCGGATAAGGTCAGTTCAAATTTGTGTTACTTCAATTTCGGTGACTCACTTTTCTGCAGGTACTCAGCATTACTTGCAACAATGCTGCACCAAATGATACGATGATTGATGAGCTTTCCGAGCTCTTGGATGACTTTCCTGGTGCAGCAAATTGTACTCGATGCTTTACACACATCCTTAACCTCGTTGCGAAGAGCATCTTGAAGCAATTCGACCTTCCAAAGGCTGAAGCTGATGAGGCTCTTGATGCTGCTACACAAGCACTTGCTGACCTTGCTGTTGATATTGAAGCTGAAGAGGAGTTGATGGGAAATGATTTGGTGGAAGATGATGAGGAGGATGACAGCAGTGAAGGACTTACTGATATTCAAGCTGAGATGTCGGTGGAAGAGATTGAAGAACTTGACAAGAGTTTACGGCCAGTGCGATTGGTCTTGGTTAAAGTAAATTCAGTCTCTGATTCAATCTAGTATAATCACTAAATTCACATTTGACTTGTTTCATCACACCAGCTCTGTAAACTCACCTTCGCCATCAAGAATTCAACCACGATCATTCTTCCTCAATGGTTTTCAATTCTCAAGCAACATGCAGAGGTGAGCATAGCAGCCAAACAGAAACCTCTCTCACTTCGAATGATGCCTCGGGATGTTGCTACATGATGGAATTCAACATTTGATATGCTCAAGTTCACGCTCTTATACCGCAAGCCGCTGGACGAACTGACTGGTATTCGGGAGATGAAGCTTCGGTCATACGAGCTCTCAGAGATTGAGTGGATGATTGCCGAAAAGCTTTCAGGTGTTTTAAAAGTATGTTGCTTCACTTATTCGCACTTTGTTACTCAAAACTTGTCTAGATTTTCAAGCAGGCGACCCTTTTTTTCTCTGCTCAAACACCAAACCTTTTGAAAGTCATTCCTGCTATGGACTACATTGATAAGCATCTTGTGTCTGGTGCTCTCAATATGATGTACCTCCCCTCAATCTGGGCTTCCATGCTAATTGGGAAGAGGCTATTAAATAAGTATTACAATATGACAGATTACTCAGAAGTATATCATATCGCAATGGGTACGTTCAATTTTCTCTATTCTTGAGTCTCGCAACTAATGTCCACTCAGTTCTTGATCCAAAGCGCAAACTCAATTATTTCCAATTGGCTGGATGGGAAGAAGAATGGATCAAGACTGCATGTGAGATTGTTGAAGAGGAATTTGATAGAGGATATGTGGGCCTGTCTCCTGAGTTGGAGGAACCAGAAGCAGCATCGGTACATCCCATATGACTCTAACTACCTAACACTTTGAAACCAAGTTTTTCAGTCACCCCTTGCACAATCGGAGAACATCTTCATAGATTTGTTGTCTTGCTCAAGTTCGGCGCCTGTCAACAATGAGCTTTGTAGTGAGCTGGCACAATACCTAAGCACGGGACCCGAGAATGTCAAAGATGCACTTCTCTGGTGGGTTGAAATGCGTGCTGTCTACCCTCGCTTATCTAGGATGGCCTGGAACTACTTATCTATTCTGGGTACATCAAATTTGCATCTCAGTTTGTCATTGGCCTGATTTTCTTCTAGCCACTTCTACCAATGTTGAATGTGTCTTCAGCAAAGGCCAACTTGTGCTCTCGCACATCCGTAATTGACTCAGTCTTGCGTCAACTCGTGCGTTGATGTGTCTTGGAGCCTGGAGCAAGTTGGGACTCATGCATGATGCTGACATTAGGGCTGCAGCCATGCTTCCAGATGTCATAGGAGAAGAAGAGGAACTTAAGTTGGACTGGGATTATATGTCATATGATTAGGTCTTGTCTTGTAGTCCTCTATGATTTAATTACTCCTTGTACTCTACCTCAATGTCATACTTGACCCCTGCATCCACCCGCGGTGGGTTTCTGACCCCCCAGACCCTGTACAAACCCTCACCTGTACCTTCTAAATACCCTTACGCATGGAAAGGGTATGGGTTTGTGTGGGGTCAGGGTAAAGGTACATGTGAAAACACCTGCGGGTTACCTGTGCCCATCACTATTCTCAAGTCAGCAGGAATTGATACTATTGGAACTGTGAGCAGAACTTCTGTTTCCCACATCCTTCATGAATGGTACTTTGCAGCACAAGTTCAACTTGGATATGAAATGAAAAATGCCCAAAGTATGACATTTAGTGCAGATGGGACAAGTCATTGAAATATCAACTATAATTCTCACCATGTTCACCTTCCTGTTGAAGACTATGCCTGACCTGAGAGTGATAAAAAGCAGTGTGCAACTCACACATTTGGAATTCAATCATCACATGATGGTTCTAGTGAAGAAGCTATAACAGATTGGAAGAATAACCTCAATGCAATCACTGAGATATACAATAATAGTCCATTAGGAAAGCATTCAGGATTGATTTTAAAACTCATTGAGCTTCTTATTAAGCTTATGGGAATGAATACTGATCACTGTGCAAAAGAAAAAAAAGATGCTTGAATGTTGGAAGACTTAAAAGCATGGGCTGTTGACCAACATCTTGGAGAGGAAATGTCACTTGATATGCCATTTGAGGAAATTTCTGAGCACTTTAGAAAAGCAGAAATGAATATGATAAAAAAAGCAGGAGGGAAAGCTAAATGGAATAAATTATCAGATACAAGAAGGCAGAGAGAAAGGCAGCAATGGTAGAAGAAGCAGTTGCTGAGTTGGGAAAGGAAGCCTTTGATGAATTTCCTGATACAGAAAAGCGAATCTTTTGTCTTTTTATCTGGGCTGGATGTGGTTGTCACAAGGATCTCAATACAGTTCAAGGAGGATATCTTGCAATGTTGGCATGGTGGATTGAAAATTAAAGTGAAGAGGTTGTGCAACCTGTTCTTCTGGCAAATCATGACAATGATCCAGTAGTCAAAGAGAGGGCTGCAGCTCAAGAACAAGCATTTCATAAATCAACATGTGGTGCTGTAAAGACTGCAGAAATTGCTGGTGCTATTTTCAATCACAAGGATGACAAAAAAGGTCATCATGACCTTTTTCACTATTGGTGGTGGGAACATGTTGGTGTTCCATTCACATTTCCTGTTACATTGAACAATCAATTTCAGTCCTACTGTGATGCAGCTGCTGCACTTATCCTTTATGGTGAAGAGTTTAAACTCCTTTTAGAATGCCTTCATGTCAACAAGCAAAATTCAACACTTAATCACATGGAATCAAATCTCTGGAATGCTCTACACTGTTCATCAACAGCCACTGAACTTGCTGTTATGGCAATTTATGCAGAATGTGTGTCTTATCCATACATGAAGTCAATTTGGACCTCAAGTGAAAAGAACCAAAACATTCTTGATCTTGGCCCTCTTCATTCCTGGGTCTATGAGCATATCCAGAAGATTATCAAAGACCCTGATATGCTTATTACCAATTTGAATCCTTCAACATCATACAAAACTTCCACTCTTGATGGTGAGATGTGGCAAAATATCAATGTCATTAAAAAGATCAAAGATCTTATTCCTGAACTTCCACACTTTTGTGAACTCCTTCTTGCATTTTTCAATGGAGCAGCCCAGACATGGGAAAGGTTTACATCAGAATTTGCACCAGGTGGTCTAATTGATGAGGCAACAACAGAAGAGAAAGAACTTGCATGGCTGCCTGCTTCAAATGATGAAAATGAAGGTGCTTTAGGCTCTTTTCAACTTCTTATGTGCCATCAACCCCAGCTCACACAGCTTGATTACAATGCAATTTCTATGTATTTCCGAAACAACACAAAAGCATTTATGGTAGCAAAGTTTACTGAAGAAGAGGATTATCAATACCTACACAAGCTTGCATGGAATGCTAATGGAATGGAGAAAAAAAGGCATAGGGAACTTGTGGAGTATTGTGATAGACACCAAGCAGAAAAAAACAGCTGTACAGCAGTTTGAGAGCAAAATGCACAAGAGACAGCAGCACAACTAGCACAATTGGACCTTATTCTTGAAAAAGACAAAATTCCAGATCTTAAAGGAAAGGCCCTGGCAGATCAGTTGAAGCTATTCAAAAAATCAGGAGCTCCAAATCTGCAAATTGGCCATCAACTAACTCATGTTAATGATATACAGCAAGCATTATTGGATGCAATTGATTTGTATAAAAATGGTTCTTGGAAGCTGTTTGATAATGAGGAGGAAGATAAGCAGGAGGAGAGCAATAGTGAGGAGGATTTCTCAGATGAAGATTGGGAGTAATGTTGTAAGACTAGTTTGTGTAATATGATATTTAACATGAGAAATTTATTATGTATCCCAATGATTACCTGCATCTGAGATCACTAGCACTGAACCCTTCATCCACACTAATACAGCTATTGAAATATACCCAAAAATGACAAAAACAGTTGCCAAATAGTAGAGATATGCCTAATTTTAATGATTTTCACCAAATTGACCATATCTCACTCAAATCTTCAAGATAAGAAGCTTGTTTTAAAGGTAATTGGTATTTAAACTGCTCCATATACACAAACCTATTGCTATCTTCATATATGATCTGTACACATGGGGTAGTCCTGTGCATATCATGCCCCCTGAACTGTGTCAGAAATTTGTTATGTAATCTTCGGACTTTGAAAATGCATCACATCCGAAATATTGTTGTATTCCCTTGTACTCTTGACATGTTTATACCTTCACAGAGCTCCCCATCGCTACAAATTCAATTCAGAGTTCATTGAAAAATTGACCTTGATGGAACAAAATGTCCAAAAAATTTGATCCTACAAGAAAACACCTCTTATTGCAGTGCCAGAAATCCCTCAATACTTCAAGCTTCTCCTACCTTCCACATCAAGCTTAGACCAGTTGTGTTGGGATTCTGTCCTACACACCCCTTTTCTTGCCAAGACTCATTGAATGTTGATGCAAATCCAAGAGAAAGACTATCAAGTAAGGACTTTGCATTAAGTCCATTTGAAAAAGCAACTGTGGAAATGATTATTTCACAACACAGATCGTCATTGATAAGTCATATCGTTTCTTCATTGTACTCTGGGGGGTTGATGCTATGATACATTCATGTTCAGATGAGCTTGTCCACACCATCAGGTTGAAATTGCCAGATATAAGCATATATATGGGAGACCTGATCAAGTGTTCAACAGTGTATGATCATTTTCCTTCCAGCAGCTAGGTATGGAAGTAAATTGGGGAATTTCTTGCCGTTCAGTCCCCAAGTGATGAATTGAACAGTAAACTGAGTGTTCAGATGCTCATTAGACCTCCTGATGAATTTGAAGTTGCCTTCAAAGAAGCCCAAGCTCTTACAGACAGAAATTGTAGATGAACCCAGCTCAAGGGTTGCGGTGAGGCTGAAACAGATATTGATGCAGGAAATTGACCATGTAAGAAAGCCCTGATAGTCGCGAACGCAGTACAGAATGAGAGACCCCAAACATTGATCAAGTGGACCTTGTCGATGCACCCAAACAAGACGTTGGACTGAAAGATTGGACTCTCTGTGATTTCCCTCCACTCTTTGTTGCATAAATGCTCTGGGTCCACACAAATCACCTGCCATCTAATACATTCCTTTACCACATCTGCCAATCTGGTTCCAGCCTTTCATGCTTCACTCAAGGTTTCATGGCAGTACGAGAAAGCAGAGACATTCAGTTTTGACAGTTTGAAAACCTAGAAAGTTGTGAGCACAAAACATGAAAAAAAACAGGGGAAATGTACAATATTATTGGCTAGTCCCTTTGTTGGTGTAATTACGACACCAATAGGTCTTTTTCAGGTAGGAAGTCCAGCAGGGTATGCATCCAGATGTGCATTATATTCAGTGAGAATGAGATGAGGAATAGCAAAGGCTGCTGATTTTCCGTCACCAGTTGCAGTGCAGCAAAGTATATCTTGACCATAAAGGATTGAAGAAACAAGTTCAAGCTGTACCAGGTGCAGCCCATCCCTCCATGTTGGTATAATCATCTTCACAATGGTTCATATGGTCTCCACATCAGGAAAAAAGTTACTTGTGATATTGTGATATGTTGACATGATAGCACTGGTAGCACCATCAAGAGCCCCCCTATATATTGTTCTCCATAGCTGACCCTTTAAAATCCATAGCACACAATAGTTCTATAGATTAAGCCATAGCCATGTAGCCAGGTAGTTTCATAGTACATTGTAGCAAATATATACAGGGTAGAGGAGGTAGAGGAGATATTAGTAGTCTTCTGAATTGATCAAGAATGTGGCAAATGAATTATATTCAAAATCTAAACACAATACACATGTGTACTCCCTCATTTGTTGTCTACCACATCCTTGTCCCAAGCCACTTTGGCCTTGCCCTGCTCCTTCTTTGAATGCACACCTCACAACTTCAGAGTGCCCACTGTCCTTGAAACTTTGCTCTTGTCCTCATTTTAGAGATTGTGTGCAGTGGTGTGTGTGAGAGACCTTGCTTGGTGCAGATACTGGCAACAGTATGGGATGGGCATCTGTGTCTGTGTACTGCATTTGTAGAATTTCAGGTGAAGAGTTGCAGTGTGCTGTGGGGTGAAAGTCTGTTGCAGAAGATGTGAAGAGGGAGTTTGACAAGAGGATGAAAGACAGACCTTGGTGAGGTGATGCGTCATCTGAATGGGTGGAATGTGAGTGGTGTTGTACCTGTCAACCAACTTCGACTGAGTCCACCAACAACGTCACCCCATGCATAGGAGAGGAATGGGCACAGGTAACAGTAGGGGAATGGGGTAGGAGAATGTTGGGTCGCATGTTTAGATGGCAGATGATGCGCATTTGGTGGGTGATGATAGATAGCACAGGTGAGGTAGAAAAATCAGCAAGGAAGACTGCTGCATCATGGGTCTTGCTGCTGGGTACCAGGCTTAGGTGACCTATTTGGAAGATAAGGAGTTTGTCACATAGAGAACATGTTGGCATACTGATGGCATAGCAATGCAAAAGTATACCAGAAGAGGGTGGAGTCGATAGTCATTTCAGAGAATGGAATGTGAGCAAGGACCTACCTCCTGACCAAGAATGCATGCTACTCAGCATTTCATCCTAGCAGTTCATAGAGGGGACATCAGGCAAAGAGCAATGAAGGGAAAAGACAGGACAGGTGCAGTGTTACAAACAGTGGTGGTGGTCAGAAGAAAAAGGGAATGCATGAATTATTGCCAAAACAAGTATTTCAACCAACATCATGTGACATCAGGTTGCCATCCAACAATCTGATTTGGATTCTGGCTCTGACGGTGGTTCACTCAGAACTCCATGATTCCATCCAAGTACTTATGCATGCATAGCACATATTCCATGTTGAATACGAATATTTGTGGTTTCAATTATTGAGTGAGGAGGACAGTCATGTGTTTTTGCAAAGAATAAGTGAGAGTGCATGTAGGGGGAGATATGATGCAAGTACAAGCATTGCTTCACATCCCACTCGATACCAAATTGATAGTCATGGTAGCACTCATAGTGTTCCGGCAATTCTTCATAGGACACACTAAGCTTGGGAGCTCATCCACAACTCTATCTTTTACCATGTACCTTGCCCCTTTCGTGATGGACTTGATCATGGGCTCTAGATACACCTGCCAAGGATATGGAACACAATTCTGGCAATGGGAACTATATTCGGCTATGATTTTGATGTGGTAACTATTGGAGAAAACACCTTGAAAACACCTTTTCCTGGTGCAGGCTGATAGGGTCCTGCCAGCAGGCTCCAGTGGCCATATGTGAGGGTTCATATGGGTTCAATCCATTCAAGAAGTGAAATAAATCAAGTTGTAAGAATTTACTGCTTGAGAATCATTGGATGTTGCATTGACAATGAAGGAATTGTAGATATATTGATGCGATGAGGCATTTCAAAGTCCGAAGATTACATAACAACTTTCTGACACGGTTTGGGGGGCGTGATATGAAACAGACCACATCCACATGTGAACCATACAAATCTATAAAATTCACTTGTATTGTGGTCTGTCTGTGAGAGACTACACATGGGGGAACCTATGCATTTGGTTATATGTAGCAGAATATTGCTTGAATTGACTGTTTTTACACTAATTCTTACAATATATTGAATACTTTTGTTGTCTAAAGTTATTAGACTGATTACAATATATACAGTCATCCACCCCTTAATGATACAGTGAAATCATTAAATTCAAATTTCAATTCTGAGCAGTATGCCTTCCCCATAAAAACTACATAGTAACTCTCTGTTAATCAGTGTGATCCATCCCTCCAAATTTCAGAAGCTTCTTTTGTGTTGTTGTGTAGAAATTTACAAAATACAGGTGTATCATTGGGGGGTGAGAGCAT
>Ga0307507_10009992_pt1 | contig 12439 bp, 12 predicted proteins | sample 7_EM_MG_FD_207223 | JGI IMG/M metagenome (GOLD analysis project Ga0307507, IMG submission 207223) | Populus trichocarpa ectomycorrhiza microbial communities from riparian zone in the Pacific Northwest, United States - 7_EM | ecosystem: Host-associated > Plants > Roots > Unclassified | place... | reverse complement strand
CAGCGAAACTCACCCGTCAGAAATTTGTTAAAGTCGCGAAGGCCAGTAAGGACTTTGACGAGTACCTTAAGGAAGTTTACTCTGGGTTGAACGATGCAGACATTGCCGAACAGGAAGAAGTGCGCAAGGACAATTATCCAGGATACCCTGTGCGACGAAGATCAACGTTCTATCGGAATAAGAGGGAGGAAGTGAGTGAAAGCGAAGAGGATACTAGTACAGATAGTGGGGAGGATGAGGATGATAGTGAGGATCAAGATGAAGATAGTGAAAATGACAAGAAAAGGAGGAAAAAGAGGAAGGGCAACGCTGGCTCCAAGAAGCCCAAGAAGGGAGATGATGATAGTGATGATAGCGAGGATGAGGAAGAGGAGGCAAGGGCGAGAAAGAAGGCAGGGAAGAAGAAGAGTTCTAGACGGTAACCGCGATACCCGGGGAAACGCGCTTCCTAGAATAGCCCATATCATAAACTCGCCTCTCACTCTAGCTCTTTAGAAGGGGTTAACATACCCAGTGATATCATACCATGTCCCGCAGTCGCCCTAGCCTCCAAAATTTTAAGGAGCCCCGGGTTCCTATGACCAAGGCGGTTGCCATTGTCGGCTATCTGGATCGGGACGTCCGCTACAGCTTTCCTAGTGTAATTTGGCTAGACTCTTCAAAATTCCGGTAAGATCTGGGGAACACAGTTGGTTTCCGATAAAATTGTTTGCTCTGTTCAAGTGCCGTGCTAGTGTGAAAATTGGAATAACCGGGCCCCACGCCAGTATATCGGAGGGCCAAAAGACTGCTTTTTCCCCGCCTTTGTTCCTTTAATCCAAAGACGAAATTCTGGACACCTTCGCGTCAGGTCCAACCATTCTGGTTTTGCCGGTATTTATATTATCCGAGTAGCCTATGCCTTTCCGGGTCCTGAAGAGCCAAGATCTTGCCTAGAGTACTCACAACTAACCCTAGCGCGGAAGAGACTTGTTGAAATCCTAGGAATGATATCGACAAGTAAGAAAGGAAAATGCGATAGAAGAATTGCTTAATTGGCTACGGAGGCACAGCGTGTAAGTTTTGTAGGTTCCACAAACCAGGACTGCCTCTTTGTTGTGTAAATAGTCGGGTTCACCACCCACCTTTCTCTTAATCAACCATCAGTCATTTCAACAAAGACTGGCTGGTGACCGACGAGTGATGTTTCGTGATGCAAGCCCGGCACATACCTACCGTATTCCGAAACAGGTGGAACGAACGAGCCGGGTCCCAATCCCGAAGTTTGTGTGGAGAAATGGTACTTTGTGTCGAGGAACGATAGATTAGTGTCAACTTCCTACTCACTATTGCCGATATGAGTGCGTACGCAAGCTCGACATTATTCTGCGCCATGCAGTACGTCGCCGAAGTGGGATATACATACCGTTCATGTCTCTCTAAGTAGATAGTTAACTGAATCAAAAAAATTTCCGCTGTGAATTACAAGTGCTAAACAAAATAAACCCCACAGTAGCCCATCATTTCCTCCGCGCCCCACAAACCCCACAGCAGCACATCATTTCCTCCGCGCCCCACAAACCCCACAGCAGCACATCATTTCCTCCGCACCCCAACCAGCGAGCAGCTGAAAAGCCATACCACTTCAGGCTATGGTCCTCCAACGATTGCACCCAGGCAAACACAGTTAACTGTCAGGTGACCGGCTGGGATCCCCGCCATCCCCACCAGATCCCCCCGTGTATCGGCGCTGGTACCACGGTGGCATATCGGACATGGGAAATAGTCGATTTCCAGTCTCCTGAGTGTAATAGTCGAACACAGACTGGCGTGTATATTGAACAATGCTGAACCGATATCCGCTCCATTTGCCAACATAGTGCGGCAGTAAATGGGACCGCAAAAATAGAATACTCCCTAAGTAAAAATTAGCTTTTCATTGTGGGCTACAAGAGCCCAGACCAATACGGTAAAAACTGGAATAGAAGATGTGCTGGAACATTGGAATTTGCCTCATCCCTTGGGCGGTCTGAAAGAGTAAAATTCGTAGCAAGGCACACATACTCCCGATCAGTCGGGAACTAGGTATTTCGGGGTATGAATGTTGGGTTTTTAACGGCTAAGGGCCTGTTTGGTTGCGATAGTTCTCAGCCTGAGGACCGTTCCGTTGTGAAACGGCTTGACCTGTAGAAACGGTTGTTGTCAATTTTGCACCGTTTGCTTCTATCCCTTAGTCTGTCACTGCGCCCAAGAAAACCGGTTGCACAGGTCTCAGATTGAAATCCTGGGTAATTTATTTCCAGTTAGGGAAGGATACTTCCCAGATCCCGTTATTTTCTTGGCCAGATTTGGGATTTTCTTAACAGGTTTTCTTGGGCGCAGCAACCCGACAGACTATGGGATATGGCAGCCTTTCTGTTATGACCGTTTTTGAAATGGAAAGGTTAATGCCTTTCGCCGCTACCAGCCATTCCGTTCTCCCCTTTTGGGACGGAAGGAAACGGTCATTAGTATGGGAACGACGGAACGGAACCATCGCAACCAAACAGGCCCTAAGTGACTCAACACTCAATTAGTATCTGTATTGTTTGAGATGCGAGATAGCTGAGGATTTCCTACATTTCCTTTCCGTGCTTTCCTTTTCCGTCTCTAATTTGCACCGAATGTCTCTATAAGAAACCCTATAGCTCATGTCTCTCTTTACGATAACTCTCGTTCATATCATCTGTTTTCCTTCACTCGTTAGACACGAATCTATTATTTTCGCTCGCCCGGCTGCTCCTGTACGGAAGTGAATGTATCGGTAGTCCATCGTTCGCCCTAGAAACTTGACGGTAATTTCCAACAAATCGTAATACTGGGAGTCCTCCAAAACAGGATGAGTGTGCCTGGCTATGAATTTTACTGTTTCAGACCGTCCAAGGGATAGGCTTCGTAGGGGGAAAACACTCATAAACCGTTGAGATGAAACAACGGGATATGCATAGCGCATTAGAAATCTATCCTGGGCCGGTAGAGATAGCAAATCGAAAGAGTTTTTATAGTATTTAACTTCTCTAGTAGGGTACGACTTACCAGGCTGAAGCTCAATCTTGATGCCCAAGCTAGGTAAGCATATATGTCCACCGGTAAATTTGCCTAGCGGGATTATCGCACAGTATCCAAGGGGAACATCCAGTAGATCAACGTGCACATCAGTCTGTGCACACAGTACAGCTCCCCTCGATGTCCATATGCCAAACGAGGACTTGACATTTTCTCCCAGAAAATTGCCCTCCGACCTTAAGTGGTTATAAACAAGTTTATACTTGTTAAAGACTTCCGGAAGGACCCCCTGAAATATCGCTTCAGTAAGCTGAGTTAAAGGCTTAATGTATTTGAGAGATTCCACCAAACGCTTTTCAACCACGGCGCTGCGCCACACGTCACGAGGCCCCCGGGATAACTGGATCCCCTCGATGGAGTTATCCTGCCTCCCGGTACAGTATGCATGGAAATTGATGCAAGAGCCACTGTCCTCGGGGAGAGGTTGCTCTGGTCTACACTCACGCGGTGCCTTCATCGCTGATGTGTGTCGGGTATTGTCATTGATGGTCTTCGGTTCGCTGGAGAGAAAGCGGTATAGCCCTATTGTGACGGCGCTTAGCAACCCGGGTGGAATTGCGGTATCCTTTTCGCTAGGATTCTTGCTCATTTTTGTACCAACTTTGATAGCGAGGATCTCTCCTTTTTCGGCGTCTCTAAAAACAAGTTAACAATCAAGAAAAGAATACTCAAGTACTCGAGTGCCGTAGTCTATAGACGGCCTCCCAGGCCACCCGAACCCCCCCCTGACCCGAACAGCTGAACCAAAATAAGAAACTCTCAAGTGGCTTTCTTGGTTTGATTGGATGAACTGTGGCTACTGTGCTGACTGCAGCTCGTTTCTTCGCAGAAAACCCGCCAATCAGCATCTGTCCGGGTGGCCTGGGAGGCCGGCTAACATACTCGAGTACTCGGATGCAGGGTTAGTCCGCGAACGGCAGGGTTTATTCTCAGGATGAACTACTCGGCCGTGCGAGTAGGGTGGCAAATATCGAATTGATGCCCTTGGATAGATAGTTCAACTAATAGTAAAGCAGAAAGCATTCGAGGAATTCTTCTGGTTTCCAACGCACGCCCACTAATGCGTGCACTATTCCCAATATCGTCCTTAGCTTTGTCAACCCTGCTGTTCGCGGACTATCCCTGGTATTCGAGTATTTAGAACCTGGCAATACATACCCGTTACCTGTGGAATCATATATAATTGCGTTCTGGTCTATAATCAGTTTGAGGGTGTCTTCATTGTTAGTTTCGAAGTTGGAGTCGGCAGCTTCAGGTGGCTGTTTCTTCTTTGACTCAGCAACAATACTCCGCAAATTGAAATCCGAGATTGCGATATGACGAAAGAGAGTATCATGACGCTTGCTGTGATTCCTGACGATCCGCTTTCGCTGTTTGTCATTGAATTCAGATGGAGGCGCAGGGTTCTCGCATGTCTCCTTAGGATCGTAGAGACCTGCTTCTTTTAAGTACTCTTTCCACCCAAGGGCCCTTGCTCGCTTTCGCTGGTGACCAACACCCTCCTGTGCTTCAGAGGCCTTCCTCTTAGGTCCACCCATCTTCGATTCCGACTTGTCTGGCTGTATCCGCTGTTTCTGAGGCTGAGGATTTGCAAGCGGCTTACCGGAACCATCGCGCTCCTGTGCCCGAGAGGTCTTTTTCTTACTCGTACGTTGTTTGCCCATCTCCGATTCCGACTTGCCCTGCCGTGTCCGCGCTCTGGTGGTAGTAAAGGGAGGTATAGTTCCGGGCGTCTGTCGTGCACCAAATAATTTGCCACGGGGACGCCTTCGCAAAAAAAAAAAGACTCGCGCGGCCGAGTTGCTGTTGAACACCAACATTCGTATCTCCGCGCCAAGATTGGGCACCCGTTTTGGAATAGCCTCTCCAGGCCTCTGTGGAGGATAGGCGCGGTCCTGTGTATATGCTTCTCCCCATCTGGGCTGGCTGATGGCAGGGGGATCAAAGACGAACAATGAGTGATGTATTATGATATCATTTGCAACATAAATGTCAGAAAAATGCCGTTTTTCTTCCGGGCTAAACAGAGCCTTAGGGTGCGTCTGGTTGCAACACGAAACCTCAATAATCACCCCGAATAGAGTTTTGAGTGAAAACATCAGCGCCGTGTCTGCAACAATCAAGTTGCAATAATGTGCCCAAAACGAAGGTTTCCAAAAAATAGAAAAAATCTATTTTTCGCAAAACTACATAATGGAAGAACCCTAACCCAACCACATTGAAGACTATTTTGTAGGCATATTTCATCGCACATTTGATGTAAATGTAGGATACTAATAATATGAAGGCCTACAATGCCAGATCTGATCACTTCTAGAAACCCCAATGCATTTACCCCTTCCATGCTGTGCACTACCGGTATTGCCCTTATGGGAGGCACTTATGATGGCTTGTATTTTTGTGAAGAAGCTTGTAGAATATCACCACTAAGCGGGAGAGAATATATTTCTTGGCTGTTATTTGTGTGTCAACCAGACATGTCACTATCATCTGGCCAGATTATGCTAACTTGAGAAAACTCTATTGTCCGGTTGCAACCTGTGTTTTGAGATTATGGCATTATTCCGGAGCCACGACCACCAGACGCACCCTTAATTTGCAGCTGTTTCTAGCTTTTAGGAAATCTACTCGAGTGCTGGAGACAGGATTGGATACTGGGGTTGACTTTTATCCTACATCAGGGAAACTCCGAGCTTATTTCCGTTCCAACTTTTCTAGTCGTTTTGAGAAGCCAATAAACAAAAGATAAAATCCCACTTCGTTCCTACCCTATTCTTGCCATCGAGCGAAAAAGGAATCCAAACTCGCGATGCTTGCGCACGAATTGAGTTATGCATGCCACCGACACATCTGAAAACGGCGGCCTATGTCGCATAACTTAACTCGAGTCCAAGTAAACATGAAAGATAAAAAGAAAACCCAGAATGAAAATTATTTTTCGCCTTTAGAAATGCCCACTATCCCGCGCCCGGCAGGCCAGCGGGAAGGTTGGTATAAAATTGTACGTTCATGATAGTCTCATGACAGGAATAGATAAAGGAAATGAAAGAGGAAAGAAAGCGGAAAAAAGGGAAACTTACCCCTGAGCACCCCCTACCGTAAAAACTGGAATAATTGGACCTCACACTAAGACGCCTAGAATCCCCTCCTTTAGATTAGGGGGGGGGCACAGAGCGAAAAACCTGTCTCTCAGCCCTCCCCTGAGACAGATAAAAAGATAAAACGGCCAACCCTACCAGGAGAGGTAACTCCAACATCGTAGCATCAGGTCCAATTATTCCAGTTCTACGGTACCTCAGCAGCCTAATAGGAGCCATAGGTTCTCGTTGTACCGGTCCCCGTGGACCTTAGTGTGGTCGCCCTCGAGTCACTCATCGGCGTCGCTACAACCGTCAGACTCCCCGTAGGAGTGTTATTCGCCGCCCGGTGGGCAACCATATCCGATAATGTATCTATATCTGGCGCTGCAAGCTTAATCTTAGACAACCTGCTGTAGAGGTCCCTTCCAATAGTGTACTCCGATCCAGAACCTTTGCTCATGATCCAGGCCGACTTCAGACAAGCCTCGGCGCTCGGTCGAACACCCTGACCCGGCTGCAGAACGTCACGGAGGAAGTCTTCACAGGCGACACTGAAGCCTTTGTTTTTGACCGCCTGGGGTGGGGAGGATCCCGTATCGGCGTACCTCCACACCTCGCGGCGACCGGCGAATGGGGGGCCACCGGCGATCATCCGGTACAAGATACATCCAAGGGACCAGATGTCTACCTTGTTCGTCTTGAGTACTGCCGTGTCATCCATTTCGGGCGCCATGTAGTCTTGTGTGCCAGTGGTGGTCTTTAGGCAAGTTTGGGTGTTGGAGGGTGGGATGCGCTTTGATGTGCCAAAGTCGCCGATTTTTACGCGGAGGGCGGAGGTCTGATCCTCTGGGAGATAGAGGAATATGTTCTAGTGACTATTAGATTTTGACTGCAATGCTTTGGGCAAGAGAGGGTGCAGACCTCGGGCTTCAGATCGCGATGTGTGATCCCCTCCTGATGCATTACCACCAATCCGTGGAGAAGCTGCTCGATTACCACCTTCGTATCACTTTCGTTCCACCGATAGCCATTCACAAAGGTCTTCGACATATCGCCTATAGGGATGTACTCCATAGCAATGTAGACGTGGTACTCGTCCTCATACGAGGAGTTGAATTTGACGAACCACTCATACTGTCGATGCGTCAAACTTCCCGTAACTCAAACAAGACCAACGCCCCCGTTATGAAAGGGCGCAAGTTTGGATAAAACTTACATTTGATAACGCTTTTAAATTCTTGATTTCGTTTTCATACTGCCTAGCAGGGAAGTTTGGCGCGGTCCGTGATAGCCTCTTCACGGCCCATAACTCAGCGGGCTCCATTCCACGCACCTGGACTTTCTCTAAGAATACTGTCCCGAAGGTGCCCTTACCGATTTCGTAATTCAACTTCCAAGCTGGAGGTTCTCTAACAGGAGAACTATCGACTTCCTCAAGCGTTGGCTCTGGGGTATTATCCTTAGGCTCTAGCCATCAGATGAGATGTTAGGTTCTCGCTCTCGTCCAGGAGCCACGGCCACCTACCTTTGAATATAGCACCCCTGGTGAAGAAGTGAGAATTCCCTGCAACATTGCTCACACCTAGATCCCCGCTCTGGGTTGGGATCGAAACCTCGGATTGAGTTCGGACACTCGGCTCGGTCGGTTGGTCCCGCCCGGCCCCGGGAGGTCCTCCATTGCCGGCATCGCCTGTTAGCTGATTAGTATTTGCCCCCAGTTTAATAGACATTAGGATACCGGTACAAGAGTAGAACCGCGTACCTCTCATACTGCTCACCACACGAAGAAAGTCATCGGTACTTCCTCCAGCGAAATTGAAGCTGTTTACATTCCCACTGAATACTGAATTGACAATTTGGCTTTGACAAAAGTGATGGTTAATAAGTAACTCGCTCTCTTAACAAACGATCTCGGAAGGAGCGAACATAAGAAAGAGTAACACACCGGTCGTTTTGAGACATCTCGTGCAAGATTCTCGCTGATAAGGCGCAAATGCAGTTTTGTTCGATGTTTTGAAATCTAGGCACTGCTCGCGATAGCTAAGCCCTCGATAGACCTCTGAGCACAGAGTTTATTAAGACGAACCTAGCAGCTGGTATTGAAGAGATGGATGATAAAGGTTAGTAGGTTCATGCCGCGTAGCTTAATTCAACCCCGCAACCCCTCGAAAGTAACACGGGCCGGGAAGGTGGGGAACCCTAACCTACTGGTAGCACAACACACCAATGGCAAAGTAGAGCCTCAAGTATAATACTGGACTCGAAAATTTTCAACAAGTGAGCGGGAAGTAAAGCAAAAAATCACGAACAACCTCGCCGCAGGGGGGAATGAAAGATAGTGTGAAGAAAAAAAAGGAGCCTGGTGCGCGAGTCAATCTATATAAACGACTCCCAACAAGCAAAATAATACAAAAGAGGAATAGTCTGTCCCTCGCGTAACATACCAAAGCGGGGTTGCCTCGAGTACCGGTACAATACTGTGCCCACCAGCGCAGCACTCGAGCAGAGGCATTCAGCCCCGGTTGAAAAACGGTTATGCAGGTTTTTCGAGTCGGCAAGCTCTAGTGCGTGTACCCCTTTTTGCATACAAAAGTGGCCAATCAACTCCAAAAACGCTTTTTCAACCCAGGGGCTGAATGCTTCTAGTCCTCCCGCAGCCAACTATTCCAATACCAGTGCCAATACTTGTGGGAACGGAATTTTACTACGGCAGACCAGGAGCCCACAGCCCACCAGCTACCTCGCTAAGTCCGTTCATCCCCATAACAGTGCCAGTATCATAGCAATGCGGTCGACTCACAAAAAATATGTTTTCTTTTACACCGGAGGTGCGCCGGTGCTTATTGCCAAGCATGAGAGTGTGAACCTATTGTTACTGCTGTACCGTATGCGCATAGGCTAGAAACCCTTATCCGACCGACGGAAGCCCCACGGGCTCGCTGTCCCAGGATCCAGTACGATACAAGCAGCCTCGTGATAACAGGGCATACATCCAACTCATGGCAGTACTGGAAACGGGATATTTGTGCGATTGTGAAAGTAGGAGGACGCGCTTGCCTCAACTGGACCTAATAAGCCACCATTTGTCAGGCTGTGAGTAAGGGAGTATCAACAGCGAGCTAGGGGTGCCTATTCCTACTGAGCGGATAGATAGATAGCTATCGTAATAATATGAATGGTTCAACAAACTTACAGTGCATTGCGTTTCGTTCGCAGAGTGGTACAGTACGGTACGCCACTTTTCCCCAGACGCCACCGATTAGCCTAGCCGAAGGGTGCATTGAGGCTCAGTGTTATGTTTGCTCACAGGATAGCCGACGCGCCGGTACCAGAAGACCAAATCAAAGCACACAAAAAATCAACTCATCTCCATAGATATCAGAAAGACTTAGTCCAGTTAGTTTAGATAACGTTTCCAATGATAAGAACCACTGGCAGATACAGCGCACAAATTTTCGTCCAAGGCAAGAGGGATCTCATACTGTGGGACACTAGCATAAACTGCAAGGCAGCCTTGCGAGGTCCAGCCTTCAAGGGGGCCACCCGCTCCGGAAGCCTAAAGTGCAAGCGGAATTTCTACCGGTATTCAACGTGGCATGAAACAACAGCATTCCTTGTCGGGTCGGGATTCTTGCACGATGCTGTCCCGGACTCGCTGGTACCACTCCCACCAATGCTACCGTGCACTTGTAGTACACGGATGGTCGGGCATGAGCAGTTAGTGAGATATAGTACCCGGAATATTAGGCCCCAAGGGGGCACCGACCAAACTTTGTATAGTACCACAATCTTACCGGTTAGAAGGAGAATCGAGCGGTATCTCACGATCGGGCACCCACCAGGGCGGTTTTAATCCTCTGCGGTACAAGGGGCAGGCATAAAGTGTCCGAACAAGCTCCGTGACCGTTACAACCACACCGAAGGTTTTTATTACTTGTCGCACAAACTCTATAAAGGGTTTTCCGCCAATCAGCGAATCTTAGGTCCATTAGGTTAAGGCTTCATGGACATCGATAACGCAGTTGAAAGTCTTAAGAGGGAAGTTTCCATTCTTAGAGATAAGCTAAACACGGTGGAATTAAAGCTAGCTGAGGCGCAGGGAGCCAAGTTGGGAGAAAGCGTGGGAGAAGCAATTCCCTTTACACCGAGTAAGCCGTTTACGACAGAGTTGAGGCCGATGACTCCAACTAGCGGGAAGAGGGGGATTAAGGAGATGGTGGACAAGGTGATGGATGGGAAGAGAAGGAGGTTGAGGGAGGGGAGAATACCATTTGACCCTAAAGGAGTGAGGGGAAAGGAGATAGTGGTGGGGTTGAAATTGGAGGGTGTGTTGTGGGAAGTTGGGATTCATCAGCAAAAATAATACTCTGTGCCAGGGGCGCCCCATGCGTCTTCTGTCCTGACGTCCGATCTTTATCTTCCACGCCTGGGCTTCGCTCGTTCCGACGCCTCACATCAGGATCCCATGATCTTGAGCTCTCTAGTCCTGGTATCTCCCTCCTTTGGCTTCTACCTCCAGACACTCTCTGCCGGCGCACCATTATCCTGATTTCACCCTCTCTACGTGCTGTGTGTCCTGATCGTAGCTTGACTTTTTCTATTCTATCTGTACACTCCTAGGTAATATCTAGATGCCCTAATAGTGCCTCCCAGACACGTGGGGAACTATCTCAACTCTGCCTGACACAATCCCGATCTTGCGGACGCTCTATCCTCTTCTTTCCGACGTCACCCCATGACGTTTACTATAAGATCGCCCAGACGCCCCCGTGGTGTGTCCCTTTGATTGATTCTACTACTCGTACTCCGAACGCCCAGATTACCCTTTATGTTCTCATATTAACACATCGCCGTCAAACAAATTGTATTAATTAATTAAGCTACTCGACACATACGCGACATATTCGACACATCATTTCTTAATTAACCTCACCAACGCTCCCATTGCGCCCCTGTTCTACATCCCCCCGCTCACTATCACTTGTCTCCTGTTGTGCTGGCTCTATTCCGTCAAGGCTCAGCGAGTGGCGTCGCGATGGAGTAGGACTCACAGTCCTGTCCAACGATAGTTCCCTGGTCGAGTCCCGTGAACCATCTGCGCTCGGCGGAGAAGAATCGAGAAATCCGAGAACCCGGGCAGCTGACGTCTGGAGGAAATCAAAAGACAAATCAGTGTCCTGCGAAAGGTTTTGACTATCCTGCTGCGCCACTCGGGTCCCAATGCGCCGGCTGCTCGGAGTTTGAATTCGGTGGGCTGGCCGTTGCGTAGCCTGGCTGGATGGTTGACTCTGCAGCTCGGCAGCTACCACAACCCAATCGCCGGGAGTTTGGCTTTGGTGGGCTGGCCATTGCGTAGTCTGGCTGGATGCCTGACTATGCAGCTCAGCGGCTACCGCTGCCCAATCGTCGGTATACCCTTCACGGCGGTCTTGTCGCACGCCGTGCGCCTTCTCCATCGTTGCCCGGATGGTCCCGTGAATCTTGTCCAGAATTATCGCCTGTACCCAGTCTGGGCAATCGGCCCACGTCTCAGTTTGCCGGGCAAAAAGGTCTTTAGTTGTTCAGATCATGTTAGCGTCCTGGAGAATACGAGGTGGGTTCTGGTTCTGGCTGACCTCCTACCGCGTCAGGCTTGAACTCGCCTGCTTACTTATATACTCCTGTTTGCCATGCTCGTAGGGTATGACAGAGGATTGCACACGTTAAGCAAATTATTGTGCCGTTGATACGCTCAAGAAAATCGGGTTCGACAATCTCGCGCATTTTCCTGCCTCTGAAGTACTTACCCCATATGGCCTCGGGAATCTGGGGCGCCCCAAATCGAAATGTCAATTTCTAAGCAGAGTGTAATACCTGTTAGTTATTAGAAGAAAGTTGTCCAACTAAGGCGCACCAACCTCATATCCGTTGGGGGAGCACATAAATCTATCCTTTTCCAGCAGGTAGTCCACTCTGCGCGCAATCGCCGTGGGATCTTCCGGGAGATCGTATTTTTTTCCGATCTCATCTTTAACGTGGGAAACAAACTGGGATCTCACCCCAGAGGGTCTATTGCTTAGCCTTCAGAATTAGTACTATAGCCGGCTTCTGGAGGGTGTCATCCCTGTGTATCTGTGTCCACTTACTATCTTTATGTTTTCCTCCGACACTTCCATATTTCCTGCATCAGCTATATAATCAAGCGCCTTAAGCCAAGCACCGTGTACCTCAGACGTCAAAGTAATTGGGCCTGGGAGTGGGTCAACAAACAGGGTGTACCAGAGAATGAGAGCTTT
>Ga0307507_10009990_pt1 | contig 12440 bp, 15 predicted proteins | sample 7_EM_MG_FD_207223 | JGI IMG/M metagenome (GOLD analysis project Ga0307507, IMG submission 207223) | Populus trichocarpa ectomycorrhiza microbial communities from riparian zone in the Pacific Northwest, United States - 7_EM | ecosystem: Host-associated > Plants > Roots > Unclassified | place... | reverse complement strand
AATCTGGCTCTGGCTCGGCAGGCTCTGTGCCGAGCCCACTGGATAGGGCACCAATGGTAGCCAATTATTATCTTACCGAAGGGCTAGAGGGTGTTAAAGCCCAGCACTACCGTGGTACACAGTCATTCATTACTGCTATTAATTTGCAAGCCGATCAACTACGTTCTGGTGATGCCGGCCAATACGCAGTGTTTTCCCAGGTGACTCAAGACGAGCTTGCAAATATTGAATGTTTTCGCAACATCCACTACAAATCACTCCGCTTCCTCTACTACGAATACGAACAAACCTTGATTGTCAAAATTATGCTCAGCGCAGTCCACGAATTAGCTTGCACAGCGTTTGAAGCCGCACTGATTGTAAAGCTGGCGGAGATGGGACTGTATACTCAGCTAGGCAATGTCCGTTCTGCAACTTTTCAAGGAATATTGAGCCGAAAGGAAGTAGATTCAGCATTTAAACCCCCGTTGTCTCGCCCTAATAAAACCGATTGGCCTACTCTCGTTATCGAGTGTGGGGTTTCGGAATCCATTGCCTGTTTGAGGATTGATTCTGCGTGGTGGCTTGAGAACTCCGGGGGACAGGTCAAAACCGTTCTTCTCTTTTCAGTCTCGGAAAGCAAGAGGAAAATCCATATTGAGCAATGGGAAATATGCTCAGTGCCCAATCTACAGGATACTCGTGACCATCCTAATACCACTAGAACAGGACCGGGAAGTATCCACACAATCGATATCATCGCAACTGATGCTGCCGGAGCTTCATTGGAGCTCAATTTTGAGAAACTCTTCCACCACAAACCTGGTAAAGGGGAAAAGGATATCATCTTTACTACACAAGATCTCGAAATCTATGCGGATCATGTCTGGGGGTGTGCCCAATAGGATCCACCTTCGACGAGAATATAGTAAGTCAACCTTGCCCCACTGTTGCTCTAAATCACGGCTAACACTGCTTGTTTTTAATCGCTTATGAAGTGGAAGGCTGGGTGTTCGACAATTGTGGCCACGCGATGCAGAGAATAAAGGTAGAGCAGTTATTGGGAGGCAGGCGCGTGGACTTTAATGGAAAACTGGGGGACAAAGGAGAGGTTGATAACTCTGGTGACTTGTTTGCACTTCTATCTTTGTAGGTTAGTGTCGTGATTGTATTATTTTTATACTCTCCACTCAACTCATATTTAATAAAATAGGCTTGTATGTTCGGTAGCGAGTATTCGAGTATTTGGGCGATATGCAATAGCACTCTTTTTTAGAAACGCTTCGACATCGCGAGTACGAGTGCCCACAAGAATGATATCAGTTTCACCTCTCGGGCGGCTCAATTGGACTTTTCTTCGGTACCGGATGAGTAGCGGTATCTGCAAGGCTGCTTTAGCGCCAGCAAACCGCGTTTCAGCTAGACCACGCTTTTCTTTAATTCTCAGGAATATCATCAACCAACCATACCCAATAACTCCTCTTCAAGTCTTCAACAGCGCAGGCAGTAAAGGGCGGAAGATGCCTCAATATACCATGAATGATAGTAACTATTTCAATAATACTAACTCTTTTAATAGGTTAAATATCTATGCTATTCCCGATGATCGGGCCCAACTCCTCACTGGCTATCACCCCTAGAGCCCAGGTTACGACACCGGGATGTTCAAGAGCGCCGTGTCGATAATGTGGGAAATGGGTCATACAAACTGAGGAATTTAGAAGCTGGTAGATTGCAATGGGGAAGGTGAAGGCGATAAGGCAGTCTCGTCTTTACAAGTAGATGAGGTGGGTTGTCTTGGTGCCGTCTTGGACGCCATCGACGGCAGTCGATTACAGACAAGCAAAATTGGCCAATGATACAGATACTGGTGCTCAAATAAGTTAAGGTTAAAAATAATAATAATAATAAAAAATACAAAAAAGAAAAAAGAAAAAAAAGTGGTGCTAGAGCGGGGTCGGACAAGGCTAGTCCTCGTCTTCACGGTAGGACGAAGACGACAGCGGTCCGACTGCGTCGACGGCCGTGTGCGAGCGCACTCAGGCACGAACGGTGATTTCCATTCTAAAGGAGGAAAAAAGACAAAATAAAGATCCACCGGTACTACAGAGTATTACAAGAGGGGTGGAAAAAAAAAGTAAAAAGAGAAAAAAGAAAAGACAAGATACGGTGGATTGTGTGAAAAACGTGAAGTAGCTAGTGCTAATACGGTAGGTGTCTAGTTAAAGATGTGATATTAAAGGGCGGACCAACCATATATCGATCAATTCCCATCACTAGAGCCTCCATCTGTCTTAGGTTCAAAGTCGAGCTGTTCAATCATTAGCTCGAGAGTCACTCCTCATGGGAGAAATAAAGACGGCACACCTGATTCCCATTATAATACTTCCGATCCGCATCCCCGTCATTCCCCCTCCCATCATACAAAGTCCTAATCCTTGTGCCCGCCACTTCCTCCCTCGATGACGCTTGCCCCGACGACGACGAAGCCGACGCATCCCCCGAGGATAATAAAGACGCGGTCGGCAGGCTCTGACTCTGCCCCAATTCAGCATTCATAGAAGCAGGAACAGGCGGGTAATACCCAACCCCAAGGAGGGTAGTTACAATAGAGTAGAGCAATCCGTAAATCCTCGAAAATATCCCCCCCGCTTCCGTGGATCCTCCACCACCGCTATAAGCCGACGCTGGCGACGAGGATGTGGGGACGAGGACGAGCGTGCATGTCGGTGAGAGGCCTAATTCGCTCAGCGTGGAGTTCTCTTCGGAGATGGTGATCTGCTTGTTTGGCAGGGGCGCAAGGATTTGCAGAAAGTTGTAGGGGTGGTCGCTGTCTGTACGGTGTTCGTCGACGAATTTGCGAACGTCGGTTGCTAGAATTGCGGACGAGGGAAACTTTGCTTTTAAGCTTAGGCCATCGAGCATGCGGAAAGATATTGCTGTTTCACTGGATGAATGCGATTTTGGTGCCCCCCGTTCTCTGGGCTCAGCAGTTGTGGTCGAGGGAGCTTTATCTTCCGCCACCTTCTTCCTCCGTCGTGCTTCTCGCTCCTTCTTGTCATTCTCTAGCAATTGCAATACCCGCTGTCTCTCTTCATTGGCTTCCTGCTGCCTTTTCTTCTGCTGCAGCAAAAACGACGAATTCTCTGTTCTCCCTGGCACTCCCGACGAAGCTGCCGGCACTCTCGGGGGTGTAGCAGGCGCCGGTGCAGGCGTAGGAGAAGCTGGAGGTTGGACTGCTGTTATTGCCGCTTGTGGTGCATCCTGCGGCTCCGCAAACGCCCCCTTCAATAGCCCAACGAACTCCTCCCTCGAATCACCCGCCTTTATATTCACGACCAGAGCTCCATGCCTTCACTCGGCAATCCGTTAGCAACCCCCCAACCACCTCAGAGAGCAAAACATACTTAATAACAGTAAAATACGGAACATCCTGTATCGGACAAAACGCCGCTAAGAATCCCGCATCGACCGAACCAGCTTGTAATTTTACGAGCACGCATTGTGCTAATAGCGGCGCCGCCTGTGCATGAGCAAGACGGAGTCAGCAAAAACTGCCGTAGAGCGCAAAAAAAGGATGGTGGGGAAGAGCAAACCTCCTCGTCTGTGAAATATGTATTCTCCCAGGTTGCGCTTTCGTCGGCGCCGTCTATGCCTTTCAGTCAGTATGACAATTTATAGAAAATGTGTCTGTCAGTCAGAAGAGGGAAATATGCCGATAATAGCGTACCCGTGACAAAGCAAGCAAGAGAGCAGTTTTGCTCGACTGCAAGCGCAACAGCTTCTTGAAGTGTGCCTGAGAAGAACATATCCAACTTGAGAATAGGGGGAATAAAGTGAATGTGGAAGTGCGAAGGAGATGTTCAGGAAAGGTACCAACCTCCAGTAACTTAACTTAAGCCTTACGTATTCCTCCACAAAGGGGCGCTTAGCTTCCACACGTAATGTGGCTTCCCTGCCGCAAAAGTAAGTTCTGACCTCATATGTGGGTTAGGGCTTTGGAGGGGTATTATAATTACCGATACGGCAACAACTTGCCGGCAATCTATATCCCGCAATAACCACCACAAGTTCCACAACCTCCACCCCCAACTTCTATAACAACTCTCACCCAACTCTCATAGAACCAACAAACAATGCGCCCCCTCCTCCGCCAATTCCCCCTCTCCCACACACACACACACCTACCCCGCCGATTCCCAAAACCCTCCTTCCCCTCCCCCTTCCCCTTCCGCCGAAGCGCCCACAACCCCGCCGACAACCCAAACTTCGTCTCAATAATCGACCAACCACCAACCCTCGTCCGCGCCGGCAGGAAGAAACACGGCCCAGGCCTACTCCTCCTCGCCGCAATCCCAATAACAGCCTTCGCCCTCGGAACCTGGCAGGTCCAGCGCCTGAACTGGAAAACCGACCTCATAACTGCCTACACCAGCCGTCTCCTATCCCCACCACTCCCGCTGCCGCCAAAAGTGGACGTCGAGCAGATCCCTTCCTTCGACTACCGCCGCGTCCTCGCGACCGGGCGCTTCCGGCACGACCAGGAGATGCTGATCGGCCCGCGGATACACGAGGGACAGAACGGGTACCAGGTCGTTACCCCGCTGGAGCGTGCGGGTGGGGCGACTAAGGTGTTAGTGAATCGCGGGTGGATAGCGAAGGAGAAGAGGCTGCATAGGGATCGTGATCCGGCGGGTCTGCCCGCGGGGGAGGTCATGGTGGAGGGGTTGCTGAGGAGTCCATGGAAGAAGAATATGTTCACGCCGGACAACGTGCCGGAGAAGGGGGAGTTCTATTTCCCGGATGTGGAGGGTATGGCGGGGCTGGTTGGCGCTCAACCGGTTTGGATCGAGGAGACGGTGGAGCCGGATTTTGTGGTTGCGATGGGGAATATAGAGAAGGGGGTGCCTATTGCTAGAGCTGCTGAGGTGAATTTGAGAAATAACCATATGCAGTATATCGTTACCTGGTATATACCACCCTCTCGGGGTGAGATGGACAATGTTAATGATACAATTATAGGTACGGCCTTGCCCTCGCCACCTCTGTAATGTTTTATGTCCTCGTTCGCAGGCCCCCGCCAGACATTGTGAAGAGAGTCCGGCACAGCACAGATTGGGCTTGAATGACGATAAAAAAAAAAGAAGTAAAAAAAAGAATAGTAATGTACATTGCAGCCTCGTTCCATTATTAGACATTAAGGTTCTCCTCCACCTCCACTTCATCACCATCTTCTTCCTCTTCGACAGCTTGCAAGCTCGGTCTTTGCCGCTGCCGCCGCCGGGGTTGAACTTTGCTCACAGGCATGCGAATCTCCTGAAGCAGTTCTCTGGGTAAATGGCGTTGGGCCAGGGAGAACGCTGTGGTCTGAGAGTTGAGCTGGCGCTGCCTGTTGCATTGTAAATATTTATTTATTCATAGACAAATGGGGTAAAGGGGGACATACCTTCGTAATAACTGAACAACATCTGAATCCTGAATGATCTTTCGGCCTGCGTGCTTTGAATAGGCCGCCAGGTCTTCCGACGCCTGTTGGAAGAATGCTTCGCTGGCAGCGACTAGAGCATCGAGGGTATCCGCGGATATGGTGGATCCAGAGAACTTTGTAGCAAGTTTTTTAATGACCTGTCGAGAGAAGGGCGGATATGGTATTCCATGTCGAGACAGCGGAAGAGGTTTGCGTTTCTTCTTGACAGCCATGGCTGGCTTGGCGACCGTGGAGGAGGAAGCTACTTGTGCCGAAATGGCTTCCGGGGGGTCATATTCCTCCTCTATTTCCTCCTCCGCTTCCTCCACCTCTTCTTCGTACGCGTGCCCGTTGAGTAGTGTCCCATTCATGTTCTCTCTCCCATTATGCGCTTGAGCAAACTCCTCTTCCGCCTCTTCTGGAACGGGCAAAAAAAAGGACGGCTCATCCCCATCTAAATCTAGATGCCCATCCAAAGCCCCAGTGGTATCACCAGTAACGTCCCCATCGCCATCATTCACAACCAACATTCTGCTAGCAAAGCTCTCGTCACCACTGCCACTCAAATTAGCCACCTCCAACAGCAAAAGCAGACAACAAAAACTCAAGCTTACACCATCCCCACTTCCACCTCCTCTTCCTCTCTATTATCTTCATCCTCGTACGGCCCAGTCCTTGGCGAACTCCCTCCTGGAACTCCGTTAAAATCTGCAAACCGATCACTAAGCCTGATACCAAAGCTCGGTCGATATGGCCTTTCCGTAACCGCCCTACGCCCAAACTCGATCGAGGTATGCGTGTAATCCATATCTTCAAAATTCTCCAGCGGCAGTGAATACCTCGGGACCGGAAGACGGGCATCCTCTTCGTCCTCTGCTTGTTCGAATTCATTCAGGTTCATGCTTAGCCTCGGTGCAGGCGGGAGCTCCTCGTCTTCATCAGAATTGTGCCCAGGGTCGCTGTAGAACATGACATCTGAGGCGCGGCGGTCAGAGTATGAGAGGCGGGGCGCGGGGCGCGGGGTTGGCTCTGCCGGGGAGGGAACGTATTGGGTGGACGCTGTTGCGAGTTCTAGTTTATTTCAGCACCTAACCGGTTTGTGAAAAAAGAAGGGAAGGAAGGGAGGGAATACGCACGCCGACTCAAAGCCCTCAACAGATCCCTCGGTGTCTCCCTCGCAGCCGGGTATCTCCCACTCTTTCTGCGCTCACGCCCCGGCGTTGCCGCCCTACGCTGTTCGAACGCGCGAACGGCATGCGGAGATCTAGCGGTGAGCTTACTCGGCAATGGCGCAAGTCTTCCCGCGCCGGGGGTCCTCCTTACTGATTTCCTTTGTGATGTGGCCCCGGCTGAAGTAGATGTTTGCTGCGGAGGTGTGACGGGCCTGTTGACCACTTTCGCTAGTTGTACGAGCTGTGCTGTGGATTAATGGAAATCGAGAAGTTGGAACGGAAGGGGAACAAACAGCAGCTTGTGGAGTTTCGTTATCCGCTTCCTCCGTAGCTAATCCCCCAGCTAGTGAATTCCTAGGAGTAACCTTCGGCAACTCACTAGGACCACCAGCATCGTCATCTCTATTCTCCATCGTATATATGCGTCTGTTGTATTGTTGGTTCGGTTCGTTGTGATCGATGTTGTTGCTTCCTGCCAGTACTAAACCGCACAATGCGCTACGGAGATCCCCAGCAACTCGAACGCGAAAACAAAGAAAATCTAAATAATCGCGGTATGTGCATTCACGTGATGATAAGCCCTATTACCCTGCCTTCATCCCACCCAATGCAAGGGCAACTTTTTCTTTTCTTTCCCATTTTCCGGGAAACCATTAACGCTCTTTCTCACAGAAATGGACAGCGAAGACGACTACGACGGTGGCGTGGTCCTCGCTGACGCCGAAGCTCTAGATTTCAGCACAGATGCAAAGCCCACCCCTGGTACGGCCGACAAGCGCAAGCGCAAACGAGAAAGGGAAAAACTCAACAAGCGGAAGAGCAAAAAGTCGGAGGACGACGAAACCGCCCCCCAGGTCTCCAAAGACCGGAGCAAGAAGGGGGCGGGGAAGGGTCGGGAAAGTAAGTCCACAGCGACAGACGCCCCCGGCGGAGAAGCCGAGCTCGTGAACGAGGACATGGCAAGGATGGACCCGAAATTACTGGCGGATTACGTTGCCCAGCGATTGAAACGGTTCCAGAAGGATTTGAGCTCTGTGGAATTGGAGGATCGCTATATATCTGGTTGGTTGGCCCTTACTAGAATTCACACACGCACACGAAATGGGATTTGCTGCTGAACTTGCTTTTCTTGGTAGAATCTGCGTTTTTGGATACTACGTCGTTCACCTCTCCTAGGACGCTGCGGAACCTCCCGGCGTACCTGGAATCCTGTTCGTCCCTTCCTCCTATCTTGCGATTCTCTGGCTAAGACTAACACTACAGTCTCTAAATTCGCACTTATTAAATCACCGGTCACGCCGGGAACTCCCCACACCTTAATCTTGACTTCGGCGGCGCTCCGAGCGACGGACCTTGCGCGCGCGGTCCGCAAGTACCAAACAAAGGACAGTCTAGTAGCCAAGCTATTTGCGAAGCACATCAAATTTAAGGATTCCATAACAACATGCCAGACCAGCCGGATGGGTATCGGTGTTGGCACACCCGGGAGGATACTAGACTTGCTGAAAGAGGGTGCGCTGAAGGTGGACGAATTGAAGAACGTGGTTATCGATGCGTCACATGTTGATAAAAAGGGCTTTGGGGTGTTTGACGTTCGGGATACGCAGAAGGGTGTGACGGAGATTCTCGGGTTCGCCAGAGTGAAGGCTCGGTTCGAAAGCGGCGAAGGGAGAGTAATGTTTTATTAGAAAAGCTTGTGGTATGAGAATGTCCTTATGATAATAATATTGTGATAGATGTAAACCCTGATAACCCAACTCCATTCCTCATCAAGCCGACAGACCGGTAAGATAGCCCCACCAAAGCCCAGTTAAGCAAAACCCCAACCACCCGTCGCACCAGCAACCCCCCGGCACCGCCAAGCCCGCAATTCCCATAGCACAATGTCATGTTGAATTTTATTTCTTCCCTTGAGCAGAACAGAAGAATAGACGCGAACCACTACCGCCACCACCACAATGTCCACAATCAAAGAACCCCACCACAAAAAGCGCGACTTTGAAGCACACTCGGAGGGCAAGCACACCACCAAAAAAGATAGTAAGAAGAAGAAGCGCAAATCGAAGCGTAAAGTCTCAGACCTCGACATTGAGGCCGAATTTGAAGAAGCAGAAGAAGCAATCCTCACAATGCCACCTACCGCCAAGTCTAACAAGGAGGAGGAGGAAGGGGAAGGGGAGGGGGAGCCTAAATTGAAGAAACAGAAAAAATCTAAAAAGTCCAAAAAGTCCACCGACTCGAGCCCGCCCGCTACCACCGGTGAATCTACCAAGGAGAAGGCAGCAGAAGAAGCAGCCCTCACAATTCCACCTACCGCCGAGTCCAAGAAGGACGAGGAGCCTAAATCGAAGAAACAGAAAAAATCCAAAAAGTCCAGAAAGTCCACCGATGCGAACCCGCTCACTACTACCGGCGAATCTACCAAGGAGACGGTAGAAGTAGAAGTTGAAGAAGAGGATGAGACAAAAACTAAACCTACAAAGGAGAAAAAGTCCAAAAAGTCCACCGACTCGAGCCCGCCCGCTACCACCGGCGAATCTGCCAAAGAGAAGGCAGCAGAAGAAGAAGCAACCCTCGCAATTCCACCTACTGCCGAGTCTAAGGAGGACGAGGAACCTAAATCGAAGAAACAGAAAAAGTCCAAAAAGTCCAAAAAGTCCGCCGACTCAATCCCGTCCACCACTACCGGCGAATCTACCAAGGAGAAGGCAGAAAAAGCAACCACCGAGTCTAAGGAGGACGAGGAGCCTAAGTCGAAGAAACAGAAAAAATCCAAAAACTCCACCGACCAGAACCCACCGGCCACCACCACCACCAGCGAATCTACTACCAAACAGAACGCAAAAGAAGAGCAAGAAGAAACCTCAAAACCCACCCACCGCTTCATAGTATTCGTCGGAAACCTCCCCTACGCCACCACCCACCCTCAACTCCAAGCGCACTTCTCCTCCCTACAGCCCTCCAGCGTCCGGCTCATGTGCAAGAAGACTCCACCGGGGGGATGCAGGGGCTTCGCCTTCCTAGAATTCGATTCCTACGACCGGATGAAGTCCTGCCTGGCCAAGTACCATCATAGCATATTCATGGATAGGAAGATTAATGTTGAGCTTACGTATGTTTTTTTTCCCCCCTCTCTCCCTCCCTGCTGCAGGTAAGGTGGGATTGGCTAACGAGGTGTATTTAGTGCTGGCGGAGGTGGAGCAAAGAGTAAGGACCGGAAGGAAAAGCTGCGCACGAAGAATGAGCGGTTGAACGGTCAACGGAAGAGGAAGATTGAGGAGGAGGAGAAGCTCAAAGGTGAGAAGAGAGCCAAGAGGGCTGTTGAGGGTGAAGGTGGTGTTAGTGGAGAAGGCAATGAGGGAGGCGTTCATCCGAGTAGACGTAGGAACGTCAAAGCTTAAATAAAAAGTCGAGAGATCATGTATAATAATATGATACGCCCTGTGTCAGGCATGTGGGCTTGAACTTGCGTAGATAGATACAAAAGCTTAGATGATATCGAACGGTATTTTAATCCAGCAACCAAAGGAAAGCGCATTTCACAATCATAGCCCCTGTCTTTTACAGTACACATCTCGCATGCTGTGGGAATATAATGAAAAATTGAGGAGGGAGAAAGAGGGGAAAAAATAGGAAATAATTTCGTGGTAGAAGGGGAATAAAAAAGAACATACATAAAAACGAACACCATTGCCCACGTGGAAATTTAAGACATAAAAAGTAGACTTGGACAAGCTCCCAAATGTAGAATATGGTAGGCGGATTCGACCACAGTTTAATACAAACACACAATCATAAGGTACTGTAAATCGGGAAGAAAAAGAAAAAAAGAGGAGAAAAGAAACGTCTCGCATTGACCCTCCGATCGGACATTTATAGGATGATACATCCCTTTTTCTTGCCTGCTTTCGCTGTGGGCATAAGAACGGCTCTGATAGCTTCATCGAAAACATTTTTTAGTCCTTTTTGTGTAAGGGCGGAGCATTCAAGATATCTACACAACAGAACAAGAGCAGGTTAATACCAAAAAAATCGCTCATAAAGTAGTTAGTCGAATACTCACCTAACGGCATTGATCTCCTTGGCTCTCTGGATTCCCTGAGGGTAACTGATGGGCCCCATGCGCTTCTCACGAAGCCCCTGGACAGTCTTGGGGTCGTCACGCAAATCAAGCTTAGTGCCAACCAGGATAATTGGAATATTAGGAGCATGGTGGGAAATTTCCGGGTACCACTATTTAAAAGGTTAATTCTACGGCCTTCGTCTCACGGGGGGTCAGGAAGGTGTAACGGCAACCAACCTTAGATAAAACGTTGTCGAAAGACGGAGGGCTCACGATACTGAAGCAAACCAAGAAAACGTCGGTCTGGGGATAAGAGAGAGGTCGCAGACGGTCGTAGTCTTCCTGGCCTGCAGTATCCCAAAGACCCAAGCTGATAGGCTTTCCATCGACCATCACATTCGCGGAATAGTTATCGAAGCTGCAGATATCCACAAACGGAAGGAGGTAAACATTAGCTCGTGATTCAAGAGTGATTAAAACAATTCTAAAACCGCGACTTACACAGTGGGAATGTACTCCCCAGGGAAAGCATTGGTAGTGTAACTGATGAGGAGACAAGTCTGGGATCGGTATTAGATTTTTTTTTTTTTTTTTTAAACCGCAATTGCCAGCGAGGGGAACAGGAGGAGAAAAAATTGCACCTTTCCGACTGCTCCATCACCGGTAACCACACACTATTCGGATCAACCCCATAGCTAACGTCAGCAAAACTATTACATGCACAACAAAAGCCATCGCGGAAGGAACCCAAGATGCGGCTCAAAAACCGTGATTGGAAAGATCTAACCTTAAGAGACTTTGTCGCAGCTGCCATGGTGCCAATGTTGTAGGTAAACTGGAAGCTTACTGCACGAAAAGGGGAAAGAGTTGGTGGTCAGTTGGATATTATTTCGTTTAGTTCTTTTTCTGTGAGAGGACGGCGGGGAAGACTGCGGCTGGGAGAGCGCTTAAAGTTGGCGAGGGAGGAGAGGAGGAGGAGTAGGAGGAGGAGGGCAGGGTACGGGAAGTGGTAGGTTGGAAAGAGCCAGAACGTACCTAATGAATATTTTCGCTGTAACGAAGGAAACCTTAGGGCTCAAGTTAGCGAGAGATTCCCAAAGGCATAGCTATTAGGAAAGAGACAGGAGCGGAGTTCCTCCAAGAGGGGGGTTAGACATACTAGTACAGAGATTTTGGCAACTCTGACGATTAGGGAAAAAGAACGAAAGATGAGGTTCAAGAAATTTTTCACCCGTAGTATGATACTAGGAAGGTTGGGTGTGGAGAATGTTGGTGAGAGGTGTGTAGTTTGTGGTGGTGGTGGCAGACCTAAACTGGTGTTGGAGGAGTTGGTTGGCTGTGTAGATGGCGGATGGCGGATGGGAGGTGAAATGGGAAAGGTGCCTGCTGCAGTTGGTGACAGATGATGTGGTTCGGCGAAACCAACTGACCTGGAAGCGAGAAACCAACCGTTAACGCAACATAACCCTGGTTAAAGCCTTCGACTCTGCCGGGAATCAGGTTAATAACATTTTTGACCTGCATGCTCTCCTTCCTCTATCGTCAAGGTCGCCTGTGGCGTCGGATGTGAATCCCAATGGAATCTTAACGAATGATTATTCGCGACATGGATAGTCTAGTGATCTTGAGTCCCCATTACCGGTACTTAGTCTAACAAACAGAGCTGCTCCAACTAGTACAGTAATCTACTCGTACTTGCTCTAAATTTGAGATATCGAATGAGATTAGTTATCGAGAGACGTGTTTCTCCTGTGCGTCT
>Ga0307507_10009989_pt1 | contig 12441 bp, 6 predicted proteins | sample 7_EM_MG_FD_207223 | JGI IMG/M metagenome (GOLD analysis project Ga0307507, IMG submission 207223) | Populus trichocarpa ectomycorrhiza microbial communities from riparian zone in the Pacific Northwest, United States - 7_EM | ecosystem: Host-associated > Plants > Roots > Unclassified | place... | reverse complement strand
TGTATATTTTTTCAATGTATTTTTAAAATTAAAATTAAAAAACTTATGTATACATCTAATAAAATAAATTGAGAAATACATATATTAATAAATAAATAAATAAAAATCATTAACGATAAATAAAAATAAAAACTAAAAAGTTGAAAGTCTCGTATAGACCAAAATATTTGATGTTGCAACTTCAATCTTCAAGACAATTGTATTTAATAACTTTGTTTATAAAGATCAATTTTTTATTTAAATAAATAATAATAAAAATAAATATATATAAAATTAATTAAATAAATAAAATAAAAAGAAAAACAATATTTACTACGCCTTTGATTCTATGTAAACACGGAATGGGATGTATAATTTATATGAACTGTTGCCAATATAATAGACGTGTTTCTTATCAAGCGAGTCCAATTCCAAACGGAAAAAACAAGAATAAATTTTCACTGGTAACCCGATAGACAGATCTGTCTCCTTGATTTTCTAATGATTCAATCCTTAGAGAGAAATCTACAAGAAGGGCAATTCTATAGAATAATTAGATAATAATCCAGATATTAAGGAAATGCAAATAGATAAACACATCGTTCATCATCAAGATGGATTTTTTGGAGTCTAGTACACTGGTTTCTCCGCTGGAGATTGCACAAATTTAGGTATACAAGACAGCAGAGGATAGCATACTTCACCAGAATATTGAAGTAAATGAACAGAAAGCAGGAGATGATATTTGAGGAGTAAAGCAAAAGCATTTCATCCTTGAAAAACTTCCTATGGAAACTATCGTGGTCAATGTTTTTCCATTTCTTGGTTGGAAAATCAACGATTCTCAACGCGCCCAAATATTTGGAACATGCTTGATCTTGTAATTCTCTTCACCCATCAATCGCCTTTCAAGGTCTGGATGCCAGGGGAGGAAATACAGATCTTGAAGTGTGGAAATGTTCTGCAACCCTTCAGGAAGAAAAATTAAGTTTCCACAGCAATTAAAGCAAAGATATCTTAAACGTGGAAAAGCTCCAGTTTCAATTTCAGTCCATTCTGCAAGGAACTCAGAAGCAATTGTGAGAGTTTCCAGCACAGGGAAACCACCTGCATTGCAAAATTCTTTACCAATGTGCCTTGCCTTGTAGGCTTCCCAGAGTTGAAGATGCTTCAATTTGGGAAGCAACTGAAGGACTGAAGTTGGATTCTCCGATAGATAAGAGAAGCATAATGATAGGCGGGTGAGGTTTTCCATGGAGGCAAACCAAACGGGCATCTCAATTAATACCCCAAGTAAGAAAAACTCTTGAAGAAGTGGCGGGGGAGAAAACGCATCCAATTCAGGAAAAATAGAGAAATGTGTATCTTCAAAGTAGTTTCCCTCAGCTTCTAGCGATAGGGATGTGAGGTTTTCCAACTTCTTTATAGCTGCAAACAGCTCACTGGCATGATCGTCATTCACACGCTTAACGCCGAGCTCTCGTAGCTGGGTTAAGGCAATCAATTCCATGGCAATATCATCTCCACCATAAATACCAGACAAAGTGTGAAGATTTACCAATGTTCCAATGCCCTTCGGAACTCTAATTTCACAATCATTAACGCCGTCGGACATTAGAAGGTGTCTCAACTGTTGGATATGCAGAATTTGTATTGGTAGTTTGCGTAGTTGTCGACACATCCTTATATCCAAAGTTTGCAGTCTTTTAAGATTCCCTAAAGTCCCTGGACGCTCATTAAGATGTGAGTTAAACAAGCGTAAGTACCTCAGGTGAATCAAGTCTCCCAATTCATCAGGTAAGCACTCTATCCAGCCACTCAAATCCAACACCAACAGAGAGTGCATACCACAAACATTTCTCATATAGGCCCGTGAAAGGCCTCGGGGAGGATCAAAATAATAATAGCTTCCACTACTAATAAATAGAGATTGAATTAGAAGGCCTTCAACGTTAGGATAGATATCCCTTCCATCATCTCTGATCCGTAAACGCACAGGTGAGTTTGCAGTTTTAGAAACAAAATCTTGTTTCTCCAATTTAAGAATACATAACTGGACATACGAGGCAGGGACTTTTACTTCAGTCCCTTGTTCTTCTTCTTGAAGCATTCCTAGGTCAATCAATTCCTTGAGAACATTTTCTGCTACATCCTCCATGATATCCCCTGGTCTGTCTTCTATAAGACCTTCAGCCAACAAAAGCCGAACTAGTTTTCCTATCTCTACACCATATCTCCCACAAACAATGGCAGAGTAGTCTAGGCATGACTTAAGGTAATCAGGAAGCTTTGCATAATTTGATTTGAAAGTTTCTGAAGAAGAACTCTCACCTGTGATGTCAGCGACTCTTGATGAGCGTAATCCTTCTGCTGCTGATGTGCTTAGAAAAAAACTAGCTTCAGGTTCAATCCCCAGAATTTCCTCGGTAACCAAGTCAGGTTTGCCTATCTCTTGAGTGAAGTTGAAATAAGGCATGGTTGGATATTATCAGCTCAAACAAACCCTAATGAAGTCCTGATTTGCATCTGCTGTGCATCTCAGAACAGCATTTATATTGTAAGATTATTTATTTTGTATCTAGTAATATTTGAAGTCAACGTCAGTGATGGCAATGAACCAGCCGAGGTGCTTCCTGTGCTTGTGGGGGGCGAAAGATAATGTATATAATGCTTGGTTAATAAAAAATCCGACCCCCCGGCCTCCCCAATAGCCTAAATTCATAAACAATTGTCAAAGGATGGTTGCTGCAGATTTGAATTTGCTTACCTGTAGTATCAGGGAGAGAAGAAAGTTTAAAGCATTCTATACTCTCTCCTAATCTCTATTAGAATAAGTAAATAGTTTTTGACTTGCATTACCACGCGAGTTAGATCATCTTTTTTATCTTTTAAAAGATATAAATATTTCGGGAAATAAAAAACTTAAAGTATATTAAATGAAATATTTTTAAAATAATTAAATGGTGACATATTTGATATAATTTTTTTAACAAAAAAATATTAAAAAAAAATATATTGAATTGATCTAGGTCAATTATGATTAACCTTTGAAACTCGTGATCAGAGCATGAGATAGAAATGATCTCATGAAGCCAAATTAGAAAACTTAATTCTAACAAGCCAAATATTAAGGCTAAAAAAAAAACCACCTAGAACAAACTTTCATTTTTTTTTTAGCCAAACTTATTTGCATAAAAATTGACCTTTTGTATAACTGAAATTTAATTGATGAAAGCTTCTTTTCTCTTTTTATTTTTTAATGATTTTTTCTTTCTTTTCTCCTCTTGCACGGACTAAAAAGCGAGGAAATTGTAGTTTTAGGACGGCAATGCAAACTTATAAAACTATACTAATCAAATATGAAAAAAATGAAAAATATAGAGACTAAATTGTTTTTTCTCATGACCCATGAATATTAAAACAGACTATGGATGCACCGTGCAAGTCATAGTGTTTTATTTCTTGGGAAATAATAAGAATCATTAATAAAAAGCTCCAAAACTTTTACTTTTTTTGTCAGTGCAATTTCTCGTGGCCATGTTTGAAATATATTTTTATTTAATTTTATAGAAATTAAAATAATTATTTGTAAGAATTCCAATAAGTTAAATCTTTGACTAAAAAATGTATTTTCTTAGTGAAAATTCCCTTTTTTATTCATACATTTCCTGTTTTCTACTAAAACATGTCTTTGTTTTCATAAGTAAGGTTTTTGAAATAAAAATATATCATGATTTGAAATAAAAATATATCATGCTTCGGTAATTTGTATATTTGTACATGACTCTATGAAAAAAATAGAAGAATAATTAATTTAACAAAATTATATAAAAAAAAAATTTAAAAAAATATTTTATTTTCATATAATATTCATGAGTAATTTTTTGGAAAAAAATATACATATTAGGTTCATTGAGTACTCAAAGTTTCATATCTAAAGAGAGTTTTCAAGAAATTGCTAACATTTTAACAAAAGCTTTAAATACTTCTGGTTTTATTTGAGTTTATGACTATTAAAATAAATACTTGAAATAATTTCAATAATTTGACATAGCAATGATTTTTTTTATCAACAACATGGTTTTTTCAATACAAACTTAAAGAAATTCAATAAAAATTCCTAGTAATTGAAATGATTTAAATTTAGAAGAAAAAAGATTATTTCTTTAGACAAATCCCTTTTTGTTATTCATTCATTTCTTTTTTATTTTTTTGAACAATGCTTTTTTTATTAGAAGCTTGTTTCTTTATATTGAATTTTTCTTTCTAAAATTAACTCATTGATACTAGGATCAATCTCTTTTATGGCTAGCTAAAATATTTATCTTCTTTGTTTATCAATGAATTTCTTTCTCCTCTCTTGGAATCTAGGAACAAAAATGTGATGAAAATAAAGTTTAAAGACTAAAATGAACAAAGCAAAAACTACATGGATCGAATATGAAAAAAAAATTGAAAACTCCAATAATCAAAAGTGTAAAATGAACAGTGTTTTGTTTCATGAAAAATAGATATTTCACATGTTTTATAAGAGCTTGAACAATACCAAAGTTATAATAAAATTCTTGGATCTACTTTTTGGTATGATTAAAGAGTAAAAGCACCTTCATTGATATTCTTTTTCTAAGATAAATTCTTTAATATCAAAATTAATCTTTTTGTGGGATAAAAATGGATGAGTGCGGACTTTCTCTCTCCTCTCTTTTTTTTTAATGGCTTTCTCTCTTCTCTCTCGAAATATAAGGACTCATATATTACAAAATTGAAGTTTGAAGACCGAAACTAACGGATTTTAAAATAAAAGGATCAAAAATTAAAAACTTTAGAGACTAGAGTATACAATCAATATTGTTTTATTTGTAGGTGAACAATAGAGATTACATTGTTTTTCTACCGTTAATCCACAATGTTTTATTTCTATTTGAACAATATCAGAGTTACGTTAAAAAGTTTTACCCTCTTAATATATTTACTAATTTTTTCCCTTGTGTGGCGGTTTTCAAAATCTTTTTTCATTTAGTTTTGTGGTAAATAAAATTGATATTTGTTAAAAACAAATACAATGACTTATAGTGTGGAGAAAAAAATATTTTGTTCGGTGAGTTTTTCATTTCTTATTCGTGTATTTTTGTTTGAAAAGAACAGTTTTTTTTAATTAGTAGCATGTTTTTGAATAAAAACTAAAAACAATAAAAATAAATATACATAAAAATATTAACGATTTGAATTAAATAAAGAAAAAATGTATCTTTTCAATTAAAATCGCTTTTATTATTCATATATTTCTTTTTTGTTTCCAAAAAAACATGTTTTTTAATAGAAGTATTATTTTTTAAATAAAGATCTATCATGATTTGAAAAGCAATTTTTATTAAAAAAATATAAAAATCATGAATCAATAATTTGTACACGATAGAAGAAAAACATAAAAGAATAATTAATCCACAAAATTATGTAAACAATATATAACAAAATAGTTTTATTCTCATTTAATATTTATGAACATTTTATTTTAATTTTTCATATTACCTTCTTATATCATAATTCACAAAGTAATGGTTCATTTTACCATAAAAAATCTTTTATTCCATGCTTTATTTTTTCTAATATTTGTTTTTTAATAAGAAATAGGTGCCACATTCTAATTTGAATTTTGACCATCTATGATGATTTGAATTTAAAGTATGAGTTTTACAACTTCAAAAACTATTTTTCAACTTATTTTTACCTGAAAACATTAAAAAAAAAATTTTAAGAATCTTTTTAAACTCATTTTAACCCCAAAACACCCTCTAATCTATTTAAACATCTAGAATCAAACCAAAAAAAAAAACTTTCTAAATCTTGATTTGTGTTTTTGACTGGATAAAGGTTCTAAATCATCTTCATAAAACTCATTTTTGTAAGACAAACTTGTTGATAACAAGATTGATTTTTTTAATAACAAGAATGTGACTGACTGACTAATATTTTTTTTTTCCTAACATCTCTCAACACTCGAAGACTAAAATAAATAAATAAATAAATAAAAAGTTCAAGATTGAAACATATAATTATAAGACTATAGAGATCAACTATGCATAAATTAAACTTTAAGGATGAAACTAGATTTTTATGTCTTTCGAACAATAGATAATATTTTTATTACTTATTTTGGTCCTTGTTTCGTTAGTTTTTTTTAACTATAAATTCAAATTCTTATGTCTTTAGAACAATGAGCATACAAAGAGAAGCAAATTCAAATTTAATTTGCAAGAATGCTGCAGCCATATCAGCAGCACCAATAACAACAATGATAATGATAATGATATTCAAGGATCAAAATGAAAGAAAACAACGTTGTTCTTGAAAAGTCCCGTCCAAATTGAGCACAATAATGCACTGTTGTTATTTGTTAGTATATAGTGGTAATAGTTAATAACAGTAATAATATGATATACCAGCCCAATATCCTCTCTATCAAACCTCCTCTGGCTAGTTTTTAATAGCTATTTCAATTGTACTTTGTTATGCGTTGGATTTTTTTTATAAAAAAATAAATATATAGGTTTTTTAATTTTTTTTAATCAAAATAAAAAAAAACTTATATATACATCTAATAAAATAAATTAAGAAATATATATTAATAAATAAATAAATAATCATTAACAATAAAAACTAAAAAGTTGAAAATAGATGAAGATATTTGATTTTGGATCTTCGAGACAACTTTGACAACTTTGTTCACAAAAATCAATTTTTTATTTAAATAAATGATAATAAAAATAGATACACATGAAATTAATTAAATAAAATAAAAGGCAAAAAAATATTATACAAGATTCTACATATTAAAAATATTATCCAAAAAATAAATATTTAAATTTTTTTAAAATAAATTTCATTTATATAAAATATATAAAAAAATATAGATGAATTAAAATATTCTCTTAAAAATTTAAATGCATATAAAATAACTAAAAACTAAACTTTATTTAAAAGAGTCTAGATAAACAAAATAAAAGAAAAATGAGGCATTATTTACATATAAATTTAAAAATTATTTTTAAAATATACATATAAAAAGGGCATTAATTAAAAATATATTTTTAAAAAAGTAAAAAAATCAGGCGATGTTAGGTCTGGCAAGTCAGGCTAGCACGCTTGACCCATCTAGAAGAGGTCCGCACATGGGCCTACAAAAGTAGGCTTGCATGCTTGTGCTCTAATATTTTTTTTATGGAGTAGACAACATGTCATCAATTCTTTTTTTTTTTTTTTGAAAAATAATAAGTCAGTCAACACGTCGTCTGATTTAGCTTAATTTTTAGCCACCATAACAGCCAGAAAAACAGGGAAAAAAATTTTTCAACCCAAAAATTGATCTTTCTATCTATTTTTGACCCAAAACACCTTAAAAACATCTTAATCAACTTGATAAACTCATTCATTATCTCAAAAAACCTAAAAAACCATCCAAAAAACTAAAATAAAAATCTTACTAGTTTAAGTTTGATTTTCTAGGCAATTTCGAGGTAAGCCATTTTTTATGGTTAGAATTGATAACAATGAAAATTTTCTCTAACACTAGATCAAGCAACTTTCTCTCATCGCTCTCAAACCAGAAGCCAAAATATAAAAAAAATAAAATTTAGAACCAAAATTAATCTTGCCTATAAATTTTGAAAACTAAAAGAACCCAGTATGTTTAATTTGAATTTCACCCAGAATATGTTATAATGCCCTATGTTTTTCACTTTAATCTCTGGTCTTTCAATCCCATCTTTCCCCTAACAAATTGGCCTATAATTTGATTCAATAAGAGTCAAATTAAAAATAATAACAAAAAGGACAAAAGAAGTACACTTAGATTTATAGTTAATAGTCCATCTATCAGGCCCCAGAGAAGAGCAATCAGATCGACTACAGGCCCAAAGACCCAAATTTCCATTTGCTCCCAGCACAAAATTCGAAGAACATAAAAGCTGAAAAATCTGAAATCCAATAACAGATAAAAATTTGCACAGGCCTAAAAGGAATTCTAAATATTACAATAATGATGCACGAACAGAAGGTAACAAGGCCAAAAGGAATAAGGTGGTAAGCTCAACCAACCATTAGACTATCACAACCGGCTTCCCATGGCTCCCTCCAGTTTTGTCCTCAAAAATTCTACATTACAGATTGGAAACCTCAAAGATATTTGAAAAGCAAATTGATAGAGCACCTTTAGATAAGCCTAAGCTCATACTCGCCAGCCATTGTTATGTATCTCACCCATGGGAGGGCCTGATAACCACTTTTCTCAATAATCTTCAGGTATCGAACCTACAAAACATCAACATTTTAATCAGAGATTAAATTACCTAAACTTGCTAAAGCAGTATTTTTGGAAATTTGAGCATGATTTATAAAATGAACATTTAACAAAATAATCGCTTATAGCAAGTTCCAAAATTCAAGCCATCCCGCGGACCAGTCATGTTTGAGAAGTAAAACAGATTTCTTTGAAATCGTTGCTAACCTACACATAAACTACTAAGATTAAAACTCATCAATTTCAATCAGTTCTTTTTCAACAATGCCACAATAATAAATAAAAAAATTCTGCTTTTCAGAAAAAGAAATTTATTTATTTGTATTTGTTGGAATACAATGTGAAGTTCAATTTAACTCATGCTCCACATTAGTAGGACATCTACATTTTCGATGAGAGAAACAGATGTATTGCAGATTTATCGGTTATCTATTTGGAAATTAGAAGTTAACAGATATAGACAGATCCTGTATTTCCCCATCTTGGTGAGACATGATGTTGCCACTCGCACACTCTGGATTATGAAAACAACAATTCTAGATCCCATTACACAAGAATCCAAACTTTCAGGTACCACAATTCATAGTTTGGAGTAATCAACACTAGCCCTGATAAATCTTGGCCCCTTTAACGTCATCCAAATTTAGACAAAAGAAAGCAATTCCAGAATGAACAACTCCGTGATAATTAGTAAGTCTCGTCTCAGTCGGAGAGACAGTGAGAAAGAGAGTTAAAGATATGCCATTCACCACCGGATATCATAAAATACAACAAACAATTGTGTTTTTGAAGGTGTACCTGTATTCCCGAAACAGTAAAATATGGTATTTCAAACTTCACTCGTATAGGAGCTTTTCTCTCAGGAGTTGCTTCTTCGGCAGTTATACTGGGAAGACTGAACTCTGCCCTCAACATGTACTCCTAAATCACATTTAAATGCAAATAGAATCCAAACAAGGGTGGTTACTAATACAAACTACAGGCCAAGGTTAACAAAGACTACAAAATGATCCCATTTGTTTTTGGGGAAAAAAGAAAATACCTTCCCACCAGGAAAAGATTTAATTTTCCACAATAATGCATCATTTTCAGGTGCATATGATGCAGACCCCATTGACGTCCGAATATTAGGATTGGAAACATCGACTGCCACCGGCAACTCAATCTCAACATTTGTTGCTGTACTGTGCAGTTAAATTTTTTTGAATACTCAGGAAACATAAACATTAGCAAACCTAAAACTCTGATCTATAGATTAAAAGGAGACTTAGTTACATATTACAGGTAAAACTTCATACCTACGCTCCTTGAACTGGCTCCTAGCCTTTACCATTATCTCAACACGACTTCTTGAATGCCTTTCAACTTGAGCTTCTACCCAAATCAGAGGCTTTACCTGAAACAAGGCATAATGGAACTCATCAAATGCTCAGAAAAGTAACCAAGGTGGTTGTCTTTTTCTTTTTAAGAAAGATCTCAAAAACTACAGAATGAACCTGAGTGCTGAGTCTATATGTCATGAGATCAAAAGCCCCATCAGGTGGTATAAATGATATTGTCCGATCATTTTCAAATCGAGCCAAACGCACACACCTGAACCAAATTGCGTATTTAGTTTCAAAAGGTCTAGATTGTAACGAGTAACCTTCACTCATAATAAATTGGCATCTATTTCCATGAGTAACAACTGTACAAACCAACACAAGAATTCAAGTAGACCAGAGAATTAAGCTACATACTGATGAAATTTGATGTCCTCCAAATCAATGGCCTTTCCCTTTGTTGCCCGTCCTTGGGCCTCCAATAAAACTCTATCATTTAGGCCAAGCTTACACTCAGGCATGCCGCTGCAACATAACCATGGAAAACTTGTAATTAAAGGTAAAGTTTTGTGCAAGTCACGTCACACTTTGAAGGTACACATTAATACATTTATAGAATGGAGTCACTTCATGCAATATTGCTAAATAGTGGAACTAACTCCAAAAATCCCTTTCTGAGACAGTATGGCCCCACAGAATTGGGTGACATCATAATGAATAGATGGCTCTGTTTTTAGAAAAGTGAGCATGTTCTCCCATTTCAACTGTGTTACCAAACAAGTTAATTGTTGCATTATATAACTTAATATATTGGAAAAGAAGAAAAAAGTTGTGTTTTCCAGGAAAGTTTGTTGCAAGGAACCATGAGTTTGATTGACAAAAACAAGTGTCACAAAGTACTACATTTGGAAACAATTTGAAAGAAAGTAATGGTCTAGTCACAAAATTTCTCTACCACATTAATCAACAACAATACTAGCTGGCATATTAAACTAAGAGTTCAACAGCAAAACTTACAAAAATTGTGTAGCACTTCAAGAGCAGCATCACTAATGAGTGGGACCAAAAATTCATCAATACAAATACTTTACAGACCAGAACTACAAATAGCTGCTTAACAAAGTAACATATATACTAAACGGCATCTGAATATCCTAACAGTTATCTTCACAAAACAAGCATGCAAGTACACTACCTTAAAGAATAACAAGCTAAACCGTAAATGAACCAAGAAAAAACTACCAGCAATGATTAATTCCAGATAACTGATTGTTTCTAACTGTACCTTAGATACGTTCTCATTTTTAAAGCCCCCACAACATCAGACCTAATCACTTGTCCATTGCTGTTGACAAGTATATTTACACTCTCAACAACATCCAAGAAAACCTGAGCAAATAATAACAAAGCTTCATCATCATCCAGTAATATTAATTATTCAATTAAAAAAAACAAGTTGCTCTGACAAAAAAAAGAATGAAAAGGATGAGAAAATACTTCATTCTTCTTGTAATTTATCCCTTCGCTGCGCCAGGACACTGCATTAGTGACAGCCATGGGAGGCCTCTGTGAAGTTTCCATCCTGTAGGCATTAGTCTTGATAAACTCGCTAAGAATTTTTGCTTCGGTATACTGAGGGTAACCAAAGTCCATCATTTCATCAAGTAACTCGTACTGACAAATGCACAACAAGGCACCCCTGTCATTGCCTCAATAATAATGATAATAATATGTTTTGAATCAAATGAGCAACAAAATTCATTATAAAACCTACCACTACCACAAAGTTATCCCTGAGTGATTCCTCTTCTAATTCTTCAAAATAATGCTTAAAAACCTAAAAGAAAAGGGGAAAAAAATTATAATTAACATAGAAATGAAATTATTTTATTTATTAAATAAGAAACGGCATGGAATTGATAATTATAATAAATTACGGAATTACATCAACAACGCGGTGGAGAAAGGAGAGGAGGCTGGCAGCATTACAATTCTGCCTTGATGCGGTCATTAGATAAACATTGCTATGTTGTATGTACATGTAAGAGACTCCATTATCATACACTACTGGATCTTGAGATTGCGGATCTCCCTGCACTCAACCATAACCATAACCAGATCCACTCATTCATTTAATTAATTAATCAATTGAATTGAATTAGGTGTAAAATAAATAAAGGAGAAAAGGAAAGGAGAGGAAAGAGACCTCCTTCTCGATGAGCTTGGTGAAGAAGCGCTCGGCCTGAACGGCAGAGACATCGCCACGGTAGTCGCGCCACACAAGAACGCGCCCCTTTATGTCTAATAGAAACAGTGCGGAGGCTGCCCCGGCCATACTAGATCAGATCCGATGGTGATGCTGCTTAATTAATTGGAATGACGATCGATGGATGATAGCAATCCAACTTCAGAAAATTTCATTTTAGGAGCAGATACATTATTTAGTTGCTAATAACTTGAATCACCATCGCCAGCTCCCTCTCTCTTTTGTTTGATTTTTTTTTACTTGACAGCTGAACATGCTTTCTCTTTTACTAGCTAATTAAACCTCGTTTGTCGTTGCGGGTTTTTCATCCAAAAAACAATTTAGTGCTTTTGAATTGATTTATTTAGTTTATATTTATATATTAAAAATAAATTTTAAAAAATAAAAATAAATATTATTTTTAAATATCTTTTTAAAAAGTATATTTTAAAAAGCAATATTTACATACCTCCATGTACTCAATCTGCTATGCTATATGTTTTTTTTTCAAAAAAATATTGAGTATGCAAAGCTATTTTCATGTATTTTTTTATATAAAAAATTTAAGGTATAAATAAAAAAGTATGTAATTAAATAAA
>Ga0307507_10009988_pt1 | contig 12441 bp, 3 predicted proteins | sample 7_EM_MG_FD_207223 | JGI IMG/M metagenome (GOLD analysis project Ga0307507, IMG submission 207223) | Populus trichocarpa ectomycorrhiza microbial communities from riparian zone in the Pacific Northwest, United States - 7_EM | ecosystem: Host-associated > Plants > Roots > Unclassified | place... | reverse complement strand
ACACACCCCCCTAGATTTGACGGTGTAGTTAAAGCTATAGAAAATAAAACGAAGATAGAAGCTATACCAAAATAGGAAATTTAGATATAACTTTAGGAGTAGTATAGGGTGATACTTAAGAGTCTTTATTAGTTATAGCAGTAATCTAATATTAAATGTCCACTAGATTTAATTGCTTTATCTATGCCTTATGCCTTTAACGGGGTAGGATCTTGGTAAGACCGTTGGCAGGCATCTTGTTTGTAGGGACCCATTGTATATTAATCTTTTTGTCTTGGACTTCCTGTCTAAGCCAGTGCTAATGGACGTCGATATGTCGTAGCTTGGTGTTAAGCTTTGGTGTATCCTGTCTTAGGAGTCGTATAGTCTATATATTGTTGTATAGCAGGGTAAAATCGCGTTCTAAATTAAGACCGATTGCCTTAAAGAAACGCTGCCACCAGATAATTTTAATAGCAGCTATAGACAGGGAGAGAAGCTCCGCTTTAGTAGTTGAGCGAGTTACTAATCGTTATAGGGTTGCCTTCCAATCAATTAGTCCTCTAAATAGTATAAAAAGGTATCCTTAAGAGCTCCGTCTAGTCTCTTTATAGTCTGTAAATGCTGCGTTAGATGCTTTGTAAAAGGTGACGTCTTCTCCTTTAGGGTTTCTAAAGTAGACGTGTGCTCTAAATACTTCGCCAGAGTATTTAATAGCTGTAGATTTTGTTCCAAGGCAATAGGCAATAGCTTGGTTTAATGCATTGAGGTGCTTTTAATTTGGATTAGTGAGAAATTCGGCCAGCTTAGAATGCGTCTTTGTAATATTAGGTCTTCTAAATATAGTAAGGTGCGCAAGAGAACCAACCCGTTACTAATAGGCTAGTGTTCTTTGAGGGTTCGTCTGCTGGTCGGACGGAATTAGTTCTTTGGCGGGAAGTAATAACTTAGGAAATCTTCCTAGTTGAATATTAAATCGACTGGCTATATTTTTGATATAGGAATCTTGGCAGAGCTAGAGCTTTCTATTTATATAATCTCGTTCAATTTGAATTCCTAGGAACTATTGTAGGTCTCCTAGTGCACGGATCTCGTATTAATGTAGAAGTTTAGCTTTAAATTCTTCTAATCTTTAAAGGTCCTTTTTGGCAAATAGAACGGCAATATTGTTTACGTAGAAGAAGACAATAAGTCGTCTATTAGTGTAAAGGCAGTTCGTACCTAGGATAGGCTTTAATCCGAATTTGGCCAGTATACTAGTGAGCTCTTTATATTAAAGTAGTGGTAAGACTTTTAATCCGTATAGCGCCATAAGTAGCTTTAGGATATATCCGTTTTAATTAAAGCCTTTTAGGTAATAGCAGTAGACTGGCTTGACTAGTCTTATATTTATAAATGCGTTTATAGCGTTATACTGTCGAATCTCCAAATCAAATGCAGCTGCTATAGCTATAAGGGCACGGAATATTCGAGCAGCTAGGGTTGCTGTATAGGTCTCTTCTTCAGTAATCTGTAGGTCTCCGCAGACGCATAGTTAAGCTTTTAGCTTTTATAGGTAGCCGTTACTGTTGAACTTGTATTTAAAGACCTATTTTAGTGGAAGGATCTGCTCGTTATATACTTCTTCTTTTAGTACAGTCTTAAATGTCCCTCGGCGTTTTAGGTCATTGTATTCTTTTTCCATAGCCTTTTAAAAGCCGGTAGTTAAAGAGTGCTTTCTTAGCTCTTTTAGGTTCCTTGGTTTAGAAGGAAGATTATCTCTATACGGGGAGGATCTAGTTCGGTTAATGTCTTTTACTAGTCCTGTGGCAAAGCCAGCGTAGTAACTAAATAGGGTAGGTATATTGGCTAGTACTGCTGCGTACGCTTAATATCAAATTCGTTTGGAACCTTCTGGTAGAACAAGGTCGGCAGAAGGATCGGCCAAGACCTCGTTAGCTCGTGGAGCTGTATTTAACGGTTCTAGCGAACCTAGCTGGGTAGGAATTACTTTAATTATATCTAGGATATCGTCTTAAAGTCCTCCCGGTGTGGTGTTTGTTTCTAGCAGATCCGGAGATACCATTCTGCTAGGTGTTAGTAGCTGTTTGATATCCTTTATAGAAAGCTCTACTAAGTCGTTTGATGTAATTGTTTGATCTGCATTTGAGGTAGGTCTATATAAGATAGATTTATCCTTAGATTCGTCCTTATAGAGAGGTTCTGGTAAACTAATTGCCTAGATAGTGTCTTTTAATGCTTCCCTGAGTAGGTAATCGATGTTTTGACCCTTGGGGTCATAGAACGAGGTCTTGTTAAATATAACGTCTTTGGTTCAAATGACTTTGTAAAGGCTTGGAATCTAGATTTGATAGATATTTATTAAATTATAGCCGACTAGGTGTCCTATTAATGCATAAGGAGCTAGCTTGTCTCCCTTTCTAACTTATTTGTTTAGCGTATAGGTCTTATAACCGTATTCGTGCATATGGGTAAGTGATGGCAGCTTGCTATAGGCGACCTTGTACAGAGTTTTCCACCCTAGCTGCTTATTTGGTGTTTGATTAAGTGTATAGCTAGTAGCAAGGAAAGCTTCTGGTCCTAAAGATAGGGGTAAGGATGCTTCCAGCTGTATAGACCTTAATTATTCCATAAGGGTTCTTCTAGATCTTTTAGCTCCGCTATTTTGTTCCTTAGTATACGGTGCTCAGCATTTAAAGGTAATGCCTTTGTCTGTATACTACATATCTAGGGTGTCTTCCATTTGTCTAAATGCTTATTCGTTATCGCTCTAGAAGAAGACGACGTCTTAATAGAATTGTGTTTTAATTAAGCGGTGAGTCTTGCAAATGGTAGGTAGGATAGTAGCTTTGTCCTTGTTCTTGGAGGTGAACACAAAGTTAAATTTGGAATACGTACAATAGAAGTGCATGGTATATCTATTGCCGTTATACCCTAGTACTCTAAGGTAGATAATATTAAATGCTAGCCGTTTGAATGGTTGAGTGGCTGGAAATTTATGTTCTTATCTTTAAGAGATCTGCTGTATGTGCTTTGCTAGTAAGCAAACTTTATATTCAATTTTAAGCGGTGCTTGTTTATTAGTTTTAAATTCGGTTAGCTCTGCGCCAATAACGTGCTTAGAAAGCTGCGCAATAGTATTAGGTCCTATATGGCCGAGAATTTTATGCTATCTTATAGCTGTGGCTCCAATTGGTTTACGGGCTATGCGGCTTGGCTAGTACCTCTTAGAGGTTAAAAATATTAATTAAGTCGAATTTAGGGTACTTGTAGGCTCTCTGTATATTAGTGCCCAGTAGCCCCCTAGTCGTTTTGTATAGTAGACTGTTTCGCCAGTTGCTAGATAGTATAGCACATTTTGTCCTAAGTTAAAATGGATGTCGTTATTAGTAGCTCTTAAGAGTGCTATAATATTTATAAAAAAGGTAGGTGCTAGTGCTATATAGGATAGCTTTATTTTTGACTTCCCAGTAGGTGTATTGACAGTAATGGTTACTGTTCTGTAAGCTTAAATTTTCATAAAATTTCCGCTAGTAATTAGGTAGTCGTCTTCTGCTGCTGGGTATAAGAAGGTAAAGTCTTCTTTATTATTACAGACGTGGGTATCTGTATTAGGGTTAAGTATCCAGGTGTTCTAAAGTTTGAAAGGAATTTAACTAGTACTAAATACGGTAGCATGGCTAGTTAGTTTAGTAGAAGGTAGGGTTTTAGAATTAAAATTAATTATGGATTTTATATTCTGATTGTTCTCCTTTACTTCCTATTCTCTTTTTTGGATTTGGTTAACAATGCGTTTAATCTAAGGTATAGATAAGATAGCCTTATCTACTTTCTTCTGGATGTCTGCCCTTGGTCTCTATTCTTAAGGGCGCTTGTGCTTAGCAATGTAATAGCAGTTGTTAAACTGATGTATAATGCCGTATATACATTTCTTGTTCCATCTCGAATTTAAATTTAAATTGCTATTAGAATTGGAATTGCCGTTAGAGTCTAAATTGGAATTATTTTAAAGGGTTATAAATGCAGAGTTATTGGCAGTTAAGGTAGACGATGCTTGCTGTATATAGTAGTGCTCCTTAAATTCCTTAATGAGGTTAATAATAGATGGGGCTTTTTTATCTTTTTATTTTTTCCTAATTAGGTCTACTTCCAGTGCTCCTATGAAACTAGAAGAGATGGCTTTAATAGCTTATATAAAATTATAGTGGGGCCTAAATCCCTATACGTCTGGAAGCTCTAATTCCTCTGCTAGCTTATAGACGCTCCTTTAGTTGTTTAACCATTTTTTAATGCTCTGCTTTTTGTTATAGGCTTTAAAAGCCGTGTATTAATTTAGGACGTCGCGCTTTTAACCTAAGGTGGTAGGGGCGAGTACAGTCTTTAACTCTTAAAGGCGTTTGTATACTATTCCAAGGTCTTTGATGAGAGGGAGGTAGGCTACTAATGTTATATAGACGATATAATTGCTGATATTATTTATGGCTTACTCTTGCTTCTAGTGTATGTGGAGGTCGTCCTTGTATTCCGCGTATAGTTAATTGTAGGCAATGAGTTGGTTTGGATCTAGCTTGGCTATTAATATAGCAGTAGGAAGCACGTCTCTTGGTATAGGCCAATTTAGAGGTTCTAGCTTTAGAAGCTTGTCTTTCTTCTTTAATAGGTCGATGTACTGCCATACATTGTTTGTTTTAGCAGTATCTTAAATAATAAAGAACTATTGTATCCAATTAGATGGCCTTTTAAGGATAAGGTTAAATTTTAAATAAGGTCCGTTTGTATTGGTTATTATTTTTAGAATTTAATAGGTTAAGTAGGGTCCTAGGTTAGCGTCTTGGCGAAACCTTATTTTAATATTTTAAGCTTTTGATTTGATTCGTCAGTTTGTTTGGCTGTTAGGTACGTTTATTAGTTAGGTGCAACCATCTGTTTATTTGGTAGGTGAAGAAGCTTAAGATACTTGCAAAGGTGGTAGAAGTAGTGACTTCGTAAATAAGGTAGTAGATTGATTGATTTAGTAGGTAGTGTAATCTGGACTTATAACTGTAACAGTGTAAGTGTGGGTATTGAAAGAACGACTTAATTCTAAATTTATGGAAATTAAGTAAACTAAATATATGAAAGTAGACCTGGAACTCCGTAGTCTATAACTTAATATTTGACCGTATCTGAGACATATGAGGGTGGCGTCGATTGTGTCTTGGAGCCTCTTAGGCGACGGTCTTGTGTCTTAGCGTAGTGCTAGTGAACTGTTATATAATAAGCTATTAACTCTATAACGTGGTGGCTTTAGAAATCGCCTTAGATATAACACACCTACGCGCTAATGCTTAGTTGACTTTATTAAATCTTATAGTTAGGCGCGTACCGCCACCTATACTAAGCCCTTTGCTAAAACAGGACTCTACGCTTTTAACTCTATAATTGGGCGATTGCTAAAAAAGGAAGGCTTTTAGTAATATAATGCTTACCTAAAGCTATAGCTTATGTAAAGGCAGCGCCAAGAGCGACTTGTATTTGCCTATTAGGTAAGCCTATAGATAATTAAAGATTGGTATAAGGTTATATAGATAGATAAATCTATAATACACTATAGCGGTCATTAGTGTGTTTTTGTAACTTAACGACCTTATAAATAATATTACCCCTACTGCCTTTGGCTAAGACTCCGTAATATACCTTATATAATAATTTGGGCTTACTTTATAGGTATTAAAAAAGGGCCTCTAGTCTTTTAAAATAAGTAGAAATGGGGCAATATTATAGCTTAAGGCTTCTAAGATTATATCTACCTAAGCCTAAAGAACTTCTACGAATACTATAATAGGGAGTATTATATATATGTTAATGCCTACTAGCCGTTTAATCCTGCCCTATCTATTATATAAATGGACGGCGCGCCCCTATATAGAGCTTAATCCACTAAAGCTAAGTTTAAAGCTGACTAAATCTAACTCCTTAATTGGCCTCTAAATAGCCCTAATCTTAATCTAATTAAGGCGCTCTAGAAGCTAATAAAGGAGTAAATCGCCTATCGCCGCCAAAGGCCTTATATAGAGGAGGAGATGCAATAGGTAATTTAAAAAGAGTAGGACAAGATTACTAAAGCAGATTTGTATTACCTTATTGTATCTATAAGGCAATATATACGCGATGTAATTAAAGCCAAAGGTGGTATAACTAAATGGTAGATTTGGGTGAGAGCTTAAAGGAATAGGTTACTTATTTAGTTGTTATACTATTAAAATTAGTATATAGGCAGAATCCCGCATATTTGTTTAATTTAAAAAGCTTTATTTAATTTTAATATTGGGCGTTTTTTTAAGCATGCTAATCTATTAGAGATTAACCCCATTTTACTTAGTAAAACGGGCGGTGTTCTCTAAACAATCGGTAGCGCTAGTAAGTATTTATAAGGGGGGAACCTAAGCGGGCCAACCGCCCTCCCTGCTAGTTTTAGTGGCATTATAATAATATCCTATAAAAATAGTGTATACACGGCTATAACGCCACTAAAACTAGCAGGGAGGGCGGTTGGCCCGCTTAGGTTGCCCCCTTGTATAACGAGATGCGCCTAGGCGGTGTAGTAAGTACGCCTCTAGTTTGCCCTTGCCGTCTAAGTCACTTACTAAGATAATACCATATGTTCCACGGGCTTACCTTAGCGAGCTTAGACGTGATTTTTTAGCTAGCGTTGGAATAACCTACGCCGTCTTCTGAATTAAAAAAACCACGTCTAAGAGTGTTAGAATTAAGCGAGAGATGCTGACTAAGCTCTGGACACGTCGTGAGAGCGAGCTCTGCATGTTAATCTAGATAGACATTAGCCGTATCTACTATATCACAAATTAATTAATATTTATCGTCTGCGTTATCTCTATTATCAATTAGACCCTCAAGACTGCTCTGCTGTAACCTTATGACCTTGTAATTCCAATAGGTTATGAGCCTAGGTAGCGACACCTCTCCTAACTTGAAAATCGACCCCGAAAATGACCTTCTCTACCTTAACCTTAACGACACCTACATACGATCACAAGGCTGGTAAAATCGTTATTTTTAATAGAGACAACTTTGCAGACTAGGAGCGCACCTGTGAGGCAGCCCTAATTATATTAGAGGGCTGGGATTTTGTTACTAGTGCAGAGAACCTAAATTGAGTTAATTTAGCTAACGGAAAAAGAAGACGAGGGGAAGTAAATAAGATTATCTATAATTTAATAGGAGATGACCGTTAGGAAGAGATACGTGTGATAATAAAGGCGTATGATATTTAAGAAATATGGGAAGGAATAAAGAAGTTTAATAAGGCTAATAATAAGGTTTACATCTTTAGACTCCGCAAAGAGTTCTATAGCACTATATTTAACCCTATAAAGATACAAATTATTAAGTTCCTCTAAATACTTAATTAATTTAAGATTAATCTAGCCTTAACGTCTTAAGCACTTACTAATAATAATATTAAAGAGTAGCTTCTCTTGGCCCTCCTAAGTAATGTTATATAGTAGAATATAAAGACCTAGTATTTATAAGATAAACAAGATCTTAAGAGCTGTATTACCCTTCTTTAAGAGCAAGAGACTGCTCTCCCTATATAAGTACAAAATATAGTACTTATATATAAGAGGAAAGACGAACTTAGGGGGAGAAGGGGAAACTAAGGTTAAGGTTAAATAAGGGGCAGAGGCCGTGCTGGTAGATTTAATCATTCCTTATCGCGTTATTGCTATAGCTTATTATCTTAAGTAAGTAAAGAGCTAAGATAACTAGAAAGAGACAAGTGCAGAGTATACTATTAGAAAGGTCACTACTAGAAAGACTATCCCCTACTTAAGTAATTCCAATTTAATAATACTAGGAAGATAGATTAAGGTACTCCTAAGGCAGAAGAAGTAGGGAATGTAGTAATAGCTAAGGAAGAATTTAACAGCAATTTAATCTACCTTAACCCTAACCCTAAATATGCTATACTTATAACGACGTCTCTAGCTTAGGCTTTTAACTTAGGAGCAACTAAGCACTTTACTAGTAACTAATCAGACCTAATATACTTAAAGAGATGGAATACGCCATAACAGGTCCGTACTGTAAATGGGACCGTTGTCCCTGCTATAGGCTATAATTAAGTTTAAATCGGTACCCTAAAGCTAAAAGACGTCTAGCTTATACCTTTATTTAAGTTAATTAAGCTAATCTTAGTAAGGACTCTTACTTAGGAAGGCTACTTAATTATATTTAACCTAGATAATTAAGCTATTGGTAAGTATAAATTAGGTGTAATATTTAAGGCTACTATAAGGAATAACCTCTGTGTGCTATAAGAGTATTAGGAAGCATTTAATACAATAGTAGAAGTATATAATTTATAACCAAACGTTAGTAAAATAGATGCTAAGCTATAGCACCGCCAAACTAGATATACGAATTATAGTAACCTGTTTAAGCTACAGCACTCCTTACTAGGCATAAAGCTTAAGAAGAGAGTAGTACTAGTCGGTAAGAGTATATATAAAGCTTATTTAGTTAGGAAGATGCGAGAAATACTAAGTAAGAAGATAACTAAGCGCGAGAAGATATCTAGTTAAGGGCTATACCTAAATACTACAGGACGAATCGGTATATTAATTAGAGGTTATAACTACTACCTCCTAGCCCTAGACAACGCCATACGCTATACTTAGGTTATTCCTCTTAAAACCCTCTAAACTAAAGAGGTACTGCTATATATTAAAGAGATTATCGCAAGAGTAGAGAGATTTACTGGGATTAAAGCTATATAGATTCGAGCGGATAATGGAAAGGGGGAGTTCGGCTATAGATTTTAAGACGAACTAATACCCTAGGGTATTAATTTTAAACCTTATCCGCTATATAAGCACTTGTATAATGGCGCAATTAAGCGCACGATCTATATAGTCAACTATAAGATAAGGTTACTTCTATTTTAAAGAAATATACTAGTAGAGCTCTGGTGCTACGCAGTTGAATACGCTGTCTGGATTAAGAATTAAGTACCGACCTTAGCACTTCCATTTAACGACGAGCATAGTAGTACTATTATACCCTATAAGGCATATACCTAATAAGTCCCTAACCTTAAGAACTTAGTTGTCTTTGGGTGTTACACCAATCTAATTAATACGCTTAAGAAACACCCTAGGAAGTATAATTTAAGAATAAAACCTAACTACGTTTTTATAGGGTTAAAAGGGAGTAGTTAATTTAAGATAATAAACCTACATACCTAAGCAATTAAGCTATTTAGAGATACTAAAGTGAATAAGTATAGGTTCCCTTATAGAGTACCTTAGGTGCAAGCTACAAAATATAGTAACTAAGTGGGCCGCTTAGATTAAGTAGGAAGCCTAGGTTAAGATTAAGCGGGACGCTTAAATTACGTTATAAGCTAAGCCGCGAACTAACCTATACCTCCCCCTACTACCTTAAACGCGCTAATAGAGACTCTAGTTACAAGAACTATAAGTAGGCTAGATAGTAACTAAGTAGGCCACTTTAAATAAGTGGGAAGCCTAGGTTAAGACTAAGTGGGCCGCTCTAATTAAATAGGAAGCCTAGGTTAAGATTAAGTGGGACACTTAAATTAAGGTAATGCTAAGGGTAGGACGCCTATATAAAGTATATTGATATATATTCCTTATGCGCAGAGAATAAGGTCTAGAAGGTTACTAAATATAAGGGTTTTTAATAATATGGTGGTTTAGTTAGTAATAGCTATAAAAGCTATTTACCTAGAAGCTAAAAACACTACCTCTATAGGAGCACCTATAGCACCTTTTAATACTATTAAGTTAGATTAGGCCTTAAGGGAGGACGCTCCTGGCTAGATAAAAGCTATCTTTAAAGAATTTCTTTTACTTAAGAGGATATATACCTATACTATTATAAGGGGGAGAGTACTAAAAGGAAGGTTATTACTCCTAAATAAGCTAGTTCTAAAGCATAAGTATAATACTAAGGGAGAAGTAATTTATAAGAAGGCAAGACTATATATTTAGGGAGACAAGCAAACCCCCAATATTAATTATTTTAAGATATTTGCGTCTATTATATAATACAACACCTTTAGGTTCCTAATGGTAAAGGTAGTAGCTAAGGACCTTAAGCTTAACTATATTAACGTCGAAACTGTATTCTTAAACCCACCATTGTAAGAATAGATTTATATACAGATTTCTAACCTATTAAGAGACTTTAAACCTAAGCTTAAGGGCGTAAAAGACGTCTATTTAAAGCTAAATAAGTTACTTTACGGCCTAAAGCAGGCACTAAGAGAAATAGTTTTAGATAGTTAAGAAGTTCTTTAAGAGCATAGGTTTAAAAGCAGCTAATACTAACCCTAATCTCTTTATAGGAAATAAAGTATATATCTTGCTATTTATTAACGATATACTAATTACAGGAAAGCGCCAATACCTTAATATTACAAAGATAAGAATCTTAAAAGAATAGAGATATAAAGACCTAGGTCCTATAGAAGTATTTATAGGCTTCTAAATTAAGCAAGATCGTATAAACCGAACCCTTAAGCTATATTAGACGATATATACTAAGAAGCTACTTAAACGGCTAAAAATAGATAACTATAATCTGGCCAAGCTACTAATACCAGTAGGTACTATCCTAAAGCCTAATATCGAAAGCCTCCTTGAGTATAATAATGCGATAGTCTATTAATAGATTATTAGCTCTATAATCTACCTCTTAAACTATATACGTCCTAATACTAGCTATGCTGTTAGTTAACTAGCTAGGTTTATAGCAGTATTAGGAGAATCGTACTACCGCTTAAGTAAGCAGCTACTATAATATCTAAACGGCACTCTTAAAATAGGAATTACCTACTTAAATTAAGAGGTTTACCTACCCTTATGCAAGCTTACGTTACCTACTAGCTATAGTATCTTTACTAACGCCATGTAGGGAACAGAACACAATCGGATATTATTCTAAGGTATAGCAGTTATATGCTATAGGGGAGCGGTAATTTAGACGGCTTAAAGATAGAAGTTAACGGCATTAAGCTTAATAGAAGCAGAGATTATGGCGGCATTAGAAGGAGCAAGGTTAGTAGTATAGCTTGAGAAGCTAACGAGAGATCTAGAAGAGAGAGACAACAACAACCCTTTTATCCCTACGCTCTACTGTGACAATAAGGGTACAGTTAACCTTTCGTATAATACAAAACACCACTAGAAAGCCAAGCATATTAAGATTTAATACCTCTTTGTACGGAACAACATGGTTTAGAAAGATTAACTTAAGGTGGTATATATACTAGGTAAAGATTAACCTGGAGATATGCTTATAAAACAGCTACCGATTGACCAATTTACGAAGCACTGTGTAACGCTAGGAATCGGTAACTGACGGAGACGGTAACGGACGGAGACGGAGTAAGTTACGGAGGTTTTTCGCCTACTATAGGTTTTCCCTCTGTACGTAGGCCAAATGGCACTTGCAAGGTATTTGGGAATAGCTTCATAATTGCCTATTTGGGACAGACGAGGAGAGCGTCGTCAGTATGGGGGAGTGTCAGAATTAAGTAAGAGATGCTGACTAAGCTCTGGACACGTCGCGAGAGCGAGCTCTGCATGTCAATCTAGATAGACATCAGCCGCATCTACTGCATCACGAATCAATCAATATTCATCGTCTGCGTCATCTCTATCATCAATTAGACCCTCAAGACTGCTCCGCTGTGACCTTATGACCTTGTAATTCCAACAAAGAGCCTTTGGCGAGATTCATTAAAAGCATAAGCAAAATCCGTAAAACGGATATTGCGGATATCTAATTTATTTATTCACACAACGCGTTATTATTAACAAAAGTTTATACATTATTTTTAAGACTTAGGGCTTCTAAATAGTACGAATTTTATAATATGGCTATCGCTCGGTCCTGACATCAATTTTGTTAAAGTTAAAGAATGCGTTGTTAAAAGCGTAAGCACGTATTATATCTTATTAAACAGTCTATTAATATTGATAAAACTATACAGATATGTAGATATCTACTACTTAAAGCTATTGCAACACCTAGTAGGTGCTATAGTTGGGTCCTTAAAAATATCCTCCCTTGGCCCGGAGCTACTATTAGGGGGTAAGCTTCGTGTAGAGCTTCGTGAAAAGCTTCGTGCAGAGCTTTGTACAGAGCTTCGTGCAGAGCTTCGTGCAGAGCTTTGTGCAGAGCCTCGTGCAGGTGTGCAGACGTGTAGATATGCAGACGTGCAGACGTTCGTACGGGCGATCAATTGCAGAGACGTTTGTAGAGACGATTGTATGGGCAATTGATCGATTGTATGGGCAATTGATCGATTGTATGGGCAATTGATCGATTGTATGGGCGTTCGTACGGGCGTTCGTACGAGCGATTGTAGAACCTTCCTAGTATATTAGTGCTGCGTGTTAGTAGAGCTTTTAAGCTCTATATAGGGCTTCA
>Ga0307507_10009987_pt1 | contig 12442 bp, 13 predicted proteins | sample 7_EM_MG_FD_207223 | JGI IMG/M metagenome (GOLD analysis project Ga0307507, IMG submission 207223) | Populus trichocarpa ectomycorrhiza microbial communities from riparian zone in the Pacific Northwest, United States - 7_EM | ecosystem: Host-associated > Plants > Roots > Unclassified | place... | reverse complement strand
ACCGAGGGTCCGGTTCAGGAGCCCGCGCTGAAGGACGTAGCCGAAGACGGCCGCCGCAGGCACGACGATGAGCAATGACTGGAACGGACCAATCCCGAGGAACTGGACCGTGAAATACGCCATGTATGCGACCGCGATGATGAGATCGCCGTGGGCGATATTGACGAGACGCATCACTCCGAAAATGAGCGAAAGCCCCGCGGCGAAAAGCGCGTAGAGCCCCCCCAACAGGACGCCTTGCACCACGGCGTTGATCCATTCCATCCTGGTCAGACTCCAAAATAGGCGGCGCGCAACTGTTCGCGCGAGAGCGTATCCGACGGCCCCTCCAGTGATATGCGGCCCTCTTGAAGACAGTAGACGTAGCTCGTCGCATGCACCGCTTGCATGACGTCCTGCTCGACCACGACCACGGCCGCCCCCTCGGAGACGATCGACGGCAATCGCGCAAAGATATCGCGTACCACGATCGGCGCCAGGCCGAGGCTGAGTTCGTCGCACAGCAGGAGTCGCGGATTTGACATCAGCGCGCGGCCAATGGCGACCATTTGTTGCTGGCCGCCCGAGAGAGACATGCTGCGGGCGTTCTTGCGCTCGTCAAGGATCGGAAAGAGCTCGAAAACCCGTTGCAGCGACCAGGGCCCGGGCCGCCCCAGGTGCGCGCCAACCCTCAGATTCTCCAGAACGGTCAGCGACGGAAACAGCCGTCTTCCCTCCGGCACGAGCGCGATGCCGCGGGCGACGAGGCTCGGCGCACGCATACCCCCGATCGCCTCACCGTCGAAACGGACCATATTTCGCTCGGAGGCCATCAGTCCAGCGATGGTCTTGAGAAGCGTGCTCTTGCCGGCACCATTGGCACCGATCACCGCGACGACCTGGCCGGCATCGACGGACATGGTGACGCCGTACAGCGCCTGGAACTCGCCGTAGCGTGCGACAAGGCGATCGATTTCAAGCAATGCCATCACCACCCCCGGCCGCCTTGCCTTGTCCCTGTTCACTCACTTGCCGGAATGCCCATGTAGATTTCCGTCACCTTGGGATGACGAACGACCGCGCGAGGTTCGCCATCCGCGATCAGCACACCTCCCGCCAGAACCACAATGCGATCGACCGCGGCAATGAGAGCATGGACGACGTGCTCGATCCAGATCAGCGAGACGCCCGTCGCGCGTATCCGATTGATGAGCGCGACAAGCATCTCACACTCGACTTCGCTCAAGCCACCGGCGACTTCGTCGAGCAGCAACACGCGCGGCTCTGTGGCCAGGGCACGTGCGAGTTCCAATCGCTTTCTGTCGAGCAGGGTCAGCGAGCCTGCCCGCAGATTGGCCTTGTCCGCGAGTTCGCAGTCCTCGAGCACGCGGCCGCATTTGCGATAGACATCCCGCTCGCTCTTTCCCCGCGCGAAGGCGGCGGCGACGACGAGATTCTCGAAGACCGTCATGCCACCGAAGGGCTGTGGCACCTGGAATGACCGCGCCATGCCCATTCGGCAACGGTCCGAAGCGGAGAGGCGCGTCACGTCCTTACCATCAAACATCACCTTGCCGCGGCTGGGCGCGATGGTGCCGGCTATGATGCCGAAGAGTGTTGTCTTCCCCGCGCCGTTCGGGCCGAGCATGCCGAGCGCTTCGCCTTCGGCCAGCGCGAGATTGAGGTCAGTCGCAATGACGATGGCCCCAAAGCTTTTCGATACGCTTTCCAGATTCAGGATGGTAGCCACTCGCGGCCTCGAGACCTGTGGCCGCCGTCGTCGGCGACCACTTTGCAGGGATTTCAAACACGCCGGGTTCAGCTCCAGGCAGCGAGCGGCAGAAGTTTGGAAGTCGTCTTGATATCCGGGAAGGCGCCGCTGTTGACGATCTGGATATCGAGCCTTTCATCCTTCTTCTGCCATTGTCCAGCGACAACCGGCGTCGTGCAGACGTTCTTCACCGGACCTGGCCATTGGACGTGCCCGACGATCGTATCGAGATTGGTCGAGGTGATCGCCGCAAGAATCGACTTGGGATCCTTGGGATCCTTGGTGCGCTTGAGAACGTCGATGACGACTTCAAACAGGGCGTGCTTGAACGGGATCGGCTGTGTCCAATGTCGCTTCGTCGCCGTTTCATAGTCGTTTGCGAGCTGTCTGGACGAAATGCCGGTGAGGCTCGACTTGAAGGGATAGTCGGGTGACCACCAGAGTTCGCTCGTAACGCCAAGGCCGCGATTGCCGAGCGAGGTGACATCAGCCGGAAAGAGAAACGCTTTGCCAAGCGTCACGATCTTCGGCTTGAATCCCTGTTGCGCGCATTGTGCGGAAAACAGCGCGTAATCGGGTGTGAAGAGATTGCCGGTGATGATCTCGACCCCGCCCTTCTTGAACGCCGTGATCTGGGGCGTAAAATCGTTGCCGAAAGCGGGAAATTGGCCGGGATCGACGACGGTGAAGCCGGCCGCCTTGATCGCCGGGACAAAGGCGTCGTGCCAGGAGGTATCGTCCTGCGCGGTATTGAAAAGCGTGCCGACGACCTTGTTGGTTTCCTGCACCTTCCACAGGCCTATGAAGGCGGAGAGGACCTGGTCCAGCCCCCAGAAGAAGTGGTAGGTCCACTCGAAACCCTTATCCTTGGTGCCTCCGCGGCCGTAATAGTATGACTCCCATGGATCATCGGCGGTGACGCAGGGCACGTCGTTGAGTTCGGCAGCGTTGGCAACGGGGTTGCAATCGACCGAGCCGCTGGAGGCGGTGATGATATCGACCTTGTCTTTCAAGATGAGGTCGTTGGCGACCTCGGAGGCGCGACTCTCGTCGGTCTGGCTGTCCTTGGTTATGATCTCGACCTTGTAGGTCTTGCCGCCGATTTCCAAACCCTTCGCAAGATACTTGCGAATGTCCGTGAGCACCCAGTCCTGAGCTTCGGCGAAGCCTGCCATTGGCCCGGTTTGCGGCGCGACGTGACCAATTCTGATCGTCTCTCCGGCCGCCCGTAGCACCGCCGGGCGAGCGATTGTTGCAACGGCGGCCGTCGCCACGCCGGTCGTCAAGACGGCGCGTCGGGAAATACCCGAGGCACCCGATCCCTGGTCCTTTTCGTTTCTCTCCATAGCCCTCTCCTTGTTTATTTTTTGCCGACAGGATGCGAGCGCACGCGTCATTGCGGTCTGACGCGTCGACGTGACGAACAAAACCCGCGGTGAGGAGCCTCAGGCAGACGTCCCTCCCCTCACGCGCGGCCAGTTTGCCAGGGCCGACTCGTCAGCCCCGCCGAGGCGGGCCTGCCGAGGGAGATCAAATTGAGGATCGCTTGAACCCCCGTTCGCTCCCGATCGGCGCGTAGCTCCTACGTTTCTTATTTGTATCACGATACAATGCATTTGAACCGCATTGCGGTCAACCTAAAACTCCGCGTCCGTCCCCCGCCCCCCGCTGGCGTGACGACATGTGGTCGGCGCGCCAGCAATCCGCAGGCGCCAAGATCTGGCTCACAAGCTGATTGCAGATCTCGGTCAGGGATTCGCTGCTGTCCGCGAGGCCGAAGACATATTTGTCGGGGCGAACGATGGCGCCGCCGCAGTTCCTTGCGCGCATCCAATCGTCGAGCACGCCGACTTCGTCGGCAAACTCGTTCGCACGTTCGGGCTGACCTGCGACCAGCGTCAAGGCGACCCCGCCCAAACGGGCAAGCATCTTTGAAGCGGCGTCCCCGAGCCAGGCCGAAGCCTCTCGACCGCGCAGGACGAGAAGGAATCGATCGCCGACGAGATCATCGAGCAACAGCAACTGTCCGTCGGCGAGACGAATGCGCGGCTGGGGGAAAAGCCCGCCGCCAGCGCCAGCCGGAAGGCCGTCGCGATCTCTGGCAAGAATCCCTGCAGTCAGGTTCGGAATGAGCTGCTGACGCACTGTGACGGTTTTCCCGGCGCGCAACGCCTCGCCAAGCTCATGATCACGTCGCCGCGCGGCCTCGATGTCGAGTTCGCCGATCACTTCGCCGAGCGCCTTGGTGACCGCGACCAGTTCCCGGATATGTGGCTTGCGCTCGGTCTCGTAGGTTGCAAGCACGGATTCGGGCAGGCGGCCGCCGAGCACGGCAATCAGCTTCCAGGACAGGTTGGCGACGTCGCGGATGCCTGAACAGAGCCCTTGCGCCATGAAGGGTGGAGTCTGATGCGCGGCGTCGCCTGCGAGGAATATTCTCCCCCGCCGCCATTCGTCGGCGACGAGCGCATGGAAGCGATAGGTCGCTGCGCGCCAAATCTCGATCGCGTCCGTATCGACGAAGGGCGCGAGTCTACGGCGCACGGCGTCCATATTTTCGTAGTCCCGGGGGCTCTCGCCGGGCATCAGCTTCAACTCCCAGCGCCGCAGATTGCGCGGCCCGACGACATAAGTGGTCGGCCCGGAGGGCCAGCAGAACTGCGTGGTGCGCCGCGGCAGGGACGTCTCCCGCTTCACCCAGGCATCGACCACGGTCCACCATTCGTCGAAATCAAGGCTCTCCTGGGAGATCGCAAGCTGCTTGCGAACGGTGCTGGACGCGCCGTCGCAGGCGACGATGTAGCGCGCTGTCGCCTCTCGCTCGTTGCCTCGCCGGTCCGCGAAGCGCAAGCCCGCAACGTCCGGGCCGTTCCAAACGCTCAGCGCCTGGTGCTCGAGACGGGTCTCGACATTGGCGAAGCGATCGACCCCACCGCGCAAGACCCGTTCGAACTCCGGCTGCACGAAGAGAAGGTTCGGCGCCCAGTGCAAAGGGTAAGGAGGCGGGCTTGGCTCGAAAACCTTGATGGGCCGGCCGTCGAGACCGAGAAAATCCGTACCCTGATAGATGACGGTCATAGCCTCGACGGCGTCGGCGAGGTCAACGCGCTGAAGCACGCGCATGACCTCGTGGTCGATATTGATCGCGCGAGGCTTGTCGTAAATGTCGCTCATCTGGTCGAGCAGCAGAACCGAGCACCCGGCCGCGCCGACAACATTGGCGAGCACCGCGCCCACCGGACCGTAGCCGATGATGACGACGTCGTAGTCCGGTGCTCGCAAGGATGAGACTCCTTCAGACGGCGTAGCGCTGAGGGCGGAGCGTCCCGGCGGTCGCCAAGATCCGCTCGTCGATCAGCCTTTTGACGGATCGAATCGTCCTGGCCCGAAGTCTCGTCATTGGCGTCCCTCGTTGCTTTTGGACGGGTTTCCAGGAAATGCCCGCAAGCCGCGTTCCCGGCCATTGCCGAACTCTACAGATCGATTATTTCATAATCAATGGACAATGATCGATTCTTTTGGCAGCTTGGACCTTGGAATGCGCCGAGGTCCGAACGGTGCAAAAACGTTCGAAATTGGCGGAACGACGCATGGATCTTGGTCTTCAGGGGCGGTTGGCGATCGTTTGCGGTTCGAGCCGCGGGCTCGGCCGGGCCTGTGCCGAGGCACTGGCCAGGGAGGGCGTCAATGTGGTCATCACCGGGCGCACACCCAGTGATGTCGAGGCCGCCGTCGTGGCGGTCACCGCGCTGGGCGGGGGACAGGCGTCTGGAGTTTGCTGCGACGTGACAACGGAAGCCGGCCACGACCTCATGCTGGCCACCGCCGGCACCGCCGACATTCTGATCAACAACAGTGCCGGCCCACCGCCGAAGCGTTTTCTCGACGTGGGCGCGTCGGAATGGCTGCCGACGGTGCAACGTTACATGATTGCTCCGCTGCTGCTAACGCGGGCATTGCTCCCTGGAATGATCGAGAGGCGGTTCGGTCGGATCGTGAATATCACCTCCGCCATGGTGACGACGCCGCGGCCTCACATGAGCTTGTCGGCCGGTTCTCGCGCCGGCTTGACCGCTGTCATGAAGGCGATCGCGCTTGACGTCGCGCGCCACAATGTGACGATCAACAATCTGCTGCCTGAGCGCATTGACACCGACCGGCAGGTATTTATGGCGAAGGCTGCAGCGGAGCGCGAAAAAATAACGTTCGAAGAGGCCCGCGCCCGCCAGGTCGAAAGCATTGCGGCCAAGCGTCTCGGCCGACCGGAAGAATTCGGTGCGGCCTGCGCCTTCCTGTGTGGCGCTCAAGCGGGCTTCATCTCGGGTCAGAACCTGCATCTCGACGGCGGGTCCTATCCGGCGCTCATATGAAATCAGGAGCCGTTCATGTCCCTCCCACCGCGCCTTCTCGACCCCCCTTTCAACATCACGCGAGCCAGTCACGTCGTCCTCGACGTGCGTGACCTCGCGGCAAGCCGGCGCTTCTACACCGAGGTCCTTGGCCTCATCGTCACGCTCGAAACGGACGATGTCCTGTACCTGCGCGGTGTCGAGGAGGCATGCCATCACAGTCTTGCTCTCAGACGCTCGTCGGGGCCTGCGGTCTGCCAGCGCGTCGGCCTGCGCGTGCTGACCGAGCGAGATCTCGAAAAGGCCCATGCGGAGCTTTCCGGCCGCGGCTGCTCGGTCGACTGGGCGGAGATTCCACACCAGGGCAGAACGCTCCATGTCACGGATCCTTTCGGCTTTCGCCTGGAGCTGTGCGCTCACATGCCGGTCCAACCGCGCCATATCACCCGTTTCCGTGATCAGCGCGGCGGATCGGCAATGCGTATCGACCATGTCCAGCTGCTGACGCCGTCGCTTCGCGACGCCCTGACGTTCTACATGCAGCTCGGCTTCTGGCTGACCGAATATATCGGCCAGGACGACGATCACATCCGCGCGGTGTTCCTGCAGCGGAAGGGAAATCCGCATGATCTCGTCTTGTTCAACGGCGACGGGCCGCGCCTGCATCACGTCGCCTATACGGTGCCGGACGCGCAACATTTGCTGCGCGCCTGCGACGTCGCTGGTGAACTTGGCTACGGCCGCCAGGTCGAGCGCGGCCCTGGGCGTCATGGTCCGGGCCACGCCATGTTCGTCTATTTCCGCGATCCCGACGGGCACCGCGTCGAGCTTTTCAACACGCACTACCAGGTCATGGATCTCGAAAATGAGCCGGTCCGCTGGGATCCCGACGATCCCGCCGTCGCGTTTCCCTGGGGTTTGCCGGCGCAGCGCCGCTGGTTCGAGCAGGCGACCCCGATGGCGGACACCCCCGTTTCGCGGACCTCTCCGCCTCCCAATCCTGTCACCCTCGAGCGCTTTCTTGCGGAGCAGGTCTGATGGAGGTGCTGGTGGAATCAAAAATGATCCTATCTTTGCAAAATGATCGATAATGAGTGATGATCCAAGCTCATGAGCGCCCAACCTGAACTGTCGTCGCCACCTGACGTTCATGCTGATCCGGAGCCTGGTGCGAAGGAGACGCTGGCATCGACCGTCTATGGCCAGCTGCGACGGGACATCCTGACCGTCGCGCTGGCGCCCAACGCCAAGCTGAACATTCGGGGCCTCTGCGAGCGCTTTTCGGTTGGCCTCAGCCCTGTCCGTGAGGCTCTGAGCCGGTTGTCGCGAGAGAACCTCGTCCGCCAGACGGACCACCGCGGCTTCACCGTCGCGCCATTATCGAAAGCGGATCTTCACGATCTGACCAAAGCGCGCTGCGCGCTCGACGGCATGGCGCTTCGTCAATCGATTGAGGGTCGGGAGCAGGCCTGGGAGGAGCAGCTGATCGTCTCGTACCACCGTCTTTTCCGCACGCCCCGATTTGAAGATGCCGACGCGAAGTTGCGCAGCCCGACCTGGGAGGAGGCCCATCGGCAATTCCACGCCGCGCTCGTTGCCGGCTGCGGATCGCGCAGGCTGATGACCATCAGCGGGCAACTGTTCGAAGCCGCGGAGCGTTATCGTCATCTCGCCCGCGTCGCGGGCAAGTCGCGCGCCCAGGGCGACGAACACCGGCCCATCATGGAGGCGGCGCTCGCCTATAACGCCGATCTGGCGACTGGGCTTCTGACTCGCCATTATCGGACAACGGCAGAGTTGGTCGAGACGGTTCTGACGCAATGCGGTTGAACAGGACGTCACGGACCCTCGCCTTTGCGCAGGTCTTGTGCGGCAACATTGGCCAAGGTGCCGCGTGCGTTGCGAAGGGAACGCGACGTTCCACCGAGCTACGCTTGCGGAGGCTATCCGGTGGCGGCGGCGCCCTCAAGTTCTACACCGAGGCGGAAGCCGTGCCCTCTCAACGAAAGCGTCGGGGCAATCCGATGATCTTGCGTGAGATTGAACACGGCAAATCCAAACCATATGCGTTCTCGGAACATGCAAGCGATCCTGCGGCGAATACATTGGCCTTCCGACTTGCCTCTATTTCCAGCAATTATCCTCGAAGGAACAGAAGCGATGTCGCCCACCCCGATCGAAATTGCAGAGACCTTCTTCGCCCACTGGACGGCCAATCGCATCGACGAGGCCCTCGCCATGCTGTCGGACGATGTGCTTTATGACAATGTGCCTTTGCCGAACATCATCGGGCGCGAGAACGTCCGCAAGTTTCACGCGGACTTCGGCATTGGTGTTGCCTTCAAGGTCGACTGGAAAGTTACGCAGATCGCCGCCTCCGGCAACGTTGTCTTGAACGAGCGGATCGACGTCTTCACTCACCAAAGCGGCGAGACGATCACGCTTCCCGTCATGGGCACGATCACGATCGAAAACGACAAGATCACGGTCTGGCGCGACTATTTTGACCCGACCGATTTCGATAGGCAGCTCAGCAAAATCAAACGTGGATGATGCTGACAAGCGAAGTCATGCGAGGCGCGCGGATGCAGTCGCCATCATGGCGGCGAGGACGTATTAATCATGTCGCCCTGCTTTCGAATGGCGGTTTCCGCGCTACGTTGAGCGTAAGCCGAACCATGGCCGAAGCCTGATCAGCCGGACTTCAAGCACGTGAGCCGCGAGGTCAAAAGACGGACATTTGTCCGAACAAGCATCAGCCTGCTTGTCCGAATGGAAAGCCGACGACGCGACAAGTGCTTGAAATCATTGGAGCGGGTGAAGGGAATCGAACCCTCGTACTCAGCTTGGAAGTCGGGAAATCTTTTAGTGTTTTCAGCGGCAGTTCTGACATTTTCGATGTTTTTGGCCCGTTGAGATCATTACAGAATTTCTCGTTGTCAGAATGGCGAGCCCCATGGTCGCAGTCAAAGCCCTGGGCGAGTTATTACCAAACTAACATGGAGGGTGTCGTTACGATTTTATTCACCCGTTGCGTGTGCCGCCTAACATAATCTTAGCAGCGCATCTGTATAGACATTTGGAAAAACAGGCTCAACGGGGGCGTATCATGGCTGCGACGACCGACCAGACTTTCCTGCAGGCGATCGACCTATCGGGCCGACTCGTTCGTGCCGCCAACTTCGCACTCGACCAGTGGTGGATCTGGCTGCTGGCCGGCGCCGCACTATGGCTGGTCCTGAAAATCCTGTGTGTACCGAAAACTTCATCCGAGTTGATGACGTGATGGAATCGCCTAAGCTAGCGGAATGATTGGGCTGCTCTATTTCGTCCTGGCCGTCCTGGCCGTCGTCACGCGCCGATTGCGCGCCATGGGCATCCGGGATAAAGCTATCGCACCGGGTTCACCTTGGCAGAATGGCTTTGCCGAACGATTGATCGGGTCGATCCGCCGCGAGTGCCTGGATCACATGATCGTTTTCGGCGAGGCCCATCTCCGCCGGATCCTGCGATCCTACGCACGCACGCTATTACAACGACCTCAGAACGCATCGATCATTGGATAAAGATGCGCCGGTCTCTCGCCCGGTTCAACGGACCAGGAGCATCAAATCGTCCCCGATCCTTGGCGGTCTCCATCACCACTACGCCCGTGTTTAGTTTTCGGTACACACAGGATAACCCTCTGGGACGCAATTCCGAAAAGCGGGCTCGGCAGATCCTCACTTGGTAAGAGTGTTCTTGTAGATTGTGCCGTCCTTCATGATGATTTTGAAGTTCTTGGTGGGGTTGGCGATCAGATCCACATCGTCCAACGGATTGCCGTCGACAAGGAGCAGATCAGCGAGAGCGCCCTGTTCCACGACACCGAGCCTTCCTGGATAGGGGTTACGCTTTCCGGACAGCGCCAGCAGCTCGGCGTTGGTCCCGGTCGCCATGGCGAGCGCTTCGGCGGGGGTGTACCAACGGACAAGCGAGGCCAGAATTGCCCCTTGGCGCTGGGCCAGCGCGCGGGAGAACAGGACATCGGTGCCCCACGCCGTCTTAATCTTGTATTTCTTCGCAAAATCGTATGCCCTGCTTATTCCGGGCCAGACCTCATCCGCCTTGGCTCGCTCGACCGAACCCACCGCAAAGCCTTGTCTCAACTCTTCGGGGAGCGGCTGCAAGCTCAGCCAAATGTCCTTCTCGGAGATCAGCCTGGCGGTCGCATCGTCCATCAGGAAACCATGTTCGATACACTTGACGCCAGCGGCAATAGCGCGCTGGATCGCAGCCGGTGTAAAGGCGTGGACGGTGACGTACGTACCCCAATTTTCTGCCGCTTCGACCGCGGCTCGCAGTTCGGCTTCAGTGAAGGCGACGACGTCGATCGGACTGAAGGGTGACGACACCCCACCGCCGGCCGTTAACTTGATCTGGGAGGCCCCCTGCATGAGCTGCTCGCGGACGCGCACGCGCACCTCATCGGGGCTGTCCGCAACCATGCTGCCGCCGACCTGCTCCATGCGGGAGAGCATGCCGCCGATTGTCCGCGGCAGATCGGTCAACTGACGGAAGTCCCCGTGCCCGCTCGTGACGGTGATCATGGCGCCGGACGGATAAATACGCGGCCCCTTGATGACGCCTTCGTCGATGGCGCGCTTGAGACCGAACACCGGCCCGCCCACGTCGCGAACAGTGGTGAAGCCGCGCATCAAGGTGTCTGTCGCCTCGGCGCCAGCATCGAGATTGTTGTAGCCGATGTCACCGAGCACCTGTGCCGGAGTCGGCCGCACCAGCATCGCGTGCCAATGCGCGTCGATGAGGCCCGGCATCAGCGTGCGTCCTCCTCCGTCGATGATCGTCGTGGTCGCGCTCTGATCGATCGCAATCGGCGTCCGGGAAATTCTTTCGATCAGATTGCCTCGAACCAACACGTTTGTCGGTTCAGACAACGATGGACCCCTGCCGTCGAATACCCTGACATTGTTGAAGAGCGTTGTCGCGCCGTCGATCTGTTGGGCTTGCGCCGCGTTCGCTGAAAACACTAGCGCACAAACCGGTACCGCGAAAACCAAACGGCGGAGATACGTAGAAATCATCTGACCCTCCAAGGTAGTGAGACCAGTTCAATAAGGAAGGTTATCATCCCGCCTCTTCGGTCACGTCGGCCAAGTACTATTGCGGCACTGTCCTTCGGTTTCCCAGCGGTCAACCAGCGTTGACAACGAAGCAGACCTACGCACGCATGGCTTGCCTCCGGCCCCAACGTGACCAAGTCAATGGAGTTCCCAGATCGGCGCGTCGGTGAACAGGCCGCCCTCGGCAAAACCAATGCCGTAGATCAGGACCACCCCGAAGGAGAAGCTGATCAAGCCCGATGCCACGCGAAGCCGCCAATTGAATTTCGGCAGATTGACAGCCGTGAACGTAAACGGCGCCGACAGGATCAGCGTGACTAGCATCATGCCGACAATAGTCCCGAGCCCGAACAGCAGCAGGTACCAGAGCGCGGCCACCGGTTCGCGAATGATAGACAGGATCATCAGGGCGACGGCGGCCGACCCTGCCAGGCCGTGCACGAGGCCGACCACGAAGGGTCGCAGCCAGTCATAGAACGTGATCCGACCGGGTCCGCTGCAAACGAGCCGCGCGAGCGGCGTGTCCTCGGCGGGGCGCTCGTGCGCGCCGGGGCCGTGACAGTGCCGGTGCAAGTAGTCGCCGTGCGCGTGGAGGTGATCGTGGACGTCGGGCTCATGTACGCCGGGAACACCCGCATGCCCATGGGCCGCACGGACCATGTCCGTCAAGGTGAGAACGCCGAGCAGGACGAGCATGATGCCGACGGCAAATTCCATCGACATGCCGAGCCGCGGCGGAATGACGACCCCGAACACGATGATTGCAGCGCCGACCGCCATGACCGTGACGGTGTGCCCGACGCCCCAGGCGGCGCCGATCAGCGCCGAGCCCGCCACACGGCGCTCGCGACTGACGATTGTCGCAATGGCGACCACGTGGTCGGCGTCGGTCGCATGCCGCATCCCGAGAAAGAAGCCGAGAAATAGGAAGGACGCGACGTTGAGGGCGGCTCCAGTCATTGCGAGCGTTCCAAGACGGTTATCCCGGTATTATGCTGGTTTTCGCGCAACGCCAATTCTCATACTTCTACAGCAGCTTCCTTTGACAACGGGGAGCTACAATAGAAACGGTTGCCCTCGCTTGTGTTCCAGTTCATAGACGGAGACTCCACCCTCCTCGCGGAACGGGATTACACATCACCTCAAGCCTGGCGGAAGGCGGACTGCGTCACATCAGAACTTTCACGCGTGATAATCGAAGACGATATGTCAGCCCGTGG
>Ga0307507_10009985_pt1 | contig 12444 bp, 9 predicted proteins | sample 7_EM_MG_FD_207223 | JGI IMG/M metagenome (GOLD analysis project Ga0307507, IMG submission 207223) | Populus trichocarpa ectomycorrhiza microbial communities from riparian zone in the Pacific Northwest, United States - 7_EM | ecosystem: Host-associated > Plants > Roots > Unclassified | place... | reverse complement strand
TTACATCGAGACCAGGTCGCATAACCTTCGGGATCAGTTTCTTCTGAAGGGGCTTTGATTGAATCATTGACAAAGCCTAACTTATTTTTAGAATTTAAGGCCAAATTCATAGCTCTTTTCCAAGTGGAATAATTGTCTCCGTTCAACGGTTTGGAAACCAAAACCAAGCCCGGATGATCTGCATGATGAGTGAAATAGGGGTTTGAGATACCTGCCTTTGAGAGATCTGCAGAAGTGGTAGGAACAACAATCTCCTTGCCTGTGTCAATTGTTAGTGATGTTTCATCTGTGGACATGATAGCTGGAAAAGGAAGATGCTACACGAGTGACTTGAGTGCAGCGATGAACATCGATGAATCAAGATGAATCAGGATCTCAACTCTGCTTTGATACCATGTCAAAGAACCAATTCAACCCAAAAGCTTAAGCTGTTAGGTGAGGTCCCAGGATATGATTTATATTATTCTCTAACACACCCCCTCAAATGAAAGCCCTTTGGGCTTGAAACTTGCACAGATCCACATTACCTTGTGCTTAATTTTTATCAAATAAATAGGGATGGTGAGATTCGAACTCGTGACCGCTTGGTCATCAAGGCTTTGATACCATGAAAAGATAAAGGAAAGATATAATTTGCTTGAATGAATATTATTGACATTAGGTCATGTATTTGTACAGCAAAACATTCCTACAAGTTAGGAATGAAAAGCTACATTACAAGAATGAGAAACTACATTACAGGGTGTCAAGCTATAAGATACGCATTACAATAGGAAGATAATATACACTGATTATCTATTACTAAATAAAGAGAATATTAAAGTTTAACTTCCTAACACAGCCGCACCATGTGTTTATCTACAGAGGAAAGCATAGAGTTAAAGTCACCAAGAACCATCCAGGGACAACTAGAATTCCAGCGCCTTAAATCCTCCCATAGAGATCGTCTTGCAGAGATAATATTGAAGTCATAAACAAAAGTAGCCATAAAGCTAATCTGAGAAATTAAATAGGTGACTGAAAGATGTAAAGCTTGCGTAGAGGATGCAAACAAATCAACCTTTACTGTGGATGGATTCCAAAAAACCACAATTCTAGCAGTGCATGCAACATCTGCATTGGACAAATACTGCCAATGCCTTAGCCGAAATTTATGCATAGAGCCAACTCTTGAGGAGAGCAATTTTGTTTCAAGCAGCCCACATACATCCATCTTATGCTTCTTCATAAGGCTAACAACCTCATGTTGCTTTAGGGGATTGTTAAGTCCCCTGATATTCCAGCTGTAAATGATCATAGTATTGCAGGGGAAGGGGAAACCCTTCTACTACGACTACGCTGCTTTTGGTTACGAGTCCTGACCCCACACTGAACAAACACATCCAAGATAGGAGCATTCACAGATTTACCAGCCATATCAGCATCACCAGTATTAGTTACCAAAGAATTTGTTCTGGGAGGGGATAAATTATGGGCCTCACCAGCACGAGGATACACAACCAATGGTGTAGTTCGAGAAGGAAAAGAACCCTGAACTTCTCCAGCACAAGGGGTTGCCACCAATGTATCTATTATAGGGGAGTTCTGAACTGTACCTGTGCAAACAGGGGGAGAGGGAGTAGTAGGAGAGTTGTCAACAAACACTGACTCAGATACAGCCACCACCTTCCCCTTGTGCTGCTTGCTGGATTTTCGTCTAGAGTGCACAGTAACCCAACTATTAGTAATAACATGATCAGCTTCTGACCCAGCATCCCCCCCAGAAACCACTGGAATATCGTGGTCTTGGGAATGGCATTGCACCTGTGGAGGAGGAGAAGGAACAGGAGGCTGGGGACCCACTCTACTAAAAACAGCCCCTTTATCAGCTTGAACATCCTGAGCCTGGGGTTGATTGCAAGGTACAGTTTTGATAGTAGCAGTAGCTTTGGGGCAGAGGAGACGAGTATGGCCAAGGACATGGCAGAAGTTACAATACTTGGGCAGAGTTTCGTAGACAACCTTTTGGTGCAGAGTAAGACCTTCAGGCAATGAAATCTCCACTGAGTGTCGAAGTTCCTCTAGGAGATCAATTTCAACCAACACTCGTGCATAAGACATACGAGAAAGAGTTGAGGTAAGCTGGTCACACTAAATAGGCTTCCCAAGAATACTGGTTATCTTTGATAAACAAACTGGGGACCAGCAGCACAGAGGAAGGTTTGGAAACTTTACCCAAACCGGTAACCGCGACATCTCTTCACTAGAGAAGTGAAAAAATTTCGCCATAGGCCTCAGAACAAGGGGCCGTCCATACACAAGATAGGGTCCTCCTTGAAGAACTGTAAGCTCGTCCTCCTCTGTTTTAAATCTGTATACCAGCCACCCAGAGTCATGGATGGTAAGGGTGGCCTCACATTTCCAGACATTGGAGATAATACTATTCAGAGCTCTGTAACCGGGGCTTTTTCCAGAAACATAGCCCACAACACAAAAGTTCCAAATTTCAAATTTTGGTTGAATGTCCTCAGGGGATATAGCATAAGTTTTGGAGAGATGGTTAAGTGAGAAGTTTTGAAGTTTGGTATAGGAAACAGTAGATCTATTGGAAAAGAAAAGGTCCCGCCATTGACTATTGCTAGGAGCAGAGAGAGGGTTACCTGCAACGGAGGAGGGTGCAGGCTCTCGACAGCCAAAAGTTAAAGAGGAAGGCATCACACTCTTCGTCAAAAGGGGGGAAGGTATCTGCTCAGCAGGTAGCAAAGGGGGAGGGGAAGGTAAGTTCTTAGTAGGGAGCACAGTAGGGGCTTGAGGGGAGTCATCACACTTTTCATCTGAAAAGTTAAAGTCCAGCTGATCCTCATCCAGGATCTCGTCATCAGAAGCGACAGAGCAATCTTTCACTAGAACCGCATCCAAAGACTTAGAGACAGAAGCAACCACCATCACTGAAGCAGGGTGGAGAGCACTAAAACCCACATCTCGAGGCTGAGACGAAGGCAAGGGGGAAGGATCTAGATAGGATGCACAGGGAACTGCATCGGGTCTGCTAGCAGTGACAACCGTGAGGGCAAGAACCTCTGAACCATCACCATCGGGATCATGATCCTTGGGGCCAGCAATAGGAGCAGGCAAAACGTCTTGTCTACGAGCTACTGTAGAAGTAGCCTTTCGCTTGTTCTTTGCCATTTGAAAAAAAGGAACAGGCGGGAAAAGATGAAAAGAAGGGGGAAACCGGGATGTGGTGGAAATCAGTGAAGGGAAAACAGGGAAACGGAGAAGAGAAGAGGAACAGGACAAGGAAAGCCAAGAAAAAAAATCAAACAGCAAGAGTCGCCACTAGCAGACAAGAGGGAATCCACTCTATGAAGGAGGAGAGCGTCTCTCTCTAGATTCTCTCTCTTTGATGATTCATTTTTCATTTACAGGACATGTAGCTATGGACGATCATGCCATACATGTGCTGGATACTGTTTTGCAACTTTTGCTAAAACTCACTTCCTTTGACAACATTCAACTTGATTCTTGCTAGCACTGCTATATCCAACTCTTTTTAATTTATTAAACGTATTTTTGTTCTTGGATAACAAATATTTTTAATTAAAGATATTATTGCTTAACCACTGCATTCATTACCTTTTAATGAATTTAGATCCTACTTGCATATTAGGAAAGTTCTTCATTTTCTCTCTTGCTATGAGATTTAGGTTTCATGAATTTACAATTGGGAAGAAAGCTACGGCAAGATTTCTCGTAGCAGTGCGCGGGCAATCCAACTAGTAACGATAATACAAAAATACCCTCAAAGCAAGCCTTAATTAATTATGATGTAAAGGATAAACTAGTAATTATACTATGCAAAAAACCATAAAATCTCAACAAGCCCTTGACAACCAAATATCTTAGTATTTTTTTAAGGGTAAAGAAGGTATTTTACTATTAAAAAAATGAAAATACATTTGTACCTCTATGAAAAGCGAGAATGACAGTTGAATTATATAGAAAAGACTGTTTTATATATGAGCTTAATTTTCTAATCTGATTTGATGAAGGATAAAAACATCATTTTACTAGTACAATCCACAATAAATCCTCATTAGTGCTACAGTGAATATCCCAAAACACCCTATATATTTTTGGTAATTTTTACATGAATTTACTCTCATCTTTCTTTCTTTCTTTCTTTATCATCATCAACTCTTCGTCCAATCCACATCCCTACTGACAAGCAGAACCTAAATCTTGGTACCAGGTTGAGAAAATCCCACCTGTTAAACCCGCGACATTACCAGGTTCTTCTCCTTTGAACTGTGGTTTCATGAGGCTTCGATTGTTCTAGCACGCACATGTCTGGACCCAAAAATCACAGCCATCAAAGCTGAGACAAAGCTAGCCCAAGCGCCTATTCATGATATAGATGGTCCATAGAAAGACCAGGAACATAGAGCACGGAACCAGTGAGGAAAGCAAAACAAAAACTTTCACCTGCAGCTGCCAAGAAAGATCACTGCTCGATCAGAAAGACATTTGTACCATAGCATGAGAGTACAAAGGCCATTATACAGGGCATCGTCTATTTCTTAAACATACTCTTGCTCAAAACATCTAAATAATTCACATATGCAAGAGAAAAAAAGCTACAAGGAATGGAGATTTACAAGGCTCAAAAATTGGAAAGGGGCACCGGGATTCCACCTATTTACAAATCTACGAACAAATAACAAATTGGGGAAAACAAATACTATTGCACATGCAGGTTTGGGCTGCAATACTGGTTTGTATCCTTCTTGATCAAACACTCTTCTAACGCTGTATGTTCTTGGATCGGCTTGGTCCCCATATACGGATGGTATGGTCGTCACTAGCTGAAGCCAGCATTTGATGCCTTTTAGGGTTCCAGCAGACACAGTTCACTGTCATTAAATGGCCAGACAAAACCTCGATTGGCCTTGAGTTCCGCCGATTCCAGATGTAAACCTGCTAAGAAGTAACAACATAATTTCAGACTAAATTAACTTCACTAAATAACAGCAGACCAGAAATGAACAAACAGGTTAGTGATGCTTCCATCTGCTTAACATCAGAATGTGAATCTGCATGCTATGAGGATATAAATGAGAAAGACAAAATAAATCACCCCTATAAGATAAAAACAAATATAATCACTAGTAATATGCATGGACATGGATTATTTGTTTCACAAAAAGCTAGGCCATGGAGAAAAAGGCCATACCTGTGAATTCTCGCTACCACTGGCAATGAATGAGCTATCCAATCCACCAAAGCAGGATCTTATCACATACTTGTGTTGCTGGTGGCCTATATATTTCAATGGTTTCTTCCATTTTCCCGCAACATCCCACAAATGAATCTCTTGGCTATTAAGATTGACAATAAAGAACTTGCTATCAGCGGAAACTGAAAGGGAAGTAATTGGTTGCTCTTCTGGGATGACCTGTTCAGCATTTGTCCTGACATTTAATATCCGAATTTCTAAATCTGACATTACACTGATCAGATTTTCCCCATCTGGTGTGACAGCAAGATCCAAAACCTTAGGCATCCTTGTGCCCCTCCATGCTTTTATCTCGTTGCCATCACAGTCCCACATGCAGATGCCTTTTTCAGGGTCAGAACTGCCACACACAAATCGCTTTGAGTCGGGAAACCAAGCACATGAACTGACAACGAAGCCATGATCCCCAAAAGTATGCTTGCATGTACCTGTTTCCACATCCCACAACTTGAGAACTTCCACATTTCCACACGTTAGCAACTTTGTATCATCAGGGCTCCATGCTACAAAGGATACCGGGGTTAGATGGCTTCTTAGCATGTGTTTAAATGACAGCCTCCCATCTTCCAGTACCTGGCATCAGAATTGCAAAATTAAATGACAGCCTCCCACTTTCAAATTGGTATGCATCTTCATTTTTCACCCAGAAGAACTTGTAAATAAAGTTCTAAGCACAAACTCAAAATCAACTCAATGCAGCACACACATGTAAATATAAAGCTTTAGATTAATAAAATATATGAACATTGAGGGACTTCACAAAACTGTAATTGAATAGTCATGACAAGGTCAATGAATAGAGCAAGATACTATTTCCACTAAAGGCAACTACTTAGCTGGGACCTATTCAGACTTTCTTAGAAACTAACTCTCACACAATTTAATATAGTGCATAGAAACAGTAATCAAATCCTAGTAGCTGTAAGGCCTATGGTAAAGCTTAAAATCCAAGATCCCAACATTGTGAAATTATCACATTTATTGCAACAATACTCAATTCTCTTGTTTTCTAAAATTTTCAATTATCTAAATCAGCACAACAATGGGGCAAAATCTTTCATTTAGCTCCACATAAATAACATTATGTTAGTCGCTATCAGCTGGCCCTTGCATATTTTTAGAAGAGCTTATTATTTCAGTAATCAACTATTCCACTTGAAATATAATTTTTCTTTTTAAAGGCAATTCCATGATACCAGCATCAACAAGCAATTGAAATATTTTGTATTATCATATAGTAAAATTCATTTAAGCTCCTCTGAGAGACTAGAACATCAAGTCTAAATTTCCAAATAAAGTCATAGCTAGCCAAATGACTTGGTGCATAATTTATCTCAAATACAAATCACTCCGTCCAGTACTACTTTGTACATCAAGAGCTGGAAATTTAAATTAATCTAAAACAAGTGAATATAAAAGTATCAGCTATCACTAACTTTCAAACTCAACTAACAACAACAGCAAGGAACTTAATGTCTGCTGGTCCTCAAAGTTAACCAGCCATACATAGCTTTTGAACATTTCCTTTTCCTCTTTTTTTCATTCACCATTCCAAATGAAAAATTTCCTGGAAAAATCGAGATGTGGAACCTTGAATAATGATTACCCGCACACAACTCCCTGTGTTTTTCATCCCCCCAAAACAAATCTCCCTAAGTTGCAAAGTAGCAGAATACAGCTCCCCGCACATTGCCAACCACAATAACAATTTGTCATACCAATTCTCGAAGACAGACTTGGATCAAGAAAGTAGTACCCTATTTTGTTTGACACTTGTGATAAGCAAGCCCACAGGATAAAGCATCAAAGAGTACCTTCCATATGATGGCTGTGCAGTCACTTGAAGAAGAAGCTAAGTACTCCCCATTATTAGAGAATTGAACAAACCAAACTTCATTCTCATGCTCAGTCAACGTCTGCAAAACAAAGACAACAAGTGTGCATATGTTGTTCTGTTAAATATGAAAAATGGTATTTGCAGGTTCGTTCAAATGACAATCTCACCAAGACAGATAATCTGGTGCTCTCAGGTCAATTCTAAAATTAGTTTTTGTTTAGTCTCAAGCTCAGTTGCTCTGCAACAGTTATTTTCAAACATTTAATAAGGGTATGCATAAGAATAAATAAATAAACATTTGCAGGTTGATAAGAAAAAACCAAAGGCCAATAGAGAGGAGGTAGATCTCATGACAAGCTTAATAACATAACTCATCTGCTTCCCAGACAATCCTAAAACTAGCTTTCATTTGTATGGTTTATTCCAGCAAAATTCTTACTCTGTTTCTACCCAAAGGATCTTGCTCAGTTCTTTCTACCGCAAACAATGCTAAAAGAGTACACTTCATGAATTTTGTGGACCATGAGGAAGGCAACAGAGAACTAGGTTCAATTTATATGTATGCATGACTGCGCACAGAGTTGCTAAAAGTTGTAACCTTGCATCACAAGTTCCATGTGACTTTCTCATATATTCTAAAATTAACTTTCAGTTATCCAGCTTCTCTTAACAAGATTCTTACTCTATAATTCAATATAAAGACAGCTAGATAAGCACCAAGCGAGTCTCAAAAGCAACAATGTTCAAAAAAGAATTGCATTTTCATTCCTGCATCTCTAAAACAGAAGTACGAAGATGAAACAATGTTATCCTTCATCGTTTCACAGAATTTTTCATGAATGTTATGCTGCCAACCTCAATAGGGTTAAGACATTAAATAGTGTTATATTATCATGCTGTAAGTTGAAAGTGACTTGTCCATTATTCTTTCGTTATAATGTGTATTTAGCATCAACATTGCCAACTTACAAGTTTTTGGACTTTGTACCAACATAAGCCATCTGAATGCTCAATTAAGAAATAACGAGTAATCTTAATGCACACAGGTATTCAGCATTTAAGAACATCCAATAAGTTAAAGCAATTAGCATTTCCATGTTCTATTCAGAAAGTCAATTATTTTTAGTTTTGCTTCTTTTTAACATTTTTAAGCAGTAATAATTTAAAAGGCAGTAAGAAGCACACCTGTATGGTCTCTGTGGGAAACTGGTCTCTTGAGCAGTTATGGTCCTCATAAAGTGAAATTGGCTCAACTGAATTGTGATAATCACATGAATCAATTTGGGCTGTAATAGCAGTTTCAACCAGATGTTCTAACCTTCTTTCAGGCAGCACAGTTGGTGGAGGAAGCAATGTTCCCAACTCTGTGAGCAGGTTTTTCCGCTGGCCGTGGATGACATTGTCATCTGCCTTACTCAATTCCATCTCCTTCAAGCAAATTATACTATAAGCAAGATTATGGACATTCTCCTTGCCCATTCGTAATGCAGGAACCTGGTTCCGCAAAACAGAAAGAGCTAAAGTATCATCGCCACCAATTAAATATTCTAACAAACACTGCTTAAACACCAGAAACAACACCGATGCTCTCGTTTCATCCGCCAACTCCTGAATAGCACAAAGGGTATTTATGCAGCCATCCCAATCTCCTTCCAATATTTGTGATTCCAGCAACTCAAGATTCATAGATTTGTATGAAACCCCAGATTCCGATTCAAGACAAGAACCTGACTTTCTATAGCCCAAAGAATAAAGGCTTTGAATTATAACCCTTACAAATTCATGCTGCTTTATCAAACCTTTTGAGCCGATTGTTGTAGGTGAATTCTCCATTTCCGGGCAAACTCCACAAATGTTTGACCAGTTCTCTCACTTCATGTGGTCAGATAGTGATCGAATAATCCTACTTCCCTGAGAAACGAGTGGGTATCCGTGAGTGTTCAGCTTCATAAAAACAGCTAATTAATTATACGCTAGCTGTTGCAATCCAACTATCCTTGACGACCTTAACACAAGCAACCAAAGATTTCATTTACCAAATACTCCAAAAGTCCAGAAACTTAAAGGAAATAATCGTCAGTCCCCAAAAATCAGAAGCTTTAATTTTATTTTTTTAAGAAAAAAAACAGAGAAGGTAAAGAAAGAGAGAAAAACTGAAACATTTATTGGTTCCCAGAAACTCAAAATCTTGAATTGGATTAAAAATAAATAAAAACCTTCAAGCTGGTTCCATGCACCCACATGTCCTGTTACTAGAAAAAAATAAAAAAAACAACCCCGAGATACCTTTACCTCGTACTAAAAATCAGCACCAGGGTTTCATTACCAATAAGCGAAAGTTCAAATTGATTATTCGACGAAATAACATACACACAAACCTTAAAAAACACTAACACCAAACCTACTAATTGGAAAGTACAGCGAAAGAAAAAGATGGCACGAGAACTTTTAAGCGCAGACAGTTAAAAAAGGGAGAAATAGGAAATGATGCGAGGAGAAGAGACAGAGAGACGAGACAAGAGAGCTGACCAGGAATGGGCCAGAAAAGAAAGGTAAGGAGATTCCCTGAGCAGTGACAAGGCTGTTGTTGTCGGAGTAGGAGTGGTGGTGGTCCGTGAAGAGAGGATTGATTTTGAATTACAGGGAGGAGTAGCGATTTAGTGCGCAATTGGGCTTTTCAGAATACATGATTAAAAATTGGAAGCCGTGATGCAGATCGATCACATCGACACCACCATCACGAGACCATTTGTCCTGTCGTTCGGTAAAACGGTGCCGTTTATAGATCCTTCTTTTCTTACTGCTCGCGGTAGTTTTTCCTCCCCTGCTTGTAACACTTATATGATGGAAGTTGACGGGTGGCATTGTCTAATATATTCGTTGTAATTTTTCTTGTTGCATTGATTTAGGAATAGAATAAAAATTCAATATTTAAATAAACATGAATGATATTAAATGGTTACAGTTACTTTATAATCATAAAATAGAATAAGAAAGTGTTTGTTTACGTGTTAGCTTTCATATTCAGATTAAACCATAATTTTTAGGTGTTTGATTAGCTACAAACCATACTTTTTAATTATTGGAACCCGCAATAACCTGTGTTTTAACCACAGGCTAGTCAAAAGCAACTCAAATTGTCTTTATGAATTGCTTGCTGAACACAAAATATGGCAACGCAGTTTCCACACTTTTTTAATTTTATATTGTTGAAAATAACATGTTTCGGTCTTCTCCTCTCATCGTTCTTTCCCTACTCTCTCCATTATTCTTCCCTCTCATTCCAATCTCTCACAGACCTCACACACTCTTTGTTTTTTGTAGCCGATTGGAGATCCAAAAACCTTTGGGAATAATTGAAGTCTGTCAACAGATCATTCGGGCTAAAAACAACTACCCATTTCCAACTTAAATCTCCATCCTAAACTTAAACCATACACCAGATCTGTTGCCTTCTTCAAGTCTTTTCGCAGTGATGGTGCTTTTTCATAACCCAGAAATGGTTGAAGACACGCTAAAATTATTATGATTTTCAAGGTAATTTTCTTGTGAATTTATTTAAAAAACTTCAGGTAACTCAAATTCCTAATATTTACAATAATCATATCCTTCTTCTTCTTCTTTTTTCTAATTTGTTTCGTTCTATTTTGATTCAGGAACCAAAGATCTAATATCTTTATCTCTTGGAAAGAACAACAAACTCCCGATCTGTGTTAAGGCATTTTGTTTGGCATTCTGTTTTCTGTCAAGAACCAAAGAGGGCTTAAAATTTTATCTTTTGAAAAGCACAACAAACACCAGATCTCTATTTCGGTACATCCTACACTACATGACTCAGTATCTTTGTTTTTTTTTTAGTTACATGTTTTAATGTTTATATCTAACCAGGAAAAAATTATAGCCATGTCCTTATGTATTTCTTAATGCACTGCCACTATATATGTCAATATTTGCATTTTCTAAGTTACATGTTTTAAAGTTTAGATTTTTTTTTTTTGTAATATTATGAATTGTGTGCTGCTTTTATGTGGAATCAATCATCATCTTATGAATAAATGAACTTGATTATATACTTTATGCTTTGGTTTTCTTATTCTGTAACTCTCTTTTTATAAATTTGCATGGGTTTCTTTTAATTGTTATTTTTTAGAGTGGTGGAAATCTATAATCAAGGTTTGTTTTTTTTTTTTTCCAGTATGTGTACAATTACTATAAACTATTTTATTGTTTGTTCTTACAATCATTATGATTCATTTATATCTTCATTTTCCCTTGTTGCAAGAGATACAAGGAGCTAGAAAGTTTAAGCATTCTGGTATCGATCTCGCATTGTGTTGTAAATATGATATCATGTTTACAAACATTGTGACTACCAGTCAGTATGCTTGGGCTCCATCACAGGGTTTGAATTCTGATGATGATGGTTTAGGTGAAAGGAGAAAGAATGCATCTAATGAGGATCCATATCTAGAGGAGGTAGTGGTGATTCAGAGGAGGATACTTTACCAAATTTTGTAGAGGATGTCAATACTATGGTTGTTGGTGTAAATTTTGCCAATAGTAGTAGCAACAAAGTACACAAAAGAGTGGAAAAAAAAAGGTTCGGGAATGGGAGCGCAACTGTTTTCGCGTTTTAATCAATTGGTTGATAGTGTATCTACTAGGAGTGAATGCACATCAAGTGGTTGGGATAAAAAAGAATGTAGCATAGGAGAGGTCATTAAGGATTTTCACTCCATTGAGGAAGTGGTTTTCTGCTGTGAGTTTTATTGTTTTGCAACTGAGTTTTTAATGGTTAGAAGCAGGAGGGAAATATGGGCAGCAATTTGAGAAAAGGAAAGAAAATTTCAATGGCTAAAATTAATGTTCGAGAGGAGATCAAATGTAAACCTTGATGTAAGTGTAAATCTATTATTATGTACTTACAATTATTTCTATATTATTTCTCAGCAATTGAAGTTTATTATGTTGTCATATGTGTTTTGCAGTATTATATTAATTTTATATTTGAAGTCAAGAGTTGTTGGATAGGATATTACACTAATTTTGTCATTGTATTTTAATGCTCCATGAATATAATTTTCTTGTTTGAATTGTCATAAATATATTTTGGTGTTATGTGTTTTGACAGTTATAAAAGCAAAACTTTGCTTCGATATGCTGATTTGCACGTCAATGTTGTTGCTGCTACTGTGTTATTATAATATGGTTACTTTTAAAATGTAATGTTTGCTGCTGAGTATGAGATTCAATGTACAGGATTAATCATTGGTGTTTTTTTTTCAAATAATATGTTGTAACGTATACTATGTTGATGTATTACATTTTCTTA
>Ga0307507_10009984_pt1 | contig 12446 bp, 4 predicted proteins | sample 7_EM_MG_FD_207223 | JGI IMG/M metagenome (GOLD analysis project Ga0307507, IMG submission 207223) | Populus trichocarpa ectomycorrhiza microbial communities from riparian zone in the Pacific Northwest, United States - 7_EM | ecosystem: Host-associated > Plants > Roots > Unclassified | place... | reverse complement strand
TAAAAATAATTCTGTGTTTTCTCCTTCTGTGGTGGAAAAAAGTTTCATGGGGCCTTTTTCACCTTCATTTATATCCCCTTCAGGTTCTGCAACAAACTATTACTCCGTGTCTCCAAATTCTATGCGACAGTTTGGAGGGAACCAGAATTTTCAAAGTTGAGTCTGAGCTCTCTGATATCATCTCTTCTGCTACTTCAACTACTACCTCTCCTACTGTTGGATTATATTTCCCATTTGGGACTGTTGAATTTGATCCAAACTTTACATTTGATAACTCAGGATTCCTCTCTTAAGCCCATTAAAGTAGGCATCAAATAAAGTGAAGATAGCTTAAGCATCTTCGGTTACTTTAGGCAACATGGTGAGTGATCACAATTTGTACTAATTATTAATTCAAGAGAGTGAAAAGGATAATTTTGATTTGATTCATTAATTAGCTAAAGCTAGGTGTTCAGGAAAAACGTTTGAAACAAATTTTGCAATAGTAGTTCTAAGACAATATTTCTGGGTTGACCTGCTAGTCAGCAAGTGAACCCAAGTTTTGAAATTCTTTTAAGAAACAACCTTGAAATTGCTGTTATATATTTTGATTAAAAAAAAATTGAATTTTTTCATTGATCCGAATCAAGTTAGGCTCTGAGTCAATTGAACATCCTAATGACTCGTCAGCCAGACACTAAATTGGTGTTGACTTGCAATACAAGTCTGAGTCTTATCATTTCGGTATTAATTTCCTTAGGATTCTAGTAATTATATTGTTTTATAATTAATCAAGCCACTCTGGAAACTTAATTTCGTTTAAATTGCGTGATTTACTTCTTAAGTATCCGCAACCATTATTAAGGGTGTGCAAGTGCATCCTTTGGTTAATTATAATTTAAATTGAATTATTTGTATACTGCACTCGGTATATTAATTTTCGGTAGTTTAAGACTGTAGTTTCAAGATTTTAATTCTGTGCGGTCTAAATAACTTGGCCTTTGTTCTATAGTATTTAACTATAAGAATCCATAACTAATCTATTTTTTGTTCTTTTATTTGGTACCCTTATATACAATTTATTCACAAATTAAATTTGTAGTTAATTATAAATTAATCGCTTTAGTTTCATAAAACTAATCAATTACTCCCTGTACTCTTAAATTCAAAACCCCATCATTTCCTTTTTTTGTCTGGGAGTTAAACCCCCCCAGCTTACAGGACAAAACGAACTTGGGTCCAACTAGCCCCCTTGGACTGGCCATTAAAGAGAATTTGTGCAAGGCCTGACCAGGCCCCAAGCTTGCAGCTTGGGGTGCCTCAATGATGCCTAGTTAGAGCCACCAAGTTGGTCTGGTTAGCCTCAATGATGCAGAGCCACCAAGGTGGTCTGGTTACACTCCGATGACAGCACAACCGTACACAGTTCTTTCAAACAAACATGAACAAGAACAAGAACAATAAATTCTCTCCTTCAAATTCAATTCCAAATGCAAGCGAGCCATTTCCTGTGGTCCATGACCCTTTAAGGCATTCGTGCAGTTTCTGGCAAGCTCCCCTGGTGCTATCTCTATCCAAGATTATAGGGGACCAATACCCTACATATATACTTGATGCGATCCAAGCTCTTATGCTAATTTTTTTGTCAATATATAAGTTTGGGATGAGTTGAGAATTAATTGAAACTATATATAGCAAAAGTATACGTACCCATAAATATTAAATATAAATCTAATAAATATACCTATTTTTCTCAAATGATTAAAAGAAAAAGGTACTTTCTGTTCATGTCTTTAATTCATAATACTTCCAAGACAAATAAATTTTAGAATTGCCCGCTAAGTCTTGGCCAGTGGTCCATTCATGTTTCCATCCCTCAAACATGCCGCTTCGTAACTTCGAAGGACACATCTAATTTTAGGGCTAAATATATATCCATGTATTTTTTTTATATTTTGTCTTGAAAGATCCATTTATTAACTATTATCTAAAATACCAACTTTATATTTTTTGTCATTTTTACATCCTCCAATCACTTAGTGTCATTAACGAGTGTCTCATGTCCACAACGTATATTTTTTGCTAATGTACATTTTGGTCTTTAGATTTTTTTGAAAATCTTATTTTGGTCCCTACATTATTTTGTTCTTGCAAATAATTTCTTAGTTAAGATTTTTTGGTCATCATAATTTACAGTCATATACAATTTAGTCCTTGAATGATTTTAAAAAATAAATTAAGCCCTGCATATCAAATATAAACTTAGTAAAAAAATTAAATAATTTAAATAGGTTGATGGGTAAGTTAAGATTTGAGTGAATTTAAATAGTATGCCTATTATATTAGGAAAAAAAAGGTAAGGAAAAATTATCATATCATATACCTATTATGATAATTGTTTTAGATTTAAATCAAGAAAATGAATTAAAAAGAAAAAAAAATTATAACAATAGATCGAGATATGTGATATCATAGGAGATCTTTTTTTAAAAAAATGGTATACCTATTTAAATTCACTTAAATCTTACCTTATTCATCAATTCATTTTTAATTATTTGACTAATTTTGCCTAAGTATGATTACCACATGTAGGAACTTTTTTTTTTAAAAAAAAAATTGTTTTGGAACTAAATTGTATGTGACTATAAAATATGATAACAAAAAAAACATTCAATGAACTTATTTGTAAGATGAAATAATATAGTGACCAAAATAAGATTTTTTAAAAAAATCTAAGAACAAAATATACATTAGCATAAAAATATATGTTGTGAGCACATGACATGTGTCAATTTTCAACGGCTTTAATGAGATTAACTAATACGAGGATAAAAGAATAATAAAAATAGAAAGTAAATGGTTGATATTAAAATAAAAAATAGTGAATGGACATTTCATATACAAAAGAAATAGTATGTCAAGCATTAACCTTTTTTTTTCCAGGAAGATTTTGAAGAATTTAGTCCTCTACATTGATGTTACATGGTGGGTGAGCGTGCGTGCATGCACGTGTCTATGATGATTACGTTTGTATATTAGGTCAATTTAATTAAATGCATTTGTGTCTGAAAAGGTTAACCTTCAAGAAATTATTTATTTATTTTTATTCCTTAAGAGTTATATTCTTGTTAAGTAACCCATATAAATTCTTAATTAAGTACTCTTCTAAAAGAGTGATCATTTGATGTATGTCAATCCCTCTCAACAATGGAAGACTTTGGTTTCCCAACACTATTAATAAATGTCAATCCCTCTCAATAACAAATAAAACCTCAAAATCTTTATTTTAAAAACCTAAGACACAAGACTTTCTTTCAAAAAATAATCATACTTACAAATCAGATCTGAAAAAATCAAGTTCTAACAGTACAAAAAAAACAAAACAATGATAAAAATCTCATCCATATAAATGAAAACTAGGAAAAAATCATTAAAAATGTTTGCACAAATTGAGGTTTAAGATGAAATGTTTTGGTGAGAGAAAGAGAGAGGACCTTACTTCTGGGGCTATGCAATATTGAATGTTTAGATTATATACTTAGATAATCATCTCTCTTGTTTAAATTTCTCACCTTTTTCAAGATATGAAAGAATTGAATTCTAATTTGAAAATTGAAATCTTAATATTGCAAAGTACTCTCAATGTTAAGTTATATATATATATTCTGATTATAAAAATTTACGTACATCATCTTATTCATATCAAGAATTAATCTATATATGTTGACGATTGGATTTTTGTTTCGAGAAAATCAAACCATTTGAGTACTAAAATTCTTCATCTCTACCAATCAACTATGAAAGCACGAGGGGCAAGAGGAGATAGGCAGACACTAGTGAGTAGACACTACTAGAAAGACAAGAAATTTGATTTGACCATGAAATGGAAATTGAATTCGCACAATGAAATAAATTAAGTTTGAGAAATTGACAACACTCGAGCAATACATAGGTCATATCCTAGCTAGCCAGCTACAACAAGTCATGTCTCCTCTCTACAATTACATTAGTTAATTATGCAGGAATGCTGCTAAATGCCTTCCTCAACTTCTTCATGGCTGCCCTTCTAAAGAAGGAGATGAAGAGTTTCTAGGTCGGGGCTGGGGGGACGCTAGCTAGCAGAATGTTTGCTGGATTTGTTGAGCAAGATCCTCGGCACTAAGCTGGCATTCAATTCCAATCTGTTAAGAAAAGCAGTAACTTGCAATCATTAGCTTCAATAAATTACTGCTACTCTAAATATAAGTTTAATTTAGCACAAGGAGACATAAACAAAGTTCTTGGTCGATTCAAACTCAATGAAGACAAATGGCTAGCTGCAAAGATACCCTAGTTTTCAGCTGAATTAATGTTGTGGGTTTCGAGAGACATGCAATAATTAACTTCAAAGTCAGTACAAGTGTATGGTACAATAAGGTTCTTTCTCACAAATAGACATGAAATTACTACTATACAACTATGACAATTATATATTTACTATTTTTACGACAATAAATCCCACATTTAATTAGTGAATTGTCATGTCCTTTTCAATTCAATCCTACCATTTTGAGGCGTAGCTGATTCGTAATACTGTTTAATTATTTTTTCTTCCAAGAAAATTGAACTATTAAAAAGAAGAAAATAAAATTAGCTTTCCATTCATGGACATGAGATAATAATTTCTTCGAAAAAAAAAACATAAATAATCACTTCACAGGTGACATTCTATGTACTTCTGCTCACAAATATTTTCCCACTTCTTCCGCTAACAAAGACAGAGAGAGGGGGAGAGAACGAAAAACTTGATGAGAGGAATTGGTATGTCTGTCTTCGTACATCTAATTTAAGAGGCCTACTTGGTGCATAAATTCCTTTTTTTCTCTCCATTATTAATTTGAACTTATATATCAAATGATAATTAAAATGGTGCAAGAAATTAAATTTGGAGGAGGTGACGTCTTTTACCTTGATTGTGAAGGAATTAAGCATAGTTTCATGATCTACTGTGCTAATGCTCACATGTAGAATCTCGAGGGCAAGGCCTTCAAGGGCAGAGACTATTTTCACAGCTTGACCAGGAATCCGAGGAGATACAGTCTTCAATAGAACATTTGGACCAGAGAACTTAACCTCAACATCAGCAATTGCTGACTTAGAATTCGCGATGAGTTCGTTAATGTTGTCATTAATGGACGAGGAAGAAGAAGAAGTTGGAGATGGTTCGAGTGAGGTGGCCATGGTAGGAGAAATGTAACCTTGTTGCAATCTTGGCTTGTAAGGGCTACATGGTTGTGGCGTTCTTGGGCTATTGGGCAAATTAAGTCTAGGACTTAGTGGTGGTTTTCTAGGGCTAAGTGGAGGTCTTGGACTTGAAACGATCCTAGGGCTAAGAACTTCACTATAAACTTTCCTTTGCTTCTTGGCTTCAAGAGATTGTAGAACTTGTTGCAACTCATTGATGTAATCAACAACTCCTCCAATTATTGATGCTTGGTCTCCCTAAACATAGTAGAACAAGAAGATAGAAATTAAGACAGGAAAAAAAAAACACTAGGGGTAAAGGAAGATGAAGCAGAACATCAAAAGAGAAGAACAATACTACGAGTGAAAAACTTACTCTTTTGACATAGAAGCAAGGCATGAGGGACCTTAACACGGACAAGTGTTCATTCATTTGCTTTCGCCGGTTCCGTTCCACTGTAATATGAGATATACGTTGCTGCCCATCTGGGTTCACTTCCTGATCTGAAGAAGCTATGGCTGCTGCTGAAGCTGCAATCTTTTGTCTCTTACTTTTTGGTGAAGTTTCAAGCTCATTATTGGTCTCATCAAAATCTTGCAAAGCACTAGAAGATGAAGACTTTTGTGAGACTAACCGCCTCGTTTCTTCGCTTTCTTTTGAGCAAGCAACAACTTCATCTAATGGAATCACTGGCGGAAAATCTGTTACACTGTCTAAGCTCTCAAAAATAGCAAACAGATCATCTCCATCAAAGGTAGTGTCGCCAAATTCAGGTTGTACTTCTTCGAGAAAATCAGACAAACACTCACTCATTTTGAACGAACGTTCGGCTTTTCCTTTCTTGAAAAGAGTTTTCGTTTTCTTGGATTTTCCAGGGAAAGTGATGGGAAAAAAAATGAAGGGCTAAAGGGGAAAGAAGAGAGTCATTAAGTGGAATAATAAGAGGGCGCCGATGATAGCAGCCATGAAAATTATGAGTAGTATAGTATTTGTATTTTATAAGATTGTCAAGATCAAGAAAAGGATGCCAAAAGGAGTAAATATAAGAGGTGATGTGAAAGGTATTAAACTATCACCATCATTGCTATCTTTTTAAGTTTCTTATATGAAAGTTACGTTGATTTTTGCCGTCTGTTTCTGGGGATCGATCTAACGGGGATTCAAGGAGCAGCAGGGCAGAAACTGAGCACAGAATCCCAAGATAACGCATGCAAAGCCAAAGGACTGAAAACTCAGAAACGAAGACGAGGTGCCCTTGAGAGAGAGGGAGGGAGGGAGAGAGAGAGGAGCGAGCGAGAGCGATGGGGAGAGAGAGGTTAAATAAGATGAGGATGTCAATGAAAAGCTGTTGAGATTGTATTAAAAGTTTTTTTTTTTTTTTAATCAAGGCTTCGTGGTCATTCTTGAAGCTGATTATATATTATGTCATGAGATTTGAAAAATGTTCTCCATTGCATCCAAGGAGAATGACAAGCATGATGTCACCTCGAAAGGAAATTAAAAGTGTACTTGGTACGTATATATATCATGACAAGCATGATATATATATACCACTCTAACAAACAACAATTGAATTTATAAATTTCTTAAAATAATATATATATATATATATATATATAGAATAGGCTTGAATTCAAGATTTATTTTTATTTTTTTTTGAAAGGAGAGAGGCACCAGTATAATTGAGCAACAACTTCATTAATTAGTTTAATTAGTTGTTATTAGTTAGTTGTCATGCGAAATATTTTCTTAATATTATTACACTCGGACCTGCTTGGTGAGTTAACCTTATAATCTTCTGATATGACCGTTGTTTAAGTGAGGTTTTAAATTAATTCGAGTATAAGTTGATCTGATGTGACCTGGACGTCGACCTAATATATCCACACGCAACTCCATCGAAATTAAAAATTTTAATTTATAAATCCAATGAATTATGCTACTAATAAAAAAAACATGTCGTTACAAAACAAGTTTCAATAAAAAAAATATAAATTGATCATTTTTATGCACCTATATGAATAAAATATAAGAATAATAAATTTGAGAAAATTATACAAAAACCTTCAATAATTTTTTTAAATAGATATTTTATTTTCATTCAATATTAATGAACAAATTATTTAAACAATTCTACTTATTAGGCTAATACATAATTATTTATAAGCAATCACTAATATCATCATAAAAATGCCCTAATATTTATAAAAAATAATGACATAATTATACAATGCTTTAAATATTATTTTAATAAATTGATTTAAAAAGATCTTTTTGTCAAAAATTTAAAAAAAATGAAGATGGATATCTAAGAAAAAAGCAAGCCACACATGTGCCTAGGAGGTTAGGCCTACGCGCTTGGTTGGGTTTTTAACGAGTAAACGACATGTCGTTTGTCCAAATTTATTTTTTAAATAATAGTAAATGATGTGATGCCTGCATGCATAAGTAAATGACATGTCATCTTCTAGTTCACTTTTCAACCACTAAAAATTCAACTTCGAGTTGTAGACTCTTATAAACCAAATTTCTAACTTGTTTTCACCTAAAAACATATCAAAAAAATCAAAAAAATCCATTCGAATAAAAAAAAGACTTTATAGGTCCTCTTATACTTTTCACAACATGTTCAAAAGAAAATCTTACCTCCATTAAACCTTTCCTTTCAATATGAACTCGTTGACAGAAAAATCAGCCTTTTGGTGGCTAGAAAGTAATCAACCTACCACTTTCTCTCTGCTCTTCTATTTTCTAGAGCTTCTCTTAATCTTCTGAAATTTCAGGGATTGAAATATAAAACAAATGAGATTAAAGACTAAAATATGAAGCCCTTATAAATCAAGGAACAACAATGAAAAAGTAAAAACTTTTAGGAACTAAATTGTACTTTTATGTGTGCCATGAATAGTAAGAAAGGAAAGAAAAGATAGTTTCTTTGTTTCTGTGTTAAATTTCATCTCTAGTGTTACAATATTTTTTCAATGGATAAAATCAATATCTATTTTACAAAATTGAGCATTGATTTAATGATAGAACATGTTTTGACACAAAAAAATATATGATGTATCAAGATAACCGAAACAAATTATCAGTGTGAACATTTATCAACCTGATAATATTTCATATCATTTAAAAAACATTAAACAATCATATACAACATAAAATAGGGAAATTCTTGTTTATATATCCTTGGACAGAGTATACTCTATATAGAGACTCTTCCAACCAACACACAAACGCAATTTGCACACTATAAAGTTCCTTCCTAATCAATGCATAACACACACACATAATTCGGATATATATTAGTCATATAAGGGATTTTTCATTAAAACAAAGGATTTTATCCACTTTAATTAAGTTTTGATAGAGTTTCCCATGCATGGGAGCTCTAGCCAAAATTTTATCCCGCATTAGCACCTACATACACAATGATAAAAACCCAAATTGCATTTAGTTCATACAACCAATCCTCATGCTTGCCACTTAAAGAACTTCTTCAGTCACAGTTAATCACCATATTCATGTAAAACAAAATTCATAAAATTACATGAAACTTTAAATATATATATATATATATATGCCATCGATTCTTGAGAGACGTTGGTTGGTTTACATTGAAGATATATGGACTGCCATTTTTTAATCTGGTACTTGTCAGGTTCCCGAACTTGGCTTGTCGATTACTAGTTAAGATGGAACCATCCCGGTCATGGAGTAACTCTAAAACTATATTTCATGACATCAAAAGGAGTACCCTCTACACAGTACATGAATTTATTTCTCACACATTGTTTTAATAATTATTGTAACACTATTCTTAATAATAATAATAATAATAATAATAATAATAATAATAATAATATACTACCAGAAAATTGATAAATACAAATGAAAATACCAAAAAAATATTTTCGTTGGTAAATTGCCAACGAATTTTACCGACGGAAATATTCCCTCAGTAAATACCGAGGGAATTACAGTGGGAAAAAAACTAATTAAAACAAAGCAAAATAAACGATGACGTGCCATTTTTATCACAGAATTTATTCCTTCGGTAAATTCGTTGGTAAACTGTGAACACTACATCAAGTCAATTACAAAGGGAATCACCAACTGAAAATTCTGTCGGTATTTTCCAGAACGCTCTGAAACTGTTTACTTCTCAATTGCATTGTTAATTACTGTTTTTTACAGATAAAATCACCGACGGATTGAAAAGTCATCAGTGTTATTTGGCGGTTTTCTAAAAAATTTTGATTAAATTAAAATTTTAAATTAAATATTACAGACGGAATGATTAAAAATATTAATCATTAATTATCCGTCGGTAAAACACCCCAATATAAAGCCTAGAATCCATATTTTCGCAACAGACGGGGCTCCTTTCTTCTACCTTTAGCTAGGAGCCTCTTTTTCCTTCTGCCCAAAAACAACGTTCGACTTGCATGTGTTAAGCATATAGCTAACCTTCCTTCTGAGCCAGGATCAAACTCGTCTTTTGCTCTTCTTCTTCTTCTTCTTCTCCGTATGTAAAAAACATCAATATCCATTTCTTTCTCTTCTCTTCTCTTCCCTCCTCAACTCCTTCTCTTCTTCTCTATGCTCAGGTATTTATTCTTCTCTTTTCTTCTTTTTTTCTTCTCAGTTTTTTTTAATTAATATACTTTATGAATTTTTTTTTTCTCTTCTTAGCTTCACTTGCAACCACATTAAGGTAAGATTTTTCTTTTTTTGTGTTTTTTTTCACTATATTTTTTATTATTATTTTTAATTGTTTTTGTTCTTAATAATTGTATGAATATTGTTGTAGGATTTATTTTTCATATGATTTTCTTCTTCTTTTTTCCAAGTGTTTTGAGTATTATAGAGTGTTGATTTATATTAATTTAATTATTTTATAGTTTTATAAAATGGATATTTTTAAATCTTTTTAAATAATTACCGACGGAATTACATACGGTATTTTTTCGAGGGAAATACCGATGGAATGAAGCAAATAATTTTTTTTACGCATCTTTTCCGTCAGTAAATCCATCGATAATAATATTTTTTTATTACCAACGAAAAAAAATTACCGATGAAAGATTCACCGACGGAGCATTTTCGTCGGTGATTTCATTGGTAAATTAATTACCAATGAAATGATAATACAAATATCGACAAAAAATTCCGTCGGTAAATCTAAAGATTGTGGTAGTGATAACAATAACAATGATAATAATAAATACTAATAAAAGGTTGAATGCCTGTTTTCTTTGAATGTGAAATATGAAATGCCTTGCACCTTGAGACTTAAGATTCAAGCATGTTTATCAAAGATGTTTGGAGTTTGGGTAATTTTTTCTATTATAAAAACATTTATTGTAATCCTGATATACGTAGAAAAAGAATTAGGATAAGTTACATATATATTGATGGACCATGTAATAACTTGGTCTTCAAGATTCTTAAAGATTGCAATATCACCATTCTTATTTTGAATCATTTCAAAAATTGTTGTCCAATCTATCCTCGTAAAAAATAAAAATGGATTAAAACACACTGACGTGTTAATTAATACTTAGGATAAAGCCGGATATGAAGGCAAAAGAGAGCGTATTTTGACAAATTTAGGGATGATATTACTTGTTAGTGTTTAAAACAGAACAGAATTTGTAGTGTATGCGTAGGATCTATGTGCTTTGATTATTGCAATGTATGTAGATTCACTGATCAAGCAAGTTAGCTAGGATACTTCTCTGGATTTACAGCTTCTTTTGCTGAATGCTAGCTTTAATGGCATTGCAATTGCTAATGTGTATACATCTATGCATGGAGACATGCTTAGAGATTGTAATGGATACCTTCTTCTTCTTCTTTTCTTCTTTTTTTTCTGGTCTTGAAAGGCTCAAATCCCATACCTTTCGAGGAAGAAGAAACGAGGATATGCATGTCAGGAGAATTACAAGCGTCTTGTAGGTTGCACGCCCCAATTAACTTTCATTAATTTCTTCACTTTGTCTTATTTTATTTGCACAGAGACGATTCATAATTTGTGCAGTTACATGTTATCTTGAAAGGACAAACGGCTAAGACAAATTTCCTTAAAATGCAGGGGCCAGAGAAGGCAGTGAAAGCTCTTTTAAAAGAGGGGGTCGGAATAACTTCTTCTCTGAGGAACCATGAATGCCGTGGCTTTATTAGAAAATCAAAGCCATATATATATATATATATATATATATATGCGCGCGCGCGCTCGCGCTGCGAAGCCAGGGATGTGAAAAATGTTTCACAGAAATATAATATCCTAGGTCCAAAAAAAGAGTGCCTTACAAACCCTATATATTCTCTTTATTTTACACACAGTTGAGGGAATTTCCAGAAAATCTCTCATTCACTGTAGCACAGAAAGCAATCTATAGTTGTACTTTCATATGTATTATGAAGTTGCAAGGTTCATACTTTAGACCGCAAGCAAACACCGTGCATGCACTTTCTTGGATTAAATTTATTTTTTTCAAAAAAAAAAGTCAAATTGTCATGTTAATTAATTATGAACTAGTTGATTATAACTCAATTAGTCGTTACTATAGTTTATCACAACCAATTAATAATTAATCATTATAGTATCAAAAATAGTTAAATATATAAATATTCCTTGATTATCATTAACCATATATGCATCCCCAGTTCAGAAGTTTTTTGTACTAAAATTGCTTTTTCTTCTCATCAAATTTTCACATCTTATGTACTTCTCTTTTCTTTTTATCTATTTCTCAAAAAACACAAACAGAAAAATGCGTGAAATTGACTAGAGGACTAAGTTATAAACATATTTAAGAAAATAGGAATATTTGAATATAATATAGTTTTGAAAAATATGAGGATGACTTAATTAGTTGTCACAATATAGGGACTAAGATATAATTAACTGAAGAATGAATTTCCTTTTTTCCCTAATATTTCGAGTGGAGGTGATTTTAAATCTTGACATTCCAACTGTCAAAGACTCTGTATAAAAAAGATAAATAAACATAAAAACTTCCAAAGCCGTAGTGTTGATAACTAGACTACCGATTCATTGTTTAGAAAACAGCTAATTAATTTCTTGCGCTGGATAAATAAAAATTTGATGTAAAAAAATATATATAGATATTATTAATATGCTTTTTAGCATAAAAAAACTAAGTAGAGATTGACCTGATATGACCTATTTAACTTGATAAGTTCAAAGACAACCAAATAATTAATAAAAATATAA
>Ga0307507_10009983_pt1 | contig 12446 bp, 3 predicted proteins | sample 7_EM_MG_FD_207223 | JGI IMG/M metagenome (GOLD analysis project Ga0307507, IMG submission 207223) | Populus trichocarpa ectomycorrhiza microbial communities from riparian zone in the Pacific Northwest, United States - 7_EM | ecosystem: Host-associated > Plants > Roots > Unclassified | place... | reverse complement strand
AGTACAGGGGTTATATAACGCTAGCAGGGGTTTAATAAAGCTAGTAGGGTTTTTCTATAAAGCTATACTAGTTAAGTACTAGCGAGATTTATCTCGTTTGCCGCCTGAGTCGCTTACTGAGATAATATAAAACTTAGATTGAGGCTCTGCGCTGACTAATCTGGCCCCTCTCCCTCCAAAAATAAGCACCCCCCATAACTCTACCAATTTGGCTTTAAATTGTGTAAATAAAACTTTATTTTATAGCCTTAAAGTAGAGCTATAAAATAAACCCTTATTTATATAAATTGGAGCTATATTGGTAAGGCTATATGGGGTGTATTGTTTTGATAGTAGGGTGGATGCGCGCGTCGTCGATCTAAGCGAGTTCCTGATATTTCGATGATGACGGTATTTAATTAATGCGCATAGGCTATAATTTATAGGACGTTCTTATTGAGGAAGTAAATACAACGTATCCCGCCCTGTAACTAGGTATATGCTAATCTAACTAAGTTCGGCTAAAATTTTACTTTAAAGCGTCTAATTTATAAGATAAGTCACGCTTTGTTTTTTTAACGTTAAGCTTAGCGATATATATATATAACAGTTTACAGGCCACCTTATAGATATTTTCTTAAGTAATTAATATTTATTCCGCTTTCCGCCTCCTCTTTTACTTATAAGAAATTTATACTTCGCTAAGAGCATAATAAAGGGCTTTTAATTAACCTAAGGTATAAGTAGTCTATATTTTTAGGTCCTAGAATTTATACCCTACTAAGCTGACTTCTAATTGGTTTAAAAAAAAGAGTGCGTGGTAAGTTATGGCAGAATCCATATAATAAACTTTAAAACACTATGTAATAGGCTTATACAACTGCTTCTAAACTAAAGCTTATAGATTACTACTATATAAAAATACTAAGCTAAGGAGAAGAAGGAGAAGAAGACTGTTAATAACTAATAAGATATAAGGGGTCGCCAAGGCGCTAGTGGTAAGCGAGCTAATAGCAATTTTCTATCCCGGGAATAGAAAATCCTAATTAGTTAGCTCTATAAGTAGTACTAGCAGAATATGGTAAAATTTAGTAGAATTGTACAGGTAACGCGCTCTAGCACTATTATATTACCCCTCCCTTTTAAAAAAGCCTACCCTTAGGCTTTATCTAAGTTCTTTATTATTGTCCAAATTATTATAGTTATCTAACCCCTTTTCCTAGCATTTAATCTAGCTGTCTAGTTTATATAGTAGTTCGGGGAGGCCTAGGTAGGCTAGGTAGAAATCTTATAGCTTATAGGGAGAGTATTTAAAATTAGACGTAGGGTACCATTCTAGATCTTCATTATGGCCTACCTAGCTCGTATAGTATTTTAAGGTACTATAGTCTTTCTTAACTACTAAGATCTCTTTAACTTCCCACTCCTTATTTTCTGCAATCTGGATTAGTGGTAGGGGGTTATTATACTATCCAGGCAATAGGTCGTCCGTGACCTTCTATAATTAGTCTAAAGAGAAAACAGGGTAGATGTTACGGCACTGTTACAGACCCTAGTCAGGGGCTCGGCCGAGCCGAGCCTTGGCCCTATGTATATAGACGTGTCCTTTCCTCGACCTTCTTCTAGTCCTCGTCTTGGAATTCTCGTTCACTGGCTACCAATAGATTCTATTCTTTTAACTAAGCCTTTACATTATTCCAAGACCAACCTTAATTCTACCTTGTGACGAGCGCGCTGAGGCTTGCTTGGGCAAGTCAATTGGCAATACGTTCGTTGCAGCCTGGAAGAACCGACCCGGCCGACAGACCCTGACCGACCGACCCTAACGCTGGCACCGTACTGCTAAGGACTTGACGCTGGCACCGTACTGCCAAGGACCAGACAACGATAGCGCGGTGCGCCTGCTATTACGACCTGACGACGATCGTGCCGATACGCCTATGATCTACTGACCCGACCCGACCGACAGACCGACCGACCGACCGGAGCTATTCCTAGACGATCAAAATAGAGGATGGAAAGATACGCCTACAGCTTAAGATAGTAAGGGAGAAAGCACATTACGATCCGTTACGTAGTGTTCCAGTAAGAGCCTAGAATGGAGTTAGCCGGCTACTTAGAGGAGTGCGAGAACCAGACCCAGACCTATCCCTTGCTATAGAGTTTGTAGTATAGCACATTATATCCGATCTTGCTCGATTATCTACGTACTACCTAACCTGCCGACGCGCCTACGGAAGGACCAACTCAACAACAACCGTGCTAATAGCCTACAGAAGAACAGACGCTGGCACTATACTGCTAAGAACCGATAAGAACCAGACGCTGGCACTATACTACCAAGGATAAGAATAAGACGCTGGCACCATACTGCTACAAACCGACAATAACAGCGCCAATATGCCTGCTGTTATAACAACCTACGGACTACCTAACGAGACAATGCCTACCCCAAAAAAAAAAAAATTCTAGCCTTTGTTTGTACGACCCTACCAACCCCACCAACCCTGGGGAGGATTTAACTAACGGCTCAGGGCGAAGCCTTTTTAAAAGGCGGGGTAGAGAGCTAGGAGATAATGGAGTTCTAAAAGGAATAATAAAGAACAGAAGGCTTCTAGCGATACGTAGTACTAGCCCAGGCTAGGCTATATGGCGGCAGAACTGCAGGACTGCACATATATATTAACCTCCTGACGTTAGGACTGGCGCCATACGGCCTAAATTTTTTTTTTACCAACCACTTGCTGCTCTGCCTGCAGCTAACCTAATTAACACCTTGCTACTCTGCCTGTAGCTATTAAATCGACTCTTACTGCTCCGCCTATAGTAACAATTTAGAACGGATCTGATGCTAGAAAGGACAACGTAGCTTTCTTAACGGGGAGGACAACTACAAAGCCTAAGGGCAGGCTTTACTGAAGGGGGGGATAATATTACGGCACTGTTACAGACCCTAGTCAGGGGCTCGGCCGAGCCGAGCCTTGGCCCTATATATATAGACGTGTCCTTTCCTCGACCTTCTTCTAGTCCTCGTCTTGGAATTCTCGTTCACTGGCTACCAATAGATTCTGTTCTTTTAACTAAGCCTTTACAGTAGATCTTTATTAACTCTAGTAGCTTAGCCCTAAAATAGTGCCCTACCTTCTTAAAGATCTTATAGGGGCCGGCTATTTAGTAGTTTAGTTTATAGCTCGGCCTCTAGGTTTTTTGGTTTTTTGTTAACACCTATACCTTATCTTTTACTTAGAAGTCTACCTCGCGGCGATATTAGTATACATCGGCCTCTTTCTTCTCTTATGCCCTTTTTATAGTTTTTTAGGCCGCTTCCTAGGCTCTATATATTCTCTTAGCAAATATCTAGGCCTTTTTATAGCTAAGGCGTTCGCGGGCTGTTATAGGTCTTATAGGTCTATCCTAATTAAAAAATGTCCATGGCTTGTATCTATAGAATAGCTTAAATAGTAATATTCCTATACTATTATAAGGGAGTATATGCTATATATAGTTTATTATAGGTAATAGTTTTAACCAGTTATCCTAGTAGTAGTTAATAAAGAGGCGAAGTTACTAGTTAAGGTACTAGTTTATAATTTTGGTTTAGCCGTTGGTCTAAGGGTAAAATATAGTAAAGAGCTTAATTTAAATTGTAAGAATGCGGTAGAATTCGTTCTAAAAGTCCAATATAAATTAGGGTTTATAGTTAGAGATAATTAACTTAAGAGCGCCGTGGATCTAGTAGATGTTGTTAATATATATATAGGTTATATCCTTTATAGTTATAGTCTTAAAATAAGGAAGGGAAATAGCTTATTTATTTAGTCGGTTAACTACTATAAAGGCCATATTATAGCCGTATTTATCCTTTAGGGATTACTTAAAGTCTATTATAATATATTGCTAAGGGCGTTTAGGAACTAGTAGTGGTTATAGCTATTTAGGAGTTTAATCCCTAGGGGTATCTACACGTTTATAAGTATAATAGTTTCTAATAAATTATTCTATATTAGATAGGAGTCCTTACTAATAGTAATAAGGTACTAGTAGTTAGTAGGTCTTATCTTAGCTAGTATTATAGGGCACCTCCATAACACCTTACACATGTCTATCTATTTCCACCAACGCAGCAAGAAGAGACTGACCGCGAGACGGCAACCCAATGGCAATCTGCCACATTCTGCCATATTCTGCCAAAGTCTACTAAATTCTGCTAAGTTCTGCTAGGACTACTCCTTAAATCCTATTCTGCTCTATATATGTGTTAACTAAGTAACTAAACTAATAATATATACCCTTTTTTCCTATTTCTTTACCTTCTCTCCTTATATAACGTCTTAACCTTATTATATAGTTTATATATATAGCTTAATAATATCTACTTCGCTATATATTATTACCACTTATACTTACTCTATAATACTACGTTGCGTTAAAACCTTAAAAAACCTATACTCCGCCCCGCCCTATTTAAAAATATAGAACAACCTTAAAGCCCCTATAACGGCCGCTAATATTATATCTATACTCTAAGAACAGTTAGCATATATATAAAAGTCATTTATAGACGCCCTTATATAAAACTAAGCTACTATAGCTTAATAGTAAGCTAAACAAGAAGTATAGTACCAGAAAATAATTAAGGCCCTTTAAGAAAAAATCTGTACCCTTAAGACGCCTATGCTAAGCCCTTAAGACCAATTGCTATTACTAGAAGCCAATACGCAAAATATAAGCCCTAAACTAGCAATAGTTATCCCACTAGTAGAACTAACTACTATATTATAACAATCTAAAAAACTACTAAACCCTTTAGTATTTACTAGTAAATAATAAGAGCTTTAGTTATTTTTAAGCCAGCTTAAGAATAAGCTAACTGGTAATGCTAACTGTTACCTAACTAAAGCTAACTAACTCTATTACGCCCTAAGTTAACTAGGAGGAGATATAGCTAACCTTATTAAACCTCTTCAGCCGAACTTAGTATAAAGCTTAGTTGTACTTCTTAAAGCTATATATAGTAACCTAAACCACTAAGCTACCGCTTAAAGAAAGATAAACTATATAACTTAAGAAAAGAAAAGTTTCCCAGTATACTTCTTTAAATTTAATCGCTATATAAAGGAAACAGGTTAAAATAACTCCGCACTAATTAACAGCCTTATTAAATCTCTAAGCCCTAAACTAAAAACCTCCCTAATTAGTGTAGACCTACTAGGAGCCCTTAACGCCTATATAAACGTTATTAATAAACAGTATAATAATATACTACGCCTAATACCAAAGTCCGCTACTTAATATAATATAATAACCCTATAAATATCTATTAAGTTATTATCCTAGCCTAAGCACCCTAACGCTATAAATATTAATACTAGGACCCTATGATACGCCCTACTAGGGTCCTCTAAATAAGAATAACGCACTAAGCTAGGCCTCTACTTTAAATATAGAAGTAGCTCCTACCTCTTTAACTACTACTCCGCCCCCTTCTAAAAAGATCTATAAATAGTTAATGCTAGCAGCTGTTTACCGCACTAGTCTTCTAGCTATTAGCCCTAATCTTTATCTAGCTCCAACTTTATATTTAGTAAGCACTACTTATAAGAATAAAGTTATAACTAATATTTTAGAGGAACCCCTTTCCACTTACTACTAAAAGGTATATCCTAGAGTTAAGTTACTCTTTAGGACAGCTATATTATAGGATCTTATTAAATGTATTAGATATAGCAAACCCTAACTCTTAGAATTATAGTATAACCGTTAACTACTGTCTTTAGTAGAAAGGTTAATAGGCTAATACTTAAGTCCTAATTAACACAGGAGCTAGCGGTATAGGATTTATTAATAAGATCTTTGTGTAAGATAATAGGTTTACCCTAATACCCCTTAACTAGCATATTAATGTATTTAGATTTAATAGTAAACGCACTATTTTAGGCCGTATTACTTATATAGCGGCCCTAAGACTCTAATACCTAAACTATAAAAAACCAATTAAGCTCTTTATAACTACCCTAGGTTACCTAGTAATCCTTAAATAACCCTAAATAAAGCTATATAAGGTAACCATTAATTAGGACAACCTTAAGCTTCTATTTATTGCCTTCCGCTATAAGCAGAAGTGCCTTATAACTTATTACTTAAACTCTAAACTAAAATCTAAAAAATCTACTAGAATCTACTAGTCTAAAATTTCTACTAACATCTACCTTATACCTAAAAAGTCTACCCTATAATGGGACTAGCCTAGTTATAGTAGAAATGTCTTAGTAAAACACCTAATAGATAAATTCTAACGCTTTAGTTAAATTTAATTAAATTCTACCAAAGTCCGTTAAAATCGCTTACGTATATACGTACGCATTGACCACTAAAACCCCTGATTTTTTAATTATAAGATTTTTTAATTATTCCTTTCTCTCCCTTATATAATATCTTGTTCTCTATAAGAGCTATATACCCTTAAATTTAGATAAAATTTATATTGTTCCTTTAAATCTTCTTTAAAGCCTCTTTGCGCCTGTTGGTTACACAAGGGGATATCACGTAGCTACGATTCGTAGATAGTATGATGGTTGTTCTTCTTTTTGATAGGAATGAGGAAAGGGGTAAGGAACTTAAGGTTCCTCACCACGCTAGGGCTATATTAACACGTGACGGCAACTTGCCTCATTCCCAACACTGGCAACTCTTCTTTTTTATGGTTGCCATCTACATATATACAAACAGATAGGATGCGACAATACCAGACAGTGTACAACAATACCAAACAATATGCGACAATGCGGCAGTTGGTAGAATTTGGCGGATAATATAAAGACGGGTGGGCCGCCAAGGCGCTAGTAGTAAGCGAGCCAATAGCGATTTTCTATCCCAGGGATGGAAAATCCTAATTAGCTGGTTTAAGTTAGGGTCTATAGAATGTTATGCTCCTACTCCCTTTTAACCTAACCTTTAACTTATATATATAGAGTGTTTGTGTTAACAAACGTTTCTAGAGCCTTATTTAGGTTTGCCTTTGTTATTGCGTCTACTAGGTTATTTTAACCGTTAATCCATCAAATCTTAAAGAGTTCTCGCCATTTATAGGATTAACGAAGTGCTATAATATTAATTATAAGGCGCTTCTTCTTTGTAGTACCAAGCTTAACTAAGCACTTATAGAGGGAGTATAAATCGGTGCATACAATTATAGGGATAATAGAAAGTTCGAGTTGATCTATAATTATCTTTAGGGTAGTTCCAATTGCAATTGCTATATTAACTCCGCTAACTATTCTATATATCTCTGACGCCAAAACACTTTGGGTAACGCGCTTACTTTTAGTTAAGCTCTAATGGATAAGGTTGCTATAGATTATAAAGTTATTCTCTCTAGTAAACTCGTTTGTGATAATAATCTTATATCCTAGCTAGGAGCTAAAATCTTTGTTATTTACAAATAATCTATTAACAAATACAAAGAGCTTGGCAGTAGGAAGATTAATAGGCATATAGTATAGGCCCTAGTCAAGATAGTTTATTTGCCAGGAAAGGCATTTATTTAGGGCAAGAACGTCGTCCTTAGTTGGTTCCTGGTATTAGGCAGCAATAGAGAGATTAAATAAAGCCTTAGGTTAATAGATAGAAGCAACATAAGCTCTGTAAGCGCGTTGCTCCATATATCCTTGCTTTAGAGAATTAGTGTTAATAACGTCAATCTTCTTGCCTTAACCCTTCTAGCGTAGAGCAATAGAATCCTTGTTTAGGGAGAGGATACATCCGTTAAAGAGTAATAGTATTATTAAACTAAGCTTTTTCTTTAGCTTTACTATAAGATTTACCTTTACTAGCTCGTCTTCTTTAAGAGCTAAAAATTAGTCGTCTCCTAAGATAATTATATTATTAGTTTATATGCCGATAATTCCAAATGGAGTTCCTATAGTTATAATAAGAAAGCAGGGATTGAATATAGAAGTAGTTATTAAAAGCTTCTCTTTATAGTGCTTACTATAGGTAGCCTACCAGTAAGTTCCTACCTCTACAATCCTATATAATGGCTTAAGCACAACCATAATCATATCTTTAGGATACTAGTAGCGAATTTGCTCTAGAAGGTATGCCAATATTAAGCGCTAAAGGTGCGTCTCTAATTGGGTATAGGCTTAAGTAATATCTTGTAAATAAACCACCATTCTATTCTTTATCAAGGAGGGAGCTAGCGTAATAATAACTCGCTAACTAGCTCGTTAAATTATAGGAGACTGTATAAGAATTACCTCCTTACTATCATTGTTGTAGCCTTGGATGATAAGCCTTAATTTCTTAAATAGGGCGTTAGTAGCTTTACCCTTAATTTTATTAACTATTCTTAACTTAAAGATGCGAACTCTATTAAACTTAGTAGGGTTATACTTCTTAAATTTAAAAACTCCTCTTATAATAAGACCCTTAATCTCCTGCTTATTAGATGCTTAGAAAGGAGCTCCTGGAGTTATAATACAACCTTCCTTTTAAAGCTGTTTTGCGAGTTTGAAGTTATCCTTCTCCTTAGCTATTATAAAGGCTATTAATAACTTAACTCTATTTTTAATAGCGGCAATAAATTACTGTTCAAAATTAATAAGATGTTGGCGATTTTATAATCCCTTTAGGCGACCTCTACCGCGTTATGGTTATAGCGCATCTACTAATATTGTATTAGGATCGTAGTCGCCTTCTAGAGTACGTTAATCGTAGTTCTCCTCTAGGGTATCTTCTAGGGCATCCTATAAAGGCTTAGAACTATTATTTTTGTAGTAAGGCTTAATAACAGTTAAACGGAATTAAGTAGGTCTGTAAGGTATCTAAATAGTGCAAGTCTGGCCATTAATTGTAATAAGTTGATATAGGCCTAACTATCCTCCCTTTTTACGCCATACGCGTACCTTAGACTGGAGTGGCAGATTAAGTATAGTTAAGGTATTTAGGCCATTTCTTATTCCTAGTACGTCGTTAACTTGGTGTATAGCGTAGAGACGTTGTACCTCCTTTATTACCTTGCGAATAGCCTCAGCTTGTTACATAATGGAGGGAGATAGTAGAGAATCGTTAGTTATTTAAGGGTAGACGCTAAAGACTAGCAATATGGGTATAAGTCTATCCGGGCTAGCAGAATTATTAATAGCTTTAATAGCTATTTATAAGGTAAGTTTTTTGCTAGTATCCTCTAGTTCTAAAGAGATAATCTTATATACGCAGCGTAATGGTGTGTAATATTGCTCTACTTTTCTAATACTATTATATGCCTTAATAGGGACTTCCTTAACCTTAATTGCTATTGCCTTTATCTATTATTAAAACTCTGTAGATAAGAAGTTCTTTCCTATATTATAGATAATTTAATTAGGGGGTCCTAGGTAGACATTAATCTAGTATAATTAAAGGGTATTCTATGCGTTCCTAGCTAATATATCCTTTAAGAATCATGCGGCTTAGAAGGAGGTTAAGAAGTTAATAACTTAGAGTACTAGCTTACCGCTAAAATACATAATGTTAATAATAATACAGAAGTTAAAGTTGTAGTTATCTTTAAGGGTAAACTTAAATTGGCTAGGGGACTTCTGGTTTATTTGGTAGTAATAGCAGTACTTTATAAGATGCTTAATTGCCTTAACCTTGACTTTATAGCCTGCTCGCTGAAGAACCCTAAGCAATTAATAAACGGATAGGTGGCCAAAACAATAGTATAGTTAGCGTAATTCTAACTTAATTAAGTAGCTTTAAGCAACACTCTTTTCTAGTTAATAAAGGAGCAGCTAGGGGTGACCCTACTTATATATAATAGGCACCTAATTGTCTTCCTAAACAAGTATATTCTTAAGGTTGTTAAGCCTAACGCCTAACTTATTTATATCTTTGATGCAAAATAGAAACAGAGTGTTCGTAGGAATAATATAGAAAGTAATATATCCTAAGGGGGTTTAGACCCTAATTGTGCCGAGAGAGATTATAGTACCTTTACTAAAGCGAATTGTATGTTGGCCTGCCATTAATTAGTTAATCTAAACAGAGCTATTAAGCTGCTAAAGGGCTCGAACTTAAGGTTCTCCTACTATAGATACTCCTACGGCTTTAGTATCCGGCATAATACTATAGAAGACGTTTGCCGAGTATCTATTATTAAAGGAAAATATAGAGCTCTTCTTTGGCTTATTAAAGATATCTAACTTCATAATAAAATGGAGTATAGATTGGTTATTAAGAACAGCAACGGTTTGTATACCATTTACCTCACCATACTTAGTAAAGTATTGGTTAGGAGAGTAGTCCTTAATTTCCATATCTATAAGGAGCTGTTCGACCTTATTAACCTTACCCTTAAGGTCTTTTACGCCTTTGTATTAAACCAGAAAGCTTTGGAAGTAGGCCATAATAACTTTGCAATTTCCAACGTTTCTTATACTCTAACAGAACTTGTTATATGCCTCTTTTTGCTTATTAAGGGAGTGTCTAGTTAACCAGCACTTTGGCTTCTTATAAATATAGCACTTCTTTTAGTAATTACTTCGAAATAAACCTCTATAAGGACCTCCACGGTTACCTTATAGTTAATATTAATTATACCCTCTTCCGTATTCCCTACCACGGCCACCATATGTTCGATCAGTCCAGTTGTGATTATATTAGTCGGGAATACTTGTTTGGGTAGGGTTTTTGGTATAGAGCTATTAAGATTCTTATATTCACATTATAGTACCTATAGCGGAGTGTAGCTCAGCATATACTCCTTTAAACGTATTTATAGGTTTATATAGCGCCAAGTTATACTTAGGAACGCTATAGCATACTAAGATAACCTAGTCCCTTAGGCTGTTCTTATTTTAGTAAGTTTTGGTAAGGCCATATTAGATTTTCTGGAGTTTATTAAAGAGTAATTAAAGGCACTCTAAACGAGTCTTTATTAGGTTGGAAGCAATAACTCTCTAGAATGTAGTCTCTCGCCATTTAGATATATAAAGTTGGCGATTCTTATTAGTCTTAAAGTAGGCTCTGGTAAGCTAAAGTATTATATTAAAGCTATAGTTTTTACCCGCAATATGGTTATAATAGAATGTTGCTGCCCGTCCCCTTAATATAATAGAGAAAGCGTGATGGTACTAATAGCGTTAAATTCCGACCTTATTGCAATAGTTATAGAAGACCTGTAGTTTTGCTTTAAGTATATTATATAGTTCTCCTCTAAACTTCTTTTCTTTATCTGAATATACCTTTATCAGATTCGTGACTTCTCATAGTAAAGGCTCACCGGTTGGCTAGAGTGGAGGAGGTGGAGGTGGAGCAACTCTAAGTAGGAGGGCACCTCTAGGTGGGAGAGCAGCTCTAGGTGGGGGGTTAGCGTTCTAGGGGTTTTAATATAAATTAAAGTTGCCTTCTAAAGAATATGGGTTATTTTTAGGTTTCTATAGTTAATATATAATCTTAGCTTCCGTCTATATTGGTTCTTCTGTACTAGTAATAACGGCCTAAATATTACTAGCAATTAGGTTACTATTCTTAGCAACATATACCCTATTTCTATAAAGGAAGTCTTAAAAATCCTAAACAATATTAACGTTGCTAAGTGCCTAGGTATTAGCAGTCCATCCTATAAAATCCTCCCTAAAATACTCCCATAGTTGTGAATTGGCGTAGTATCTATTTCGGTAGAATATAATATGGTATAGGAGAAAGCCATTAACTTATTTTGCGGTATAAGTTGTTGTATTAAAGGCGAATTCGTCCTAATCTTTATTAATAAGTTTCGCGTGCTTAGCTACCCCTAATAGTAAGGAGTCTTTCCAGTTATTTAAAGTAGGCGTAGCCATATTTTTGGAGGGAGGGAAGTGTTATTAGTATAGGGATTGTTGTTTAGTACGCGTTCGTGACATATATTTGCGGTTATAGGGCTTAGGACCAGTTCTAGCCTTAAATCGCAAAGACTTGTAAAGCGTATTATTCTGCGTAATAGACGCAAGAATCCGTAATCTTAGAAAGGTTTAGGACCAGTTCTGGCCTTTTAGATCCTTAGATTTGTGGAAGAGTTCTATTTAAGGTTTAGGACCAGTTCTAACCTTAAAAGATAGCTTCCTCTAGCACAAGTAGCACTGGTACAGTGGCTTGTCTTTTCTTAGTAATACCTAGCTGTTCTATAGTATAACAGTGAAGTTAACCACTAATCAGTGTTGGTTACACAAGGGGATATCACGTAGCTACGATTCGTAGATAGTATAATAGTTGTTCTTCTTTTTAATAGGAATAAGAAAAGGGGTGAGGAACTTAAGGTTCCTCACCACGCTAGGGCTATATTAATACGTAATGGTAACTTGCCTCATTCCCAACAGCGCCCTTATACTATATTATATTAACATAACTACTATTAAAATAGTAAACAAACCTAAATCCCCTTTAATAACTATAAGCATTATATCCCTAGTTAGGGAACAGTTAACTATAATACAATAGTCCTT
>Ga0307507_10009981_pt1 | contig 12448 bp, 10 predicted proteins | sample 7_EM_MG_FD_207223 | JGI IMG/M metagenome (GOLD analysis project Ga0307507, IMG submission 207223) | Populus trichocarpa ectomycorrhiza microbial communities from riparian zone in the Pacific Northwest, United States - 7_EM | ecosystem: Host-associated > Plants > Roots > Unclassified | place... | reverse complement strand
TACCTAGATGACGAATAAAACAAAGCACATGAAAAAAAAATGAAAAATGAAAAAAAAAAGGCATGAGATTTGGGTCACGAACCATCTCCGCTACACCTCTGGCGATTGAAATCTCAACACCATGAGAATTCATCGTCAACATCCACTCCCGCACTCTCAGTGAGCTGCACCCGCACTCTCCGTGAGCTGCACCCTCTCCCTCCCGCCCTACTTCCCTTGTCATGTCCTTGGGCCCTGGCGTCCTTGTTTCTAGGGGTCGTTTGGCTCTACTCCCTCCTTTCTCCGCACTTGCTTCGCTGCCTCGCTTAGCATTTGCACGGTCGGCAACCCCTTTCTTTCGTCAATGGGTCGGTTGCAGTCTCGGGTTATCGTCGAAGTGGTGGCCCCGGTGGCTCTGCTCCCTGGTATTGCACTAACTCCTTGGATCACTGTTCGGTACGGTCGGCATCATTGAAAAGTCGTGATCTCGTTTCAGTCCTCCCTCCCTCGTACTTCTACTCGATTGGGCGCACCCTGCCCCTCCCTCACTTGGTCTTCGTCCCGTGGCTCGGTTACAGCCAACACCCCCCACCCGGCTCGGTCGCTTTGGCGTCTGGCCACCATCCACCTTGCTTCCTCCTAGGACTCGTGGACTCCCGCGGCCTAACCCGCCACACGTTCTACCATTAGCCCCACGGCCCGGGTCCATATGGCTCCGGTACTATTACCTTCGAGCGTGGTTGTGTTCGGTGATCAGCATACTCTGGGATCGTTAAAGGCCTTCGCGGCGGATGGGCTTTCTCAGGGGCCTCTACTACGGATTTGTTTTTTTTTTTGGTTTTTCTCCCTGTTGGGTTTTTTCTTGGGTTTTCGGTAGATGCTTTCTTTTGGTCGCGAGTTTCTTGTATACTTTGTTGTAGTTTTCAGCGCCCGGGCGCTTGGTGCGGGTTTTAGACCAGGGGTTTTTCTCCCACGGTTTCCACCGCCTCGACGATGGGTTGGACTGGGTGGTAGTTTGTTGCAGCCATAACCATTGCGGTTACATGCTATTTTTGTACTTATTGCTTCGGCCTTCGGCCTCAGCTAGAAACACAATTTAAAATATGAAAAAAATAAAAAAATAAAAATAAAAATAAAAAAGGCATGAGATTTGGGTCATGAACCATCTCCTCTACACACCCGGCGATTGAAATCTCAACACCATGAGAATTCATCGTCAACATCCACCACCACCGCACTCTCAGTGAGCTGCACCCGCACTCTCCGTGAGCTGCACCCCCCCCCTCCTACCTTACTTCCCTCATCATGTCCTTGGGCCCTGGCGTCCTTGTTTCTAGGGGTCGTTTGGCTCTACCTCCCCCTCTCTCCGCTCGCGCTTCGCTGCCTCACTTAGCGCTCGCACAGGGGGCAACACCCTCTCGCCCATATTACAGACAGCTGGGACTACAGTTCGCAGTAGGAGAAAACTTTTCAACAGGCCACGGTTGATTTCTCCGTTCTCTTCAACTCCACTAGAGGCTGCCTAGACAGACACGCACACAGTTACTGATAGTTTCCACGGTTATTGGGTCTACCCCTCCCCTCCCCCTTCAGGTCTCGTCCTGTTGCTCGGTTACAGCTACAATCCACTCACTTGGCTGGCACCCTACTGCCCCTTTACCTTACACCGCCCTCGCGATTTCTCCACGGTTGCACCCCTTGGTTACGCTCAGTCGTCGTATTGCACTGCCTCGGTGGCGGATGTCAACACCTTGGGTTCTTGAGTAATGTGTGCAACGCCGCAACGGTTTATAGTGGCCCCCACTCCCCCATTGTTCTTCTTTCATTGTCGGTTACTTTGGGTTTCATCAGTGGTTATAACAATTATTTATTTTGTTGGTGTCTACGGCAAGGGTTTTCCTGTTGATTCCTCCCCATGTATTTATTTGTATTTTTCTTTTCGACCGCTTAGTCGGAAGGGGATTTCTTATTTTGCGTGTCCGGTGTGCGGTTGGTCTCATACCAGAGGGACTTGGGTTGATGGCTTTTTCCCTGGTGCCGGGGTGGATAAAAGCGGGGATGGGGTTTTTTCTTTGCCATAGCTAGCGCTCCACGCGGTCTTTGTTCCCAGTACTTGATAATACAAAGCACATGAAACAAAAAAAAAAAAAAAAAAGGCATGGAATTTGGGTTCTTCACGCCACCATCTAAGTTCTTTCATACACTATACTTTCAATACAAAAAATCTTTATCTATCACGCTTTCGGGAACCAAGACACGACTGTCTTATATGAGCTTAGCGATCGACATTGCTAGATAGGAGTCAACGGACTTAGCTATCGCAACAGCTATCAGGCGAGGAAGAAGTGATCCTTAGAAGACAATCGGTTACCTGCTGCAAGTATCGCCCGGAGAAAGAGAGGATTGTAACAACTTCAGTAAAAATATCATATGACAATACCAGAAGACACATAGCGGAGACATCCGGGCCCACTCAGAACCAGTCAGTACGAACATAAGATACAGTGCACGCAAATTGCCATTCGAGCGATTGCTACCACAAACAAAGTTCAGAAACCAGATGGGCAGACAATGACAGACTCTCGCGCATTGAATGGTCTGACGCCTCTGCAGTTGGCCACTTCATATACGGTTTGGTGAAGAGATATTATTACGTTAGTATTAGTCGGCTACGTGTACACTAGACTAGCCTATTATCTGCGGGACTGACACACCCCCACGATAATATGGTAGTCTATGTCTTCATAATGTGAGCATGGAGTCGAACAGTTGTCAGGGTCAAGAGGTGTTCGCACTTACAATTTCAGAGAACTTTGCTCAGTCGATACTTTGTTAGTATGGATAGGACATGTAGTCCGCAAACACTCAGACGCGGAATATCAATATTGAAGTGCCTCCTTCACTTAAATAAAAACATACAGCACCCGAGAAGAGATCTTATCAATATAAAAAGTTATCACACAAGGATAATACCTTTACTTCTCTACTACTTTTTATCTATCCTCCTTTCGAGTAAACTTAGTTTCACTACTCAATGAGCCTTCCTAGACAATAATCTCTGTTTACGAATACTTCAGGTCTACCCTGGTAGTATAGTTACCACATCGGCTACCCCTAACACTACCCCTTCTCCTCCCCCTTCCGGTCTCGTCCCATTGCTCAGTTACAACTACCATCCACTCACTTGACTAGCACCCTACTGCTCCTTTCGCCTTCCCCACAACTTCTCCACGGTCTCAGCCCTCGGTTATGCTCAGTCGTCGTATTGCACTATCTCACTAGTGGATGTCAACGCCTTGGGTACTTGAGTCATTCTTGCACAGTCGCCCTGTTTTTGTGGCCCCGCGTCCCCATTGTTCTTCCTTTATTGTTGTTACTTTGGGTTTTATTAATGGTTATAACAATTATTTCTTATGTTAGTGTCTTCGGCAAGGCTTTTCCTGTTGATTTCTCCCCATGTGTTTATTTGATTTCCTTTTTTGCCTGTGTTAGCTAGTCAGGGTTGGATTACTTATTTGATGCGGCTGGTGTGCAGTTGGTCCCAGACCAGAGGGACTTGGGTTGATGGCTTTTTCTCTGGCGCTGGGAGGTTTTTGCGTTGATTTATAGGTTTTTTGCTGCCATAGCTTGCACTCCACACATGTTTTGTACCTTAAAACAAATACCACTGATAAAAAATAAAAATAAAAATAAAAATAAAAATAAAAATAAAAAAAGGCATGGGATTTGGGTTCTTCGCACAACCATCTAAGTTCTTTCCTACAATATACTTTCAATAGAAGATCTTTTATCTATCAATACTTTCGGGAATTAAGACAGGACTGTCTTACACGAGTCTAACGATCGATGCTGCTAGACAGGAGTGAAGGAACTCAGCTATCGCAGTCAGGATTGAGGATCAGGAGCATTCGTTAGAACACAAAGGGCTTACTTGTTGCAAGTATTACCCGAAGAAGGACAGATTGTATAGTACAAATGGCCTCAAACCGGGTCCTCAAAATAGGCCAAATGGGATCTCTATCTAGTTGACAACAACAACGAATTTTTTTTAAAAAAGAGCACTGAGAGAGAGGGATTTCTAAAAGCAAGAAACCAGTGCTTTTTTTTTTTTAATTAAGTGCCTTGGGCAAGAGGAGATAGACAACAAAAAGTGAAAATTTTGGTGAGAGTGGAACTAGGGACAGAATGTACATAGTGCCATGCTGAAAAATACTGTAGAGTTAAGATAGGCAAAATAGAGTGATAATAAATGAAGGAAAAACAGATAGAACTAATTGCTGTTGTGTATAAAAGTCATCGCCATGTATCATTAGCACAAGGCTCTAGCTAGAATTTTTCCTTCTATTCTACTTTATTCACCTCTCTTCCATTGCCCCTAAGGGTATCATTTCACTCAACATAGATTGTCTTGGCAATTCCGGCTCAACTCCCATCGGTTGCAACGGAATCCCGATTCCACCGGAGGACCCACCTTTAGGCACTTTGCACCGTAACACCTCAGAGCGGCAACCAGCAACGGTGTTGAGCCGTCGCGGTTTGACTTGTTGGGGTTGGCCCCTCCCGCTCGGAGTAGTATTTTCACCGCTTTCTCATGCCCCTCTGTAGCGGAGAGCACAAGCGGAGTGCCCACAAAAAAGTCTCCTTCGTTAATATCATAGCTTCTCATCTCTATCAAAGCAGCTACTACCTCCACAATTCCAAAGAATGATGCGCAGTGTAGTACATTAAACCAGAAACCAGCACTTAATTCTTCGAGACTCATATCATACACTCGTGATACAAGAAATTTGGCGGATATGTGGCTATCATATTCTTGAAAAAGGTGCAGGGCGAGTGATCCTACACAGTCTGAGAGCTCCCTTCTCGCATGGACTCTCCAGTATAGTGAACAATATCCTAGGAAGGGTGTGGCAAGGATATGGGGAGAAAGGGTGCTAGACAAGGCCTTGACCTCTTTCGAATTCAGATATGTTAGGCAGATATCTGCTATTGTCGAGTGAGGTTTACTGAAAATGTCGGGACGAGCGGAAAGATACTCTTTGAGAGTAAAATGGATAAGCCGTACAGTTGATGCCTCTTTATCCACAGTAACCAGCCCTTGACAGCAGCTAATTAATGTCGATATCGAAGGAACGTTGTCGGAATTGGGATTGAAATTTGTGGAGCCTAGCTCAACTGCGAGGGCATGGCAGAGTTCATCCGCCATCAGCGGCCATTCCGCATGACGGACCCACATCAAAGCATCCATTATGAGACGCCAGTTGCCCTCACCCTTCGACTTTATTCGTTCTATTGTTACACTGTAGGTATCTGCCAACCCTAATCCATCGCCAATTTTCCTAAGCCCTTTTCGTCTCCGATATATTGCTGATTCTTGAAGGATTGAGTCGACATTTAGGGAAATGAGTAGAAATCTAGAGACAGCTATTAGTGGAAAATGTAGGATGAGATTCCATGCATCATTGCCCCTACGCACAATTCTGATATATTCTTCGGAATCGTCATGAAAATTTCTGCCTCTAGACTTGCGTTCATGGCATCAGGCGTTTCGTCCTCGCCCAGTCTCACCCCTTAGGTATTCGGTGATATCGTCTTTGGGTGGATATACCAATACACTCACCACGCCAGGAAGGCGTTTTTCCATCTCAGCCCGAATATGAGGCCTGCCTGTCACGAATATTCGAGTCTCTGGGGAACTCTCAAGAATTTGTTTCACCGAATCAAGGACCTTGACTCGTTGCACTCCCACACATTCATCGAGAGCATTAATACAGAAAAATGTGGGCTGGGAAGACGTGATAGTTTGTAGCATCTTCAGGAGATCAGTAAGTTTTGGTCCGCATCCACCAATGGTTCTCTTCTGCTCCTGAAAGGCAGTTGATATTTCATCCGGAATCCTCTCCATCCCGCTAACCATCTGTTTCACCAATGAGCCCAAATTGTACAAGAAAATGAAAGGCAAGGATGAGAGGCTACAACAAGAGGAAAATTAAACAGAATCAAGGGAAACTAGAGGCCAAAAACTCAACCTTCTCTGAACAAGAGAACTATTTCACCCCATTGTCTAGCCTCCACCGTGCTTTGTAAACAGAGGGTCAGAAATTCCCACCTCGCAAAGACAGCCAAGGAATTCCAGATTGGCGTTATAACTTATATGAGCATTCTCCTCTCATAGGGTTGCAACTAAAATAAATAGGATATGAGAAGTAGAGAGTCTTGCGGTCCTTATTGTCCTACCTCGCCCGGAGGGGTCCTCTATATACACAAGGTCAACTCTATAGAAAAACCATTTCCCATCGTTCCATTTTCGTTTCCTACAACCTTTCGCTCCTCCCAAGGAACTCCTTCAAACCGCTGTCTCAAGCCCGCCTCCCATCCTTCTCTTCAGTCGTCTCACCCTCTTACACGATTCCCTTCAGCCACCGCAATCCTTAAGGCTGCTGATAATATCCGTTGTTTCCCAATCGTTGTAGTGCGACATCCGTCGTGTTCCATCTCTTAGTATACATTAGTCCCAAACGTCGGACTCCTCCTAGTGCAGTTCCTAAAACCTTCCAAACATCTCGGCTGAAGCTAACCCTTCAACCATGCGCACCTAGGTTCCAACTCCGATATCCACAGACCATCTTCAAACGATCATTGCCTCAGGAATAGCATTCGGTGTTCCAGCCCCCTTGTATATATGTAACCTTCATGATTTTTAACAGCAACAGAGTAACGCTTCCGGCGCTTCACTTTCGGCTTTAGGTTGACCGCTTCCTTTGGCTCTAGAAGCTCCACCACTCTCTCATGGTGGCGCGCGGATGCTGCCTCGAGTGGAGTCCGGCCCAGATCGTCAGGCTTGTCGGGGGTTACATCTTTCCGCGCGAGGAGCATCTTCACTGCGCCATCATGCCCCCTTATAGCAGCAACAAAAAGAGGCGTTTGGTCTTCATTATCTTGTCTATCTGGGTTGACCTCTTTCCGCCCAAGAAGAATTTTCACTATGCCCTCATGCCCATGGGAAGCTGCGTGCCAGAGGGGTGTTCTGCCGTGATCATCTTGTGAGTCAGGATTGACCTCTTCGCGCTCGAGTAGTGTTTTCACAATGCCCTCATGCCCATTCGAAGCTGCATGCTGGAGGGGTGTTCCGCCCTGAATACTTGGTTTGTCCGGGTTGACCTCTGCCCGTTCGAGCAGAATCTTTACCACTTCCGCATGTCCTCTGTCAGCTGCATATGCAAGGGGTGTTTGGCCGGTATGAGATTGCGCATCGGGATTGACTTCTTCTCGCCTGAGTAGCATTTTCACCACTCTCAGGTGTCCTTCCAGGGCAGCGTGTCCGAGTGGCGTTTTGCCGTGATGATCCGGCTGGTCGGGATTGACCTCTTTCTGCCCTAGTAGTATTTTCACCACTCCCTCATGTCCTTTCTGAGCGGCATATGATAGCGGTGTTTGGCCCTCATAAGAAGGCCTGTCGGGGTTGACCCCTTCCTGTCTGAGTAGTATTTTGACCACCCCATCACGTCCACACCAAGCGGCATATGAGAGCGGTGTTCGGCCACTCTCATCTAACTTGTCCGGGTTGACCTCTTCCCGCTCGAGCAGTCTTTCCACCACTCCATCATACCCCCTCTCGGCAGCATACGAGGCCGGTGTTCTGCCTCCAAAACATGGCATGTCTGGGCAGACCGCTTGCAGCCGGAGAAGCTCTTTCACCACCCCTTCATGCCCATTCTGGGTGGCAGACATGAGCGGTGTTGTGTCCCATCCATCTTGGTGGTTAGGGTTGACTTCATCCCGCTGGAGAAGTATTTTCACAACTCCATCATGTCCGTTGCAAGCAGCATGCGCGAGCGGTGTTTCGCCCTCCTGATCTCCTTTGTCGGGACTGGCCCGTGCATCAAGTAGGATTTTCACCACTTCCTCATGCCCATTGTGAGCAGCCCATGTGAGGGGAGTATACCCCCACAAGTGCCCTTCGTTGATATCGTAGCATCGCATCTCTGTCACAGCAGTTGCAAGCTCCTTAATTCCAAAGAAGGATGCACAGTCTAGTCCATTGAACTTGGAATCATCCTCAACATACCGGAAGCGAATATACTCTAGTTGTCCTAAAAGCAATTTGACAGATATGTGGCTATCGTATTCCTGGAACATCTGCAGCGCAAGTGATCTGGAGCAGTTTGAGAGTTCCCTTTTTGCATGGATCCCCCAGTTTAGAGAACTGTATTCTAGCAAGGGTGTTCCCTTAGTGTCGGGAGAGGGGCAGCTTGACAGGGCCTTGACCTTTTCAGAATTCAAATAGGTTAAGCAGGCTTCAGCTATTGCTGAGTGAGGTTTAATGAAAATATAGGGCCGGGCAGAAAGATACTCCTGGAGAGTAGAGTGAATCAGTCGCACAGTTGATGGATCCTTATCCATAGTAATAAGCCCTTGACAACAGCTCAGCAACGTTAAAATCGAAGGGACATTGTCAGCATTGAAATTGGGGGAGCCCGGCTCAATTGCTAGGGCAAGGCAGAGCTCATCTGCGGCCAATGGCCGTTCCACATGACTAATCCACATCAATGCTTTCATCCCAAGTCTCGATTCATTCTCATCCTGCGCCTCTATCCGTTCTATCGCCGCACCATAAGCATCTTCCAACCCTAATCTATCAGTCACTTTTCTGAGCCTTTCTTGTCTCAGATTTATTGTCTGTTCATCCAAGATTGCCCCGATATTTAAGGAAGCGAGTAGAATCCTAAATATATTTATTAGTGGATATTGCGGGGCAGGATTCTCAGCACCGTTGGCCCTACTCACATTCCCGATATATTTTCTGGAATTTTCTCTAGAATGTCGGCTTCTAGACTCCCGTCCATGGCATCTGGCGTTTCGTCCTCGGCTAGTCTAGCACGAAGGTATGTGATTATATCGTTTTTGTTAGGACCTACGGGTACACTTATCACCCATCCAGCAAGACGTTCTTCGATTTCAGCGCGAAAATGGGGTCTCCCAGTCAAGAATATTCGCGTACCCGGGGCCTTTTTAAGGATTAGTTGTAACGAATCAAAAATTATGACTCGTTGGGCTCCCACACATTCGTCAAGGCCGTCAATGCACATAAATGTGGGCTGTGAAGATGTGATGAGTTGCAGAATCCCCACGATATCAACTAGTTCCACTTTGGTTTTATTAGCGGTGTATCCCTGCTTATATATTCTCCGCCATATTTTCTTGTGAAAGATCTCCATTCGGTTGATCATCTGCTTCAGCATTGAACCTAGCATAACGATAGCAGAGAGCTCCTTGCCGACTGCGAAGTCGAAGTAAAAAGATGTCACAGCAGTCTTTTGTCCCCTAGCCTGATCACGCAGCCAGTCCACTACGAGTGAACTATCATCGCAGCCTATTAGCACGAGCTCTCTTCTCCCTTACGAATAGCTCCTATTACCTGATCAATGTTTTGCCCACCCCCGGACCTCCGTAACAAAACAGAACTGCCTCATCACCTCCACTTTTGCCTTCGAATCCACTCCATCTTCTGAATTCCTCAGTTTGTATGAGCCATTCCCCGACCCCATTGACACGGCCCTCTTGAATGTCGGCATGCTGTAAGCCGTGCTCTAAGCGTGGTAACATAACTAAGAAGTGAAATCGAACATCGCTGTTGTTCCACACATAATTAGAAGGGGTGTAAAATTAAAGCAGTTATTACCATCATTGGGGGCATACTAAGGCATCTTCCCCGGTTTATTGCTCACACTGTTGGACTGGGCTGGTTATTGAGTATGGAAGGCTGATGGTGTTTGTGGTAAGGGGGGGCAAGAAGCTTTAGACGAAGAAGGGAGATGCTTTAGAGTGGAGTTGTGGGTGGTCGTTGGTTGTGATAAGCTCTAAGGTATCCGTACAAGACATGGCGACCGAATCACCTCAAGTTTATATACCAAAATCAGCGTAAATGCGAGTCACAGTAACGTGTCCACTTGACTCACAAATAGCCTAGCTACCGGCAGTGCCACATGAGTACTGCCCAGCATGGCCATGATGGACACTTGGCTGTCTGCATATATTTGCTCCTGACAATGGTACAAGTACGAGTACTTCACCTGATTTTAATTTATCTGGGTGGGTTGTCTATCGTTACCTCTCCTGTCCTTTCTATCCGATTAAGGCCACGCTAAAAGTGAATGAACGATCGTACAGGTTAAGGGATAGGAGCAGGCGTTGCATACTGCAAAACCTCGTGTTATTCACTATCTCCCCTAGGCGCCCGATCTCTGTGCTCGGATACGAAAACGTGGTTGAGGATAGTAATATCGTGAGTTTTGAGCTGGGGTATTCTAAGCTCTCGTGTACTCACCTCGCCGGAATTAGTCATAGGTCACGTGGACTGCGAAGAAGTACCGGTACATTACCTGGAGGATGAGAGCGGGTTCTTGAGGTTGGGAATCTGACTGAAATTGGAGTATCTATTGTGAAAATGAACGGATCTGAAGTGCATGAAACCGAGGTTCTTGAATGCCGCTCCGATGTTGATGATGATCGTTGCATCGCACCCAGCACCTAACTGAGCTTCATGTTCAGTGACTTGACTACAGTTCACGTGACCTATGACTAATTCCGGCGAGGTGAGTACATCTACTGGCGAATATGATAAGGGCGCGTTTGGATGTCAAGAGATTGAGATTCGTGAGATTGGCAATCCATGGATTGCGCAACAGTAAACGAGAGATTAAAATCTCATATATATCTATAGATTTTTTTCTTTTTTCTTTAGTGGCGCTTAGCAGAAACTTTGTAGAGAGAAGGCTTAAAGTGGCATGTGTTGCATGCAACTGAAAACTTAAATGCTGATGAAGAGTGTGAGGTTGCAGTTGCCCTGATGCAATCTCTGGAAGTTTTACCTCCAGAGGTGAAAATCAAATCCGTGAGATTGCAGGGATTACAATCTCTGCAAAATTGACATCCAAACACAACGAATATTGCGATTCTCAGAGATTGCCAAGAAACCCCAGTTTTGCGTTGCAACCGCCAGGAATCTCTCAAATATTCTGCCATCCAAACAGGACGTAAAGCCTTTCGACTACATACGCAGCCACTGTGCTTATGAATGATAGCCACAGGCCCTCGCCAAAGGCTTGGTATCCCAGGCAAATCGCAATTGCCATACTTGTAAATCACACGAGCCATCCTGATTTATTCAGTGAATGGTGTCCCGAAGCCTTCGTAAGGGGGGGGTAAGAAAATTTCTACCGAAGTTTTACAAGGTCGGTTAGACTCTCCCCAACGTTTTTGCGCCCTCGCCTAGCCTACCATAATAAAATATTTCGGGCAAGACAAACCGCAGGACCAACGTGGAGGCTGACTCGGAGCATACTTGAGAAGCTCTTCCATACGTCTCCAGAGAGTGGGAGGGGGCTTCTCAAATTGATGTAACCCCCTATGAAAGTCCTTTTGGCGCATTTTTGAAATCCTCCTTTCCGAGATAACGGTAAATTAACTATTAGTTCACTAAGAGCCTGTTTGGATACGACCGTTCCGTTCCGTTTCCCCATACTCGAGTACAAACGACCGTTTCCTTCCGTTTCGAAAAGTTGAAAACGGAACGGCCGTTTGGCACAATATGAAATAGACCCTTCCGTTTCAATGCCATAGCAACGAGATGGTTGTCATGCAGAAATATGATGTGAAAACTTTTGTACTATCATAGTAGAGAAAAGTTTTCACTAGGCAACCATTTCTCCATGTCAAACCGTTTCACAACGGAACGGTAGCCACTTCTTCCATTTTTGCCGAACAGGCTCTAACCGGTTCCGTTCCGTTCCCCCATACAAATGACCTGTTTCCTTCCGTCTCAAAACGGAAAGAACCCTCTTTTTACAGTAGAAACGGTCGCCGAACGGAACGGAACCGTTCCAACCGAACAGGCCCTAGAGCTTCTGGGCTCTGCCTACTGGTAGGGCTGGGTTGGATATGAAGTATGGTATCATCCCCACTCCTGGATGGTGATAGGTAGATAGAAGTGACAGCCACTGGCACTGGGTATAATACGTTAGGTTACAGGCAGTTTATACTCATACATGTACATACCTCCTTACTGTTAGAGGCACAATAGACTTCAGTCTTCTCTGAAGATGGGCGTAAAAGCCTGGCTGTTAATGCTAGTAGTATTATAGCCTAAGTTGTGCTAGCACGTTGGATAGTATCCTTAAAAAAACCCTATTTTGGAATCTGTTTTTATGCTTGGCCATCGTACAGCCAGTATAATATCTCGCTGATTCAAGTTATAGGCTTCATGGACACGGGCCACTCTATAGCACAATGGCTTGAGTTGATCAAACCTAGCAATCACACTGACAACCGCTACAAAATATTCTATCCCATGGACTGTAAAAATGCATATTCGCACCGCCCGTGGTGCGAAATTTTCGTCATTTGAACTGTTTTTGATGGCACTGCCCAACATGTCCCTCAACCTAGTTCTAAATTTCAGAACTAGAGC
>Ga0307507_10009980_pt1 | contig 12448 bp, 5 predicted proteins | sample 7_EM_MG_FD_207223 | JGI IMG/M metagenome (GOLD analysis project Ga0307507, IMG submission 207223) | Populus trichocarpa ectomycorrhiza microbial communities from riparian zone in the Pacific Northwest, United States - 7_EM | ecosystem: Host-associated > Plants > Roots > Unclassified | place... | reverse complement strand
CTCTCTCTCTTCATCTGTCAGCACTATGTCTTCAGGTGCCATGAACTAAGAGATTAGCATAGCAATTCTGCAATTTCAAGAATAATATCACTGAATCATAAAGCGCAAGCCATAGTTTAAATGATATATTATCAAAAGCGTGTCCATGAGAATTGATTGACTGACAGAGACAGATTACACTGCATACGATGTATCAGAACCACCATTAATGACTTCGTAAAAACACAAAGCCAAAGCAAGAGAAGGTGGAAAATCAATAAAGAACTAGAATTTTGTTGAACATTGTATCAGATATTCTAAAAAAAGAACTGATTTCATAGGCATGAAGGGAAAAGAAAACACAAAGGGCCAGAATTAACAATCTATCAAAATAAATTATGATGTCCTGAGAGTGGAAGACACTGAAAGCTCATTCTTTTCTCATGCAATGGTTGTTAAAATTTACTTTTGATTGATTTATCCAAAGTTCTTGCAAATTAGCAAAACAAGTCAACTTATGAAAATTAAGAAAAAGAATCAGATCCTTAACACCTTTTACTCATCTTTGGTCTTCACCCAGAAAAGAAAAGAAAAAAAGTAAAAAGACAATAGCTCATGGTCAATACCACAACCCAGTTGCAAAAAGCAGGCTTTAATCAAGTAAACTGAAATAGCTACAAGTTACAATGAGAAGCCAATACCAGTTATTTTATCTGAAGATTTATGTGCAAGCAATTCATAATGAAGTGTTGCAATAGCAGCAGTACTGAATATGTTAAATGGTATTGCAAAGGCTGGCTATCACAGAACATGGCCTTGCCTGTCTTTTACGTTCACCCCTGTACTAACTTTGTTTTCTTTTGTACATGTCCTTCAACATATGCTTAGCATCAACCACCATTCCAGGTCTAGCAAAGGTAGAGCTGATACAAGCTAGAGTATTTTCACATGGGACAAACCCCTTCTCATTCATCTCTGCAAATAAGGTTCTTGCTTCAGTCCTGTATGTCTTCTTTGATATCCTATCCAGTTCTGGTTGTTTTGATAAATTGCACCAGCCACATATTAGTATGTCGTAAGTGGAAGAATTAGGGGGCACCCTTCTCACTTGCATCTCATTCAGAAGTTCTCTAGCCTGATCCATCTTTCCTACCTTGGCAAAATCTTCAATAAGCACATTATAGGTGCTAGTCTTGGGAACAAGGCCTTTAGTAACCATTTCACAGTAAAATTTTATAGCTTCCTTCTTATTACCAATCTTACCATGGCCAGAGATTAGAGTATTGTATAGAGAAGCATCAGGATCTAGGCCACTATCCTTCATTTTACTAAGTATTTCATATGCCTTGCTCATCAAACCTGCTGCTAAGAGACCACCCAAAAGGAGATTGTAAGTTCTGATACCAGGAGAAACTCCTTCATTTAACATCTGAGTGTATGTGGCAAGAGCCTTCTCGATGTGACTGCTTTTAAAATGTCCATGTATGAGGGCATTATACGTGACGGTATCTGCTGAAATTCCCTCTTTAGTCATGTTGTTTAATACTAAAGTTGCTCTTTTAGTCATGCCTAGCCCACATAAAACCGTGATAAGGCTGTTATAAACTTCTCGATTGGCTTTAAGTCCCATCCCAACAAGTCGCTTATGCATTTGCAAAATTGTGTCAGCCCTTTCGCATTTTGAGCATGCATTCAGTAGAGCTCTATGAATGGTTACGTTAGGGCGAATTCCCCAGAGCAACATTTCATTCAACACATCTATGGCTCTTTCAGTCTCACCAGCTTTAGAAAGCCCTCCTACCAGAATATTACAAGTAATTGAATTTGGCATTACTGAATGACCCTTCATCTCATTCCAAAGCTTAATGGCATTTTCCAGTTTCCCCTGCTTGCAATATGCATTAATCATGGTGTTATATGTAGCACGATCAGGAGCCAAACCCAACTCTCTTATTCCAGAATAAACAGATTCTGCATCATATTTGCCAAGCCTCAAGAGACCGTTAATTAGCACATTATATGCAACAACATCAAATTTTATACCTGTCTCTGCCATTTTTTCAGCCATGGTGAATGCAGCTGACTCCCTTCCTGTCTTGAAGAAGCCATCCATCAGAGATGTGTAGTTAACACGGTCAAGCAACAAGCCCTTTGACATCATATATTTACATAATCCCTCAGCTTCCTCCATCTTTCTGCCCCTTTTCAAGTTGTTAATGAAGGCATCAACTATAAAACTGTTTTCCTCCAATCCATTCAATTTCATTTCATTATAGAGATCAACTGCAGCATCTTGTTTACCAGCCTTCAAATGGCCATCTATTAATGTTGCATATATATAAGCATTTGGCATGATATTTTGGTCCAGCATCTTTTTCATAATACGAACAGCTACATCAAGCATTCCTTTCTTTGTATATCCATTTATTATAGAAGAATATGTGACGACATTTGGAACAACCTGTTTCTTCTCCATTTCTCGCAACAGAGATTCTGCACCATCCATGTCTCCCAACTTGCAGTATCCATCGATCATTGCTGTATAGGTAATGTTATTTGGAATACAATTTAGCTTTGCAAGTGTGCAAAACATGGCCTCAGCCTCATCAGATTTACCAGCCTTAAAAAGCCCGTCAATCAATGTGGTGCACACTACCAAATCAAAGGAAACTCCACAGACTATCATTTGACTTTGATAGATAAAAGATTCCCAAGCACTCCCTGCTTTAAATAATGAATCAACTAGAATAGCATAAACAACATGATTGGGATTCACACCCATCTTGTCCATCTCCCTCAAAAGTGCCTTTGCTTCTGTCAACATCCCACGTTTGCAAAGACCATTTATAATGGAACTATATGTAACAACATCAGGCAAGAATCCATCCGAAATCATTTCTTCATACAGAGAAAGTGCTTCGCTGAGCCCATGCTGCTTACAGTAAGCACTTATAAGTGTGGTGTATGTAAAGAGATTAGGTTCCAAATTCGTTGTACCATCATCATCGTTCATATCATCAATCTTTCTGAAAGCACAATCTTTTTTCTTCCTAAACCCCAAAATCTCATCAATCAGACTCTTGGCTCTGTCAAAATCACCTCTTTTGCTGCACCCATTGATCAAAGTATTATAAGTAACAATATCAGGAAACACACCTTCGTTCCTCATTCTTTCCATCAACTCAAATGCATAACTTATTTCACCAACTTTGCAATATCCATCGATCAATGTATTAAAACCTACAGCATCCTTACAAATCCCACCATTAACCAAATTATCCATAACCCACTCTCCATACTTAACCGACCCAATTCTACAGAACCCTTTAACCAATATATTACAAGTGAAAGAATCAAAGAATGTATCTTTCTTTACCATTATTGACAAAAACCCAAAACCCTGATTAGCCAAACCTTGTTGACAAAACCCCCAAATAGCAGTATTATATGTTACAGTATCAACATCAATATCAACATTTCTAATCAAATCTAAAGCCAAACTCAAATGACCCATTTTGCACCAAGCATGTACCAATATGTTATGAGTGAAAACATTTGGCAAAACCCCACAAGATAACATCTCAGAGTAAAGGTCCCATACCTGAGAAACCAAGCCAGTGGCATTGAACTGGTAAATAAGGCGGTTCCATAAGGGCAGAGTGGGAACAATATGGTGAGTTCTTATCATGTCATAGAAAGTGTCTGTTGCTTTGGAAAGTCTGCCACAAGTCAAATAAAGGTGTATAAGAGTGCAGAAAAAAGAAGCATAAAGATGGGTTTTAGTTGGTGAGATGGAATTTGTGTGAAAATGGTGAAAAGGAAGGATTTTTGAGAGAGGTTTTGGGTGTTTGGTTGATGAGAAAGTGAAAGATCTTGAGAGGAAAGCCCTTGTTTGATAGTACTTGAGATGGTTCATCATAATTGAAGAACAATCTTCTTGTATTCGTTTTATTTGAGGATATTAATGAAAAGTGAAAGGCTTTGAGTGTTTGCTTAGTTGTTGTGTCAGAAAGCTTTCATGTCTCCCTTATTTGAGTTTGACTGTGACTGTGAGGAAGAACTTGATGGAGTCGGGAGGGAGGGACTGGTTATCGAAGTTAAAAATTTGGATAAATTATGCAAGTAGCATTAAAAAAAAAAAGTGAATTACTGAATTAGAAAGAAAATTTGGCAAGATAGTACAGGAGTTTTAAATCTCAAAATTCTGAACTGTAATACTTAATTAAATATTACATTTATAAATTATATTATTAATTAAATATTATTTTTACAAATTATAATAAAATTTTAAATAATATTACGTTAATTGTTGTGATATCATTTAAACTCAAACTAAATAGAAAACTAGTTTGTAATGGATAATTAAACTAGTTAATTAGTTTAAAAATAACTTGAAAAATTAAAAAAACAATCAAAATTAGAAATTCAGGATTATATTTTTTAAATCTAAATATTTGATGGTCAGAGTAAACATTTAAAATCGCTACTCTTAGAAAAATAGCTTTCAGAACTCCTGTAAAAAATTTAAACACAATCCAACAGTTAGATCAAAAGTTATGATTTTTTTTAGTCATCATTCTGGTCTAACACAACCAGATCTTTTCTTAAGTTTAGACCTGTCTCACTGGTCCATAAATGTATTTGTTAGGTCATTTATGTAATCCATATGAGGTAAATCCTCATCTAGTTGTAAAAGACTCACACCTTACCATTCATAATCACTCGTTATCACAAGCTCAACTACATCATTGACACTTATAAAATACGTTTAGAAGAAAAAATTCATAAAATTATGATTTTTATGTAAAACATTAAACTAGTTCATATATTAGATTAACCAGTTGACTGGTTGATCGAGATGATTGACAATGAGGTTACATGTTAAGTTATTGCATTTTATATATACGACACGTTTAAATATTGCTATTATAAAATACAACAATATAAAAATGTGTTGTTTCTTTAAATCTTTTTTAAATGGTATTATTCTATAAAAAAAAAATTAACTTAGTGTGATAATTTTTAAAAAAAATCTTCAATTTTTTCATAACTTTTTCTTGATCAAGTATATTTTTGTCTTTCGAAAGTGTTTCACTACTACCACTGCAACAGTTAATAAAGAAAATAGCAAATTCTAACACATTGCGAGATCCTTGCTCCAAACTTTTTTTTTTTTAACAATTGATGTTCGAGTCAACTTACACATACCTCGATTAATCTCTCGAGACTCTAAAGTTAACGATCATGTAAGCCTTCAATAATCCTGAGATTTGTGGCACTCGAACTGATGACTTTTGAAAAGCAAATTTAAAACCTGACCAATTAAAATACACCCCTTATTATTCCTACTCCAAACTTAGAACATCAAGTAAATGTTATGCATGCCCTCTACATTTCCAATGCTTGGATTATTTAATTATTTGGTCACTTAGAATACTGAACAAAATTTTTCCACTTAGATTTTGTGGATATCTTCCATTTTATTTGGTAAATCATTTTTAATTTTATGTGATTCAAACTTGGAACATTTATTGAAAGTAAGGTGGATTTTCATATCTTGTTAAAAGAAACCTAATAGTGTGTATTTATTTATTTTAATAAATAAATACATCAAGTTTTCAGTTAATAGTTCATAAGTTTTTGATGGCAGAGAACGCATTGAAAACACTTACAATTTCTTTTTTATTTTGTGTTAAAAAACTTTTCATCCGACCCGAACGGGAATTAACTAGCTAGCAATAACTTGCATATGTCTAAAGTGTAAAATAATCACCAAGTCTTTTTTGAAAAGAAAAAAAAAACAACCTTACCTTCAATTCCTAACCATAATTTTAAAACCCAGCCTGATAGATCAACTTAGAACCGAACTAACCCGAAACTAAAACCAAACTAGATTAAAAAAAAAAAAAACTCAATATAACCCGGAATTAACAAGCTAGCAAACTTCCACATGTCTAAAGTGTAAAATAATCATCAAGTCTTTTTTGAAAAAAAAAAAAAAACTTACCTCCAATTCCTAACACTCAGCTACGGTAATTAGAGGCTCGTAGACAAAGAAAACCCTTAAAAGCCTATCCAATTCTTTTCAATTTCATTTTGAAGAATCCTAGTTCCCAGAATTTCCTTCCATTTTCGAGAGCAGATTTTTTTTTTTTTCAAAATTTTATTTAAATGAAAATATTTATTGAAATCCCATGCTAAATTATAAATTAATTCTTAAATTTGGATAAATACAGAATCTATTTAAAAAGCAGTTTATTTTTTTCTATGATTAAAAAAAAATGTTTAAGTTTCCTATTTATATAGAAATCTGTTGGAAGTATTTGAAGAGGAGCCGTTGTTGGGAACATCGAAGATAATCTTTTCCAAAGGGGTTAAAAAGCTAAAGAAGTCCCTCTACTTGCATAAATTATTTCTCTTAACATATCCCTACTTGCATCTATTATTGAGTTAGTCCCTCTACTTGCATCTATTATTGAGTTAGTCCCTCTACTTGCATAAATTATTTCTCTTAACATATCCCTCCTACATTTTATTATTGAGTTAGTCCCTCTACTTGCATTTTATTACTGAGTTAGTCCCTCTACTTGAGTTGGCCTAAAAAGGGAGTCATATTGCTCTCTCTCTCACCCTCTCTGTTAATTCAAGAATAATTTTGTCATTCTATCTCTGTATTCTAAAAAGATTAATTAACAAACACTAAAATAAAATGTGTGTGGTAAAAGTACTGCTCACAGTTTTTTATTTTTTTTTATCCCTCAGTTTTTTTAATTATAGCTTTGTAGGCCTAATTTGATGGTCGATTTTAGCAAATTTGTTAAGAAAGGGCAAGATTTAAAGACAGATGATCAAAACAAACAAAAATAGAGTAAATAGGTGATAATCTCAAAAATTAGGTGAAACTCACTTTGGTCCTTTTACTTTTTAAATGACAACTTTTCGGTCTCTCAATTTTCTAAAAATTCAATTTAGGTACAAAACATCATCTTCCTTGTTTTTTTTCAATTATTTATTTGGGAGAGAAGAGAGAGAGTGGTAGAATTCCGGTTGTAGAGAGAAAAAATATCGATTGACACTGATTCTAATCCTAAAAAAAGTCAAATTTGGTGTCAACGGAATCCATTCGATAAAAAAAGTATCACCTAAGTGTTATTTGTCTTTCTCTTCGCTTGAGATGGTAGATCTAAACTTTAAAAGTTTTTTTTTTATTTTTTGGGTTGGTTTTGGGTTTTTTAACTGTTTTTTTGAGTTATTTGAGGCTATGAATAGATTTGATAAGGTGTATAGGTTGTTTTCTATGTGTGTGTGTGTGTGTGTGTTTTTTTTTTTTGTCAAAAATAGGTTAAAAAACAAATGTTTTGGTAAAAAAAACTCATGGCCTGACTTTCTAGTAACCCTACAGTAGCCTGAAATTGGGCCAACAAGCGACATGCCACATGTTTTTTTTTTTTAAAAAAAAAGAGGTGAACAACATGTTTTCCTTTAAAAAAGAAATAAAGAAATAAAATTCAGCCCAATTGCATGAGCTTGGGCTGAAAGGCCCACTTGCCTAATTAAATACCATTTAATTTTTACTTGGTTTTCACATAAAATGATAAATATATTTTTTTCTAATTTGTGCAACTTGCATAATATTTTTTTTCCTTTGATTTTATTTAATTGCTTTCATGTGTGTGTCTATTTCTATTATAATTTGATTAAATAAAAAAATAATTTTAATAAAAAAAGTTATTAAACATAATTGAGTACATGGCCCGTATTGCGAAATCACCTTGATCTACATTCATGTCTCAAACTTGCCAGTTTAATCTTTAGTTATCACTAACGATTTGTTTTTTGCATTTATTGGCACATAAGATTCTCGGTCTATTTAATTAAATACATGCATAAGATTTTCAATTTATGATTAGGATTTTCTTATGTCAAAAATGCGTTCAAAAAGCCTGTATATTTATTTTTTGTGTTGAAAAAAAGATTTATCCGACCTGCAGCGAAACACATGTCAAATAACTAACACATATATAAGTCTTTATTGCTACCTTGATATTGTATTATATTCCATTTAAAATATATATTTTAAGCATTATTTTTAATAAAACATATCATTATGCCCTTGGGTATACCAATTTACAATCACATCTTTCTATAAAAAAGATTCAATCAATTATAACTTTTAGTTTTTTCGTACTCTCTATTATGTTTATATCAATTATTTTTGTTAAAAATGACATGCATGTACATAACACTTGAGTAATTCTATTATAAAAAGATGAAAATACCATTTAAATCAATAAGATACTTGTTTTAAAAAAAGTAGAATACAATGTAAATATTGTTCGTGTAGATATTTGAATATGAATAAAATTAGTTACAAATTATTGATCGATCGATTCTTTGATTAATATGTTATATATTATTTATTTTTTCATTTTAATAAGGAGAAATTAAGTGTAGAAACTTCATCCAAAGTGGAGGTAGGTAAAACCTCACAAATCAAACTAAGCATGAGATTCTTAACTTAGTTTAAACGATTTAGAGATGAATATGTGTAATGCTAAGAAAACTATAACCTAAGTAAAAAAACAATAAAGCAACAAATAAGAAAGATGTAAAGGAAAGCTATAAATTACAATAAAAAAAAGAAAACATTAAATTATAAAACGCATATAAGAGAATTGTATACATGAGGTTGGTCCTGTAAAGGAAAAATATAAATTATAAAAGTAAATGGCAAGAAAGATAAAATGTAAAGTTATATAAAAAAATACATTAATTTTGTAATAAAAAATGTTTATTGATAGGGTTGTTTCCAACTATTAGACAATCTATTTATAATGTGATCGAGTTTCAAATAAACTATAAATTCTAATCTTATCTAAATTGTTTATGGTAGATAAAAATTTTACAACTTGAATCATAGTATAATTCATACTTTCTATTCGCATGCCTCCTCCTAGTAATTAAGTATTTTAGGACTCTATTTATACTGCAATATTCACCAGTGTTAAATGCTAAAGACTTGTATTTTGAATAGGAATTGATCACCGATCAATAACGTGAATCCTTGTCTTTTTAATTGATGGTCGATCTTAACTATCTATATTAGTTTGCTAAAAAAACACAGACTGAACACCTATAATTCTTGATCAAATGATACATGGTTGTTTATTTTTGTTTTGTATAAACAATGCCCTCATATTCTTTTATTTCGAATAAATGAAGGAATGTTGGCATGTCTCCTTCTTGAATTGATCAACAAATTGACCATCGATGACATGAAAAATCAAGCATTGTTTTTTTAAATATCGATCATTTTCGCTTGTTGATATGCCACCTAGCTAAGCAATTTCTATAAGAAGCATTGTTTGGTTTTGGCACAATGCTTAAAGTTATAAGAAGTAAGAATTGTTATTTTAAATATCTATCTAACAATTAATATACAATTCTTTATCTTTTTTTGAAAAACCCCTAATTTATTTCTATAAAAACCAAAGATTCTTATAAACCTTAAGCTTTTTTTTTCTTCAAAAATTGCATCTTTCAACAACTTTTCACAACAAAAACCTTATCTAATTACTCATTTCAAGAACCTTACTAACTGTGTCCTTAACACTAATTGGAAAATTATAAGTAATGCCCTAAAGAGTATGATTAACAATAAGAAATCATCCCTAAAGGAGCTTATCTCTTCACTTTAGACATTAAAAGAGAGAGACGATTGCTTCAAGATGACCATGGAAACCTCAACATTTGAAAAAAATTGATAACATGGCCCAATGTTACCACTTCTAATGACATCTACTGGCTTAACTAAATGTAACATTTTTTTGACAATGAGTGGAAATGAAAGGATTGTTTTATTCCATTCAACTATCCAGGATTACCATTAGGCCAAATAAAAAAATGTTGGTCATTCTCTCTCTCTTCTAGTTAATGTCTAATAATGATTAATCTTCAAGTATAGGATGTAGACTGTAACTTTATTTGACTTGGCCATGATAAGAGGCCTTTGTCTAAGACATGGAGAATTATGTGCTTCTTTATAAGTCTATGCTGGTCAATTTAAAGATATGTTAATAGGCACCTTTATATATAGTACTCTTATAAGATGCGAGAAGAAAGAAACAAACTTCCTAACCGAGCGTGAGGATGTTGCTTTCTTGTTATACTAAGTATGCAAATACATATCTTCTCTAAGTCTAAAATACCTACTAAAGCCTTCTTAAAGGTAGTTGTGGCCTCGATAAAAGTTTATGCTATGGATTTAGGCCTTTGTGCTAGGATATATTTATAAAGTATTAGGGGAATGCCAAATAAAAAGATGTTGGCCGTTCTCTCTCTCTCTCTTCTAGTTAATGTCCAATAATGATTCATCTTCAAGTATGGTATGCAGACTGTAACTCTATTTGACTTGGCCATGATAGGAAGCCTTTTGTCCAGGGCATGAAGAATTATGTGCTTCTTTATAAGTCTTTACCGGTCAATTTAAAGATATGGTAATAGGCCCCTTTATATATAGTACTCTTATAAGATGCGAGAAGAAAGAAACAAACTTTCTAATCGAGCGTGAGCATGTTGCTTTCTTGCTATATTAAGTATGCATATACTTATCTTCTCTAAGTCTAAAATACCTACTAAGGCCTAATTAAAGGTAGTTGTGGCCTTGACAAAAGGTTATGCTATGGATTTAGGACCCTTTGTGCTAAGATATATTTATAAAGTATTAAGGGAATGTCAATTTAAGAGTGAGCAACATCTTTTATGGTGAAATAAAACATATATAGTGCTTTTTGGTGGGTATGGTTATGGAATGTGATCTGCTCCTATGAGTTCAGTGATGTGTAGTAAACCATAGACCCTTAGCTGACTTATGTCGAAGAGAGATTAATGTAGACTCAGTTCCATAACTTTCGTTTTAGATGGTATATGAAAACCTTTATAGTTATGGTAAGAAGAAATGAATAATCTATGGCATTCCTTGTCACAATGAGAATTAATTCAAGTTAGTTGTCAAGTTCATAATTGTAAAAGGCATAAGATATAAAGGAATAACATGATTCAATATAGATAAGCATATTGGCTTATAGGCTTATAGGGGACTTCATATTAGTTTGGTAATCAACCATGTTCAAATGAATACTTATTTCTCTAGGATTTACACTTGAACAAGTGTAAATGTGACTTTAGCAGTTGAACACCACTTAAATTGTTATAACCCAATTTTGGTTCCCCTAAAATTATTCATATATTTTTCTTTTTTATTCAAAAAATCTAAAAAAAATCAGAAATCTAAAATTCAAAAATATTTTCAGGATACGTGGAGATAAGTCTTTGAGCTACAAAAGATAAAAATGCTAAAAGAAAGACTTAATTTGAAGCAAAGTTTAAGGTTGAAATCTAACTTGATCAAAATTAGAAGAATTAATTAGGTTTAAGGACTTACTTAAACTTATAATGGGTTTAGTTGACTTAATTAAGGATTTAACTAAAGCAAAATTAAGTTTGAAAGTTAATTTGGTAAAAATTAGAAGAACTAGTTAAGTTCAAGGACTTAATTAAACTTCTAAGGGGTTGATAAGATTCAATCAAGGACTCAATTGAAGCAAAATCATGTTTGGATGCCTAATTTAGATCAATTCGTAAAGATTGAAAGATTAGGGACATAATTGGAACTTGAAAAGGCTAAATTGATGCATTCAAGGGTGCAATTGCAAGAAATTTAAAGTTTGAAGGCTAATTGAGGGGTAAATTGAAGAATCCTAAAACCAAGGATTAAAATGAAAGAGACGCATGCATTCAAGGACTAAAATTGATTAAAATCAGGGTAAATTTGAAAAAATTTGAAGTTTGAAGGTTAATTGAGGATGAAATTAAAGTATCCAAGACCAGAGACCATATTATAAAAGACACTGAATATTGAGTGTCAAAATTGATGTGGCCAGGGATTTAATTGAAAGAAATCTCAAGATATCAACTCAAATTGGCTGGATTAAACAAAATTTGAAAAATCGAGGATCAGTTTGTAAATAAGGAAGAAAATAATGAAATGACGTCGTTTTGGCACCACTGTTCATTTCCTTTTTCTTTTCTCCTGTGAGGGAGCTGACTGAGATCTCCCTTTGTAGAGCCATTTAATGCTCTCTCATGCCTCAAGTAAGATAAAAAGCACTCTCCTAGTAGCATTGACATCATACTATGCCCCATCATAGTTCTCGCCGAGTGGTCGTCCCTATAGCTGCTGCAATGTCGGTCCAAAAATACTGAATCGATTAGCCTTGGATAACCTGATTTTGGTAGTATTAGGTTATTAGCTTGTTGTCAATGGTTGAAATCATTCTTAAAGGGTTGAAATCATTCTTAAAGGGTTGAATGGTTAAGATGCAAGACTTTCCCCACCACTTAAAAATAAGAGCAACCCATTCCAACAAGAAAAGAGGGGGGAGGACATAACTGAAAAACCAACACCCAC
>Ga0307507_10009978_pt1 | contig 12451 bp, 11 predicted proteins | sample 7_EM_MG_FD_207223 | JGI IMG/M metagenome (GOLD analysis project Ga0307507, IMG submission 207223) | Populus trichocarpa ectomycorrhiza microbial communities from riparian zone in the Pacific Northwest, United States - 7_EM | ecosystem: Host-associated > Plants > Roots > Unclassified | place... | reverse complement strand
GCATACCCGCGGCGACTAAATGAGGCGCTGTGGGTTCATCAGTGAAGCTATGGGGCTCAAACTTGCAGAGGATGTAGCTAGGCCAATTCTTAACCGATTTGCACGAAAAAAATTGCAAAATTTTCAGTGTGACAAGGGCTACAAGACTGTAACTAAAAACCCGTGGTTTACCCGCGGGTAACCCGTGCCATTCCCTATTCAGCACCAACCAAAGGTGACAAATCCAAGTGCCCTCAGCCAGGGTCATTGTCGCTGCAGGGTTGAAGTTTGTTCAGCCACCATTATGCCATGCCGACACGGAGCGACATTATTCTGGGTTTTAGTACCAAGGATTGCTCACGAATTGTGCTTGAGCACCAGGATTCAGAAGATGAATTGGCCCAATCCTTCATTTGATCTGAGACGTACCACACCACATCTAGTGAAAACATAGATAAGAGTGTATGAAAAAAATCGCAGGCATTCACCTTTGAATTCCACCAATTAACATCACCCTCGTCAATTCCCTCCTGTGCAAGCATTCCCCCAAATCAAGCCCTCCTGGGATGGCTCAAGACCAGGAGCACCCCTGCCTTCCACTGTGAAGATCATGACAATAATGATTCAAGAAGCGAGCACAGAGGTAGTGGCAACAGAGACTGAGGGATGGGTGGAGCAGTACAGTGGTCAAGTGCACTACTTTTGTGGCAAGGCAAAGGGAGACAGTTCTAGAGGTGATGTATATACAGACAATGGCCCATGGGGACGACAACAGAGAGGGAGCTAACAGCCAACCAACAGCAATATCACAGCAGATAATGGAATTGTCAATTACATAAGAAGCGAACGGTTCTGTAACAGACGTGACCCCATTACACCCTGATTCAGCTTCAAGTCCAGGCTCCTAAAAGCATTGCTCTTGGCTTCACTCCCTGCTTACTAGAGAGTACGCGGGAAGTTGCCATGATGGAGATCATGCCAAACAAATATCAGGAGTGAAGCAAGAGAGTGGCTGCAGCATTTGTGCACAGAGTTCTCAGGGATTCCTTTTTCAGCTGATTGCAAAATGATAGGCCAGTTGTGATGGCAGTTGCTGTTCAGCTAGTGTGGTGGGAATTAGGCTCTCATAATTTGCAGCTGCAAATTTGCCCTGCAAATTTGTGCTAATTTGCTGACCAAAGTCATAGACCCCAAAACTGGCATGCAAATTAGGGCAAATTAGCAAGGTCTTGAGTGAGAAAATAATGACAGGTTTCGGCACAATTTTCTGTTAAATGGGCATCATTATGGCCTTGTTGAGATCAATTTCGAGTGAGGTTTGTCAATTTGATGAGTAGCTCGGGATTTTGCTCCATCTCTCCCATAAACTCCATCACATGAAAGTTGTTCCATACATCCACTGTCACATGTGCAACCAAAAAAAATCTACTAGCTCAAACACATCAATAAATAAGTTTCCCTTCTCACCATGATCAATCCCCCCATGCAGTTACTTGTACATATAACAAAAAAGTTGGTGAAGCAGACCCTAATTTGTGTGAATTAGCTAATTTGCACAAATTAGCCTGGGCTCCTGGGGGCTGTGCCCCTGGACCCCTGCCTGCAAATTTGCCGAAAATTAGGGTGCAAATTAGGGCCTCTTTGAGGCCCAAGCAAATTTGCTGGGAGAATTAGGGTCCAGGGGCTATTTCCCGCCACACTATGTTCAGTGGTTTGTTTGTTTAGAAAGCTATAATTAGAAATGTAAATAAATTAGTGGATGGAAGACAGCTCTATGTGCCCAAAATGGCCAGGGAATTCTGACACTCCTTCACCACATGTTTGGCACCTGGAATTCCAGTTAATGGTGCTGAAGAAAGCACACGACACTCCTGCTCAACTCCTGCTGCCAGTTGTTGTTTGGTCCAGCTTCCATGACATTCAATCAATGCACAAACAAACAGCTGAAGATCAGCGATCGTTGCAACTGGCCTATTGTTTTGCAATCAGCTGTTAAGTTGCCCCATCACATTTTTGCAGGTGATCAGGATGGGTGGACACCAGCCTCTTCAACTTACAACTGACCAGGAATTTCAGGATCCTTGCAACCTCACTTCTGACCAGCCTTTGCAGCTTTCCAAGACTCTTTCAAGTAAACAACTCTTGGATGCGCTCCTCTCTAACTCTTTTAGCATTAAAATGAAATCCACCCGATTTATGGGAGAGAGAACCCATCTGTGAAGAGTAGACATTTTTGGCAAATGAGAGCACCCATTGACAACTAACAGAACTTGTAGATGTGGATGAAATTAAGATATTTAAGTCCTCTGCCAGGCCTTGCACAAGTGGATGAGTTTGATAGGCCAGTGAAGTCAAAAGATCAGTGAAGAAATCAGCTAGAGTGTAGTTGCTGTCTTCAAAGGCCTTCAAAATTGTGTCCATGATAGGTGTTGAAACTCCTCATCATCATGCATTTTGTTCTTTTAGTGTCTACTATATATACTTCTTGCAAAGAAGCTATGTAATCTTGATCTAATCAATCTGTATCTCTGTCCTACATGTGGGCCTGCAAAAATGTGATGGCAACTTAAAAAGGAATCCCCAAGAACTCCATGCACAAATGCTGCAGTCGCTCTCTTGCTTTGCTCCTGAACTTTCTTTATTTGTTTGGCACATACTCTCTAGTAAGCAGGGAGCAAAGCCAAGAGCAATGCTTTTAGGAGCCTGCTTCAAGTCATCTAATCTCAGCAGTTCTCATCCCATCGCGCTTATGTGTCCCTCATCTCCTCAAACACTTATGTGTCATATACCCATATGGACGCTTCTCGCTTCATACCTACCTTGCCTTTCACATGTCTTGTCCTCCCCTTGACCCTAGTTACTACCCCCATTTTCTATTACCCTAAACCCTACCTTTCTACAGTATATAAAAACTGTTAGTACTCTAGAAAAGCCCCAGAAGTGAATACAGAGTCATTTACAGCTGATTCCGAAAACATTGTCACTACATGATTTTTTGCAATGCATCAGCAATATAATATATGAATGATATATTAGCTGAGTAATCAGGTCCATAGCCAGGGTTAGTCCTGATCTGTAAGTAAGTATCTCCAGCATTTATCTGCATCGCTCAATGCCTCTCAATGCTTACCATCCATTATCCCTACCCTTTCTTCGACCATATTTACTCAATGTTTCCTTGGATTCCTCCTGGGAGTCCTCCTCTGGCATATAGCCATGCCTCACCACCACCACCTTTTTATTTTCCACCAATTCAAGGTGACAAGGTGGAGTTTGTTGAACCTCCTTCACCATCTGTAAGCAATATGGAAATTCAAATTTTTGGTGCATCACTTTCATCTCTCTAGCCTTTACAGCACTCAAAGACTTCAAGGCCACCAAATTGCACTGATACACACTCCCCACACTCCTTCAAATTACAACTGTTCAAGTCTTTCTCATTCCTCAATGCCGATCATTCATTCTAGCACACCTATCATTCCTTTGCATGAAGCACCCACTTCTTTTGACACTCCCATCGTTCCTTCACATACACACACTGTCCCTTCCCAGATACCTGTTGTTCCCTCTCAGGAACATATACCCATCCCAACAACACCATTTGGACCCCCCACACCAACACCTCAACCAAAGCAGGCTTGGACTACAGCGCCACGTGGTGTAGCCCCAATGATGTGTACATCAACACCTTGCCCTCCTCTTCCTTCGCAACCTCTTGCTCAACTAGGGGACAACACCACCAAAACCTTGCCCACCGAGTACAAGATTATGGTTTGGCCAGTGAAACCAACTTGAAAGTCTGCCAGCACTGGTCATGCTAAGAAGCCTGCTGCCAAAGTGGACTGTCTCAGCCCTGGGACAGCTGATGTTGGAATGGAGTGGGAGGCCTTTCTAGAGAGGTTATTGCTGAGGTTCTCAAGATGGAACTGGGTTTCCTCTTCATTGACAGCGTGGAGTGGCACTGGGTTAAGCTGGCTAACTCTATGTTCTTACCCCTGTGTTCGCATTTAGCTTACATTTCGATGATAAAGCAGCTCAAGGCCCCTCCAAAAAATGTATCTGGTAGCTACATAATTGTTTGTATGGATGAGCCAGTCAAGAAGCCAGTTGATTGCACCAAGGTGAGTTGCCCTTTCTTCAACCTTTCTTTGCACAATCTGATCCTTGATTAGCCTTGGAATTCCTCTAACTTGAAAACTGCTCCTGTTGAGGACAATTATGACCTGTCTGATGTTGATGATGGTCTTCCTCAAAAAAAAGTAAGTTTCGTTTATTTTGAAGCTAACATTTCTATTAATTGCACTAGCCTCGATTTGATGACCAGGTGGAGGACTTGGTTCAGCAAATTGAATCCAAGTACCCTGCTGGTACTTGTGTTGTCCACCCTGATGTCGAGTGCTTTCACCACCATCCAATGGATTGCCATTTTGAGCTTACACGGATAATGAAGGTTGCATGGGCTGCTCACATTGTGTGTCAGCCATATTTACTTGTTTGAATTCATGTTTATTTATTTATTTTCATGTAGCTGAAAGGGGAGGCCTCGCTTATGTGTCCTCCTCTGACCTCAAATCACTTCAAAGCAAAGAAAGGCATGAAAGTTCTGAAGACTCCAGTAGTGGGCCCATCTACTCCCGTATCTCCTCCTGCTTCTCATCTGTCTATTGCTTCTTCTGCTCCTCATCACCACATGTTCCCATATCCATACACCCAACCTCCGATGCCCTATCCTTTTCCTTTCCCAATGCCACCTCCAACTCCACACTATGGCTATCCTACTGGTTATCCACCATTCTTTGGTCATGGTCCTTCCCATTCATCACCCTCACCCTCTCATCATCAACATGGAAACTCATCACCACATGGCTCCTGACACCAATCCAGTGATGCAAGATCCTCTCCTCCCATACTCAGGGGCTCTGTTGAGGATTTTTGCCAGAAGTATAATTTGCAAGAATCCATCCATGACTCGCTAAATGAGATGGGCTTTGAGATTGGTGATGATCTCTCAGCTTTGAAGGAATCCCAGTGGGAGCATGCTTCTATCCCCCCCCTTATGGTCAATCACATCATCAAAGCCTATGGTAAGTATAAGAAATACTTGCTTGATGGTAATTAGGTTTTATTTACTCCCATTTCCCATTCCCTTTTCAACTTTTCACATAATGTAAATGGCTCCTCCCTCCTCATTCCTCTTCATGCATTATACTCATAGATAGAGTGACAACCATATTTTTTAGTGGAACATTCTTTCTATTCTAATAAATTCTCTTTCACTGTATAATGCAGTACTTTTCACTCCTCCACTGATTCTGGCTGGAATCTGCAGAATCTGCTGGAATCCAGGAATTCCAGCAGAATGGATAGGATTCTGGATGGATTCCTATCCATTCCTTGTTCACTCAAAAGAAAAACTACACTACACAAAACAGATCAATCATATACAAAAGAAATTACCATAAAAGGAATAAGTAGTTATGTACAGAATTACCATATTACAAAAAATTCAACAAATGAAGTTAACGATGATGAATGACACATCATTTGTTGTCTGGGTCCCATGTTGCTGGAAGCAACATGGCACCTGGTTTAAACTAAAGAAAAATACAAAAAAAGTACTTTATAATATATGTATAGTAAAATAAAGAATGATGATGAACAATGAATATGTCATTGTTCATCATCCAGTTGCCAAACATCACCATTGGCAACATGGCAACTAGAATGGGTGTCAGAAAAACAAAGGGGGAAGGAGGGTCCTTGCTCACTGAATAAATGACAATGACAGATGTCACCATTCACCGTTTTTGCTTGTCATTGTGTTCACCATTTTTCATCTTTGTTGTCTGTCATTGTTGTTGTCCATCTGCATCGTTGTGTTTGTCATCCATTGGCATCATCATGTTCATTGGTTTTGTGTGTATCATCATCATCATTGCTGCTGCATGGCATCCTCGCCATGGTGGTCGTCATCGTGTCATGCTGGTGGTGGTTGTGTTGTGGTGTTGGAGTGTGGTTGTTGTGTTGTGGTTGTGGAGCCCATTAGATAAATGACGATGATGAATGATGACCTTGGTCATTGTTCATCATTTGGTTGCCACGTCGTTGAGAGTGACGACGTGGCACCTGGTTCTGTGGTTAACAACAAAGTGAGGGATGGTAATGAGGACTCACTTAGGATAAAGATGACGAACAATGACATAGTCGTCATTCATCATTTGCCACATCACTGTCAGCAATGTGGCACCTTGGATTCTGTCGTGTAGTTGTGGCCGGTCCTTGTTCACTGGGTGACATGGCAACACCACATCATTTGCATTGTGGTGGTTGTGGGCAATGGATGTGGATGGTGGTGGCCAATGGTGATGGTGACAACAACATGATGGTGGCGATGAGGCAACGGTGGTGAGGAGGCAGTGGTGGATGGGCGTTGTCAATGGTGGTGGTGGTGGTTGAGGAAGAACAAATTGATGGCTTGATGACACCCAAATCGAGGATTCCATTCCTGTCATTCCAGGTGCCATTCCATCCATGTGAATCCTGGAACCATTCTGGCAGAATTTGAATTCCGTTCTACATTCCGCTGAAATGGTATAATCAATTTGGCAGGCCCCTGTGCCAAAATTGATTCCTTTGGAATTCCAGGAATTGCCCAGATTCTGGCAGGAATCAGTGGAGGACAATAAAGACCTCAAAATAGCACAAAATGACCATTTTCTGGAGGCTCTACAGGCATAACCACTTGTTATTTTCTACAGATTTTTGATATGCTTATTCAGGTTAACCAGAAGTCACTTTTGGATCCCTTTCCAGTTAGTGTACATTTTTTTTACAAAATCACCTTCACAACAAAAACCTCCTCAAGGCCCCAACTTTCACCCAAATTAGTCCATACCAAGTTGGAAGTGTAATACAACTACATAGTGTAAAAGAATGCACAACTATATTTAGACTACAAGAAAAATACAAGAAAATGACCCATGGTCCATTCTTTTGTTTCTCCACTGTAGTAATTAATTAATTAGTCTCTGCAAATCTAAGCTGAAATCCTATCTGTTGTGAAGCTGATAGCTCGAGTAGGCAACCTTGGGCTAATAGGTGCTGGATAGCCACCAAAATCAAATACATCATATATTTTTATACATTTGGATAGAGATTGTTTATGCCATTCCAGTGCATTTTTTATCATGTAAATCGGTGGAGAAATGACTGAGTTACATTGTTTATAAGTTTGAGCCATCTGGAAAAGCAGTGGTGGTCACCTGTTTGCCAAATCAGGAATGCGCCTATTTTTGACCACTGCTTTTACAGATGGCTCAAACTTGTAAACAATGTAGCTCAGTCATTTCTCCACCGATTTACATGATAAAAAATGCACTGGAATCACATAAACAATCTCTATCCAAATGTATAAAAATATATGATGTATTTGATTTTGGTGGCTATCCAGCACCTATTGGCCCAAGATTGCCTACTTGAGCTATCAGCTTCACAACAGATAGGATTTCAGCTTAGATTTGCAGACCTACAGATTCAGAATTTTTATTACTACCCCTGAGCCATGTTAAAGTACCCATTTTTAACAGTTATCTTGACATAAGGGCCATAAATAAAAATTCTGGACCTGTAAATCAATTTGAATTTAAATTCCTCCTACAAATAGTGTTTTAAAGTCCAGTCTGGTTCGGTTTTTTGCCCCGAAAATGGGAAACCATGGACCACAACCGGTCCAGGACCGACCCAAATATTGGTGGACTGCAACTGTACCCTTTAGGACCAGTCCTAATCGGTCCATGGACCCAAAAAGACCGGTTCAAACTGCTTTGGACCGGTCTTTTGTCATAAAATTTATTGTACCAAACAACCCATACAATTACCTCACATACATTATATACATGGATAGAGATTGTAATTTTCTGTAGAATGATCAAAAATCTAAGCAATTCCATCAAGATCTGACTGAGATATGGCCAAAATCGAAAGGACATACATTTAAGTTACATTTTGTAGAGTTACATATTACAGTTTGTAGTTTGTAATTTGCAGTTTGTAGTTGCAACTCATTTGGGATGTTAAATGAATAAAATCACATGGTACAGATAGTTATGAGGGTTGTTGTTATTTTCATGATGTCATATAGTTTTACAGAAAAAATTTACAGCTCAGGTAAATTTACAACAAAATACTTGTACAAAAATGTTTTTGGCCATATCTCAACCAATTCTTGACTGTTTTTTATGATTCAAGGACTAAAAATGAAGGAAAATTTGTGTGAGTAAGGTCCAACACACGTCAGGACAAAAGACTGGTTGCAACCGGTCTAAACTGGTTTTTTATCAGTCCCACTATATATTTCAAAATGAAAGACTGGCAACTGGACTGAGAAAGACTGGTCCATAAATAGATCACTGGTCCGGTCTTAATCAGTCCATTACAGTTCAGTTTCAGTCATTCTTTTGGTCCTACAGACTGGACCTTCAAACACTACCTACAAATCATGTTCATACATGCTGTGGTTGAAAAGCTATAGTCCAATCTCTCCAGAGTGCCAAATTTGGCAGGCTTATTTCGCATTTTTGGAGCAATAAATACAATTGTTACATGGAAAACTCTCTCAGTGGATTCATTCACTTAAGAACTCCAGTATGATGTGAGAGGTGTCCATATGGGTATGTGACACATAAATGTTTGAGGAGGGAGAGGAACATAAGTGCGAAGGGATGGTGAAAACCAAGGGGGTGCTGGGATTTGAGTGAAGGACTGGACATCAAAATAATTTTTAATGGGAGTTGGGCTGAACCAACCAGCCAATGTAATCACATGTCTACTTTAGGAAATATGATGTCATTGATGCACCACCTTTCTCCCTTTCCCACCACTCAATGCCTTGCAAGAGTTGTCACCTACATGGGTCTCGCTTTCCTTTCCTTTTCCTCTATCACTGCTGAAATGAATGAATATGCAGCCAGTTTATGCAGAAAACTTCAAAAACATACCTTAAAGGAATTTGAGAATGATGGGCTTTGGAAATTACAAGCAGAGGCAATTTTGATTTTTTTGTGTGCTTCGCAACAACATGGTGATGGTGTAATGGGCAAGTCATGAATAAAACCTTCATTCCTCCTTTACTATTATTTCTGATTCTATGTTGATCTCTAGGATACAGCTACAACTGTCACTTAGTCACAGTAGTCACACTTACTTACAAATCTCCCAGTCACACATGTTGTAGGTTATCTTCTTAACCATCATTCTTGTGCTAGCTTGTAGCTCTCAAGCATTGTCCTCACAACTCAACTTCACACTTAACAGGGAGATAGTATCAAGGTCAGTAGCATAGTGACTTTCTTTGGAGAGCTCATGACTCTCCTCAAGCTGAATCCTTTCTTTTCTTTCCCATCCCCTTAAAAGGTTCTCTCTGCACCTTTTTGCAGCCTTCCGAGAAAGGAGAGTACAACTATGCTTGTGGCTTACCAGGGCATCAGTAGCTACTTGTGCAGTGAGATTGACTCTTTAGACTGAGAACAGGCTTTCGACAGAGGTCTATACACCAATGTAACAACCTTTCACTGAGAAGCTCACCATATTCACTTTGTTGTTGATACGCAAACCCTGCTAAACTAACGCTGTTCCACTAACAGGTTCCTACAGACAGTCTGCCCATATCTCCTTCATCTTCATGATTTTGGAATCCAAAAGCTCCCAAAGGTGTGCATATTTTTGCAGCTGTGGGCCTTTGACGTTTGGATGGACACAACTAAAGTGATATTTCATGTTGTAGCACCAGACGGCAGGTTCATGTGGGTCATTGCATAATGGACAACATATCAATCTCCTTCCCAGCCATCATTCTGGGGTTTACAAAAAAACAAGCTACATCTGAGATATTTATTTGACCTGAAAAATATAAGGTTTAGATTACAAATACAATCATTGATCCAATCATTTATTTTAAAGAATGCAACCCTTATTTTTTTGTACCCCCCATGATGGCTGGCACTTTACAAGTGTAAACAATCAGCCACCACAGTGGCAGGGACACTTTCAGTAACCACTCCTGCTGAGCTGTATCTGAGATAAGATTGAAGAATGCTTTGGATGCTGTTCCTGCTTATGGCAGATCCATGTGGTACAAGCCCTCCTCAAAAACAACTGAGTTTTGATGCTTGTTTGCTATGCACCCACAATGTTGCTTCCATCTCAGGAACAAAAGCCTAATGTTCTGGATGCTAGTCCTCTTCATTCTGGAGACAGTTCAAATGATCATCATGCCACTGAGATTTGTGTTGTTGATTAGATCAACCATAGATTTGCCATAGATAGATGGTCCCAGAGACCTGATACTTAAGAAAGACTGAAGAGTAACAACATAATCAGGCAATGAATGTTTTATGTAACTTCATTGAGGGCAGCTAGACACACTGAGGAGATCAGATAATGGGAAGTGACTTCCTAATTGGGATATTACAAATGACAAGTCTTAAAGAGGAAGTGCAAATGGAACCCTATCCAGCGGTGGCGGATTGTTTACACTTGTCACAAGGGGCAAGTAGCTTTCATCACCAGGTAAAGAGGTGGTAAACAGCAAATAACTATGTTAAATATTTTATTCCACATTTTTAGCAAAAATGATCAGCTAAATAAAATTAGTATTTTCCTGCTCATGATCTTTGTGGGAATGTGTGATAAAAAGAAAATGTTGTTGCCAGAGTAGGAAGATAAAGATCAACCCTGATTTGCTTTGGCAACAATGATGAGGCAATGAATTAATGTTGTTGAAAACTCATTCTGACATGAGGAAACAGGAACAAAGGATTTAAATAATTGCTGGGGAATTAGACAATCCTATGCAGGCAGCTCACCTAATTTCTTGGCAACTAATTAAATTCTTTGTTCATGTTTCCTTGTGTCAGAACAAGGTGTCAACAACATTAAATCATTGCCTCATCATTGTTGCTGCAGAAAATCAGGGTTGATCTTTATCTTCCTACTCTGGCAACAACATTTTCTTTTTATCACCCATTTCCACAAAGATCATGAGCAGGAAAATACTAATTTTATTTAACTGATCATTTTTGCTAAAAATGTGGAATAAAATATTTAACATAGTTATTTGCTGTTTACTGCCTCTGTACCTGGCAACAAAAGCCATTTTCCCCTTGTGTGTAAAGTGCCAGCCATCATGGAGGGGTACAAAAAAATAAGCACTTCAGTCACCCATAGGTAACAGACTATTAGTCATGTAAACTCCTGGTATATTACATGACTAAAAGTTGTGGTGTACATTTATATTTTATATATATTTGGCCTATAAATCTTCACTTTTACAAAATATATTTTTCATGCCAGGACCCTGAGTTGTTGGTAGAAATATATTTCTCATATCTGGACCCTGCATTGTTGGTAGAAATATATTTTTCATGTCTGGACCCTGAATTGTTGGTAGAAATATATATTTCATGTCAGGACCCTGAGTTCTTGGTAGAAATATATTTTGACTGAAAAAATTTTCTGAGACTAATAAGAGTCTCTGGGGTCCTAGTTCCAGAAAAAAAGAGACTGTCATTTTTCAACCATTGGGGGATTCTCGGCAATTGTTCCTCTGTATGTAAATGTCCCCCTGAGGCTGTAGGTGCCTGCTGCCTACAAGGATGAGCTTGGAGTGCTGGCTGGTTAGGCCTGGAACATGCTTACAAATATAGAAGTGACCACTTGTAAAATGAAAAAATATCAATCAAATATGCAGAAATCTGGGGGAAAAAATGAGGATGGTGCTGATTGTTGGTGACAATGTAGGGTGCAGTTTTCAGAGTAGTGGACTTCCAAATAAGGAAACCTGCACAAAAATATCCAGATCTGAAATGTCAAGAATGTGGACACATCTCTTGTCTCTTTGGGCCCTTTAAACAACATTATAGTAAATATAGATTTAAATAAGGCCTGGATCATAAGCAACAGTGGAGAATTGAGTGATCTAGAGCATCTACTGAATTGAGTGACCTAGAGTATCTACCTACCAAAACAGAATATATGGAATATCTCCAGATTGCGGACACGCACACCTCTCGTCTCTTCGGGCCCTGTAAACAATACAATGGTAGATGTAAACAAGCCCAAGATCATGAGAAACAGTGGAGAATTGACTTACCTAGACTACCTGCCCACCAAACAGAAAATGCGAAATATCTCCAGAACGCGGACACGCAAGCCTCTCATCTATTGTGGCCCATTAAACAACACTAGAATACATTTTAAACAAGCCCTCAATCATTGAGAATGATGGAAAGCTCAGAAAGAGAGAGTACACCCTCCTCCTGAAACCCAACATGTCAAATATCTCCAAAGTGCAATGGTGGATGCCTCTCATCTCTTCATACCATGATGCTGACAGTAAGGGCCATTATTATGCCCATTCTAAAGTGAGACAGCATAGAGCTGATTTACAATTAATATGGTACACTAATGAACTCTG
>Ga0307507_10009977_pt1 | contig 12453 bp, 8 predicted proteins | sample 7_EM_MG_FD_207223 | JGI IMG/M metagenome (GOLD analysis project Ga0307507, IMG submission 207223) | Populus trichocarpa ectomycorrhiza microbial communities from riparian zone in the Pacific Northwest, United States - 7_EM | ecosystem: Host-associated > Plants > Roots > Unclassified | place... | reverse complement strand
ACCTCGCGCTGCGGATCGGCGAGGTCCAGATGTCCAGCGGCGCCGGCGCCTCCGACGTCACCGCGACGATCCTCGCGCTGACCGCCGCGCTCGGCCTGCCGCACTGCGAGGTCGACGTCATCTTCACCTCGATCACGGTGACCTGCCACCGCGGCACCGACCTCGCGCCGGTCACCGCGCTGCGCGTGGTCCGCAGCCGCAGCCTCGACTACACCCGGCTGACCGAGACCGAGATGCTGGTCCGCAGGATCGTCCGCGGCCGCATGGGCGCCGAGCAGGCGCAGACCGAGCTCGAGCGGATCACCCGGGCGCCGCACCCGTACCCGCGCTGGGTCGCAACCTTCGCCTGGGGTGGCGTCGCCGCGTTCGTCACACTCATCCTCGGCGCCGGGTTCGATGTCGCGCTCGTGGCATTCGTGATCAGCTCGGTGATCGACCGGATCGGCCGGTTTCTCAACCGCTACCAGCTGCCGTTCTTCTTCCAGCAGGTCGTCGGCGGCCTGGTCGCGACGCTGTCCGCGATGGCCATCGTGAGCGGCAACATCCTCACCACGGACAAACCGACACTCGTGGTGGCCGCCGCGGTCACCGTGCTGCTGTCCGGTTTGTCGACCGTGTCCGCGGTGCAGGACGCGATCACCGGCTACAACGTCACCGCCGCCGGGCGCACCATGGAGACCGCGCTGATGTCCGCGGGCCTGATCACCGGGGTCGTCCTCGCGCTGCGCATCGCGGTCATGCTCGGACTCCCCCGCACACCGCTGCCGGAGGTCGTCAGCTCGACGCCGCAACAGCTCCCGCTCATCGTGCTCGGCGGCGCCGGCGCGGCCGCCTGCTTCGCGCTCGCCAGCTATTCGAAATTGCGGGCCATGCTGGTCGCCGCGACGGCGGGCGCCATCGGCGCGGTGGTCTACGGCGGGCTCATCCTCGTGCAGTTCGACGCGGTCAGCTCGTCCGCGATCGCCGCGACCCTGGTCGGTTTCTGCGGCGGCGTGCTCGCCCGGCGGCTACGCGTTACTCCATTGGTTGTCGCCGTGTCGGGGATCACTCCCCTGCTTCCGGGCCTCTCGACCTACCGTGGGTTGTACCAGCTCGGCGTCCAACCCGGCAGCAGCATCTCGACCCTGATGACGGCCGTCGCGATCGGGCTCGCGCTGGCAGCGGGCGTGGTTCTCGGCGAATGGCTCGCCCAGCCGGTGCGTACCGGGCTGGGCAGGCTCGAACGTCGCTTCGCCGGACCACGCATGGCGGGACCGCTCGAACCGGCCGAAAGGCGCTTGGAGTAACCCAGACGTCACTGGCTGTTCATCGCTCACGCGATAGGGTTTCACTCTGGGGCTGTGTCCTCCGGGGCCTAGCCCCGGACCCCGGCCGGGGGCGAGCCCCCTGGACCCCCAACAGCCGCGGGGGGACCCAGATTTGAGGAGAGCAGCAGAAGTGACTGAAGCTCCTACAACAGAAACAGGGAACTCTGCGGACTTCGTCGTTGTGGCGAACCGCCTGCCGGTGGACCTTGAACGCACGGTGGACGGCGAACGGCGGTGGACGGCCAGTCCAGGCGGGCTCGTCTCGGCACTCGAACCGTTCCTGCGCTCCCGCAAGGGCGCCTGGGTCGGCTGGCCCGGTGTACCGGACGTCGAGGTCGAGGAGTTCGACGACGACGGCCTGGTGCTGCACCCGGTTTCCCTGTCCGCGGACGAGGTCCGCGACTACTACGAGGGCTTCTCCAACGCCACGCTCTGGCCGCTCTACCACGACGTCGTGGCGCGCCCGGTGTTCGACCGCGTGTGGTGGAACAGCTACGTCAAGGTCAACCAGCGGTTCGCGCAGGCCAGCGCCGACGTCGCCGCGCACGGCGCCACCGTGTGGATCCAGGACTACCAGCTGCAGCTGGTACCCGCGATGCTGCGGGAGCTCCGGCCGGACCTCCGGATCGGGTTCTTCCTGCACATCCCGTTCCCGCCGGTCGAGCTGTTCATGCAGATGCCGTGGCGCGCCGCGATCATCCGCGGCCTCACCGGCGCCGACCTCGTCGGCTTCCACCGCCCCGGCGGGGCGCAGAACTTCCTCTGGCTGGCCCGCCAGCTGGTCGGCCTCGAGTCGACCCGTGGCGCGGTCGGCATCCGGTCCCGGCCGGGCACCATGCAGGTCGGCGACCGGACGGTGCGCGTCGGCGCGTTCCCGATCTCGATCGACGCCGCCGGGCTGGACGCGCTCGCGCGCACCAAGGGCGTCGCCGAGCGGGCCGCGCAGCTGCGCCGCGACCTCGGCAACCCGAAGACCGTCATGCTCGGCGTCGACCGGCTCGACTACACCAAGGGCATCGACCTGCGCCTGCAGGCACTGCACGAGCTGCTGCACGAGGGACGGCTCCAGCCGGACGAGGTCACCTTCGTCCAGCTGGCCACGCCGAGCCGCGAGCGCGTCGAGCACTACCAGCGGATGCGCGGCGAGATCGAGCAGATGGTCGGCCGGATCAACGGCGAGTTCGCCCGCGTCGGTCACCCGGTCGTGCACTACCTGCACCAATCGGTGGACCGAACTGAACTCGCGGCATTCTTTTCGGCCGCCGATGTGATGGTCGTGACGCCCCTGCGTGACGGGATGAATCTCGTCTGCAAGGAGTACGTCGCCGCGCGGCACGATCTGGGCGGCGCGCTGGTGCTCTCCGAATTCGCCGGGGCCGCAGCCGAACTTTCTAGCGCATTCCTCGTCAACCCCCACGACCTGGACGGGGTGAAGGATGCTCTAGTGGCAGCCATTACGCTCGACCCCGCAGAGGGCCGTCGCCGGATGCGCGCCATGCGTCGCCAGGTCCTCACCCACGACGTCGACCGGTGGGCGCGCTCGTTCCTGCAGGCGCTGGGTGCCGAGCCGGGAGACTGACCCCCCGTACCCATGCACGAGCTCCTGAGGAGGAGTGTTGACTGCCGAGGCCCTGCCCGCCGAGCTACGGCGCGCGATCGTGCAGATCGCCCGTACTCCGCGACTGCTGGTCGCCTGCGACTATGACGGCACGCTGGCTCCGATCACGCTGAACCCGGACGAAGCCCGGCCGCTGCCCGAGTCGGTGGGTGCGCTCAGAAGCCTCGCCGGCCTGCACGAGACGACCACCGCGGTCATCTCCGGCCGTGCGCTGCGCGATCTCGCCACCCTGTCGCGACTGCCCGCCGAGGTGAACCTCGTCGGCAGCCATGGTTCCGAGTTCGACATCGGTTTCATCCACGCGCTCGACGAAAAAGCGCGTGAGCTGCACCGGCGGCTCGAGGCCGAGCTGGAACAGCTGGTGCTCGACGTGCCCGGCGTGTCGCTGGAGGTCAAGCCCGCGAGCATCGCGGTGCACGTGCGCCGGGCCGAGCACAAGGCCGGCCGCCAGGTGCTCGCCGACGTGCACAATGGACCGTCCACTTGGGAGGGCGTGTCCACCACCGACGGCAAGGAGGTGGTCGAGCTCGCGGTGGTCCAGACGGACAAGGGCCGCGCGCTGGACATCCTGCGCCACCAGGTGGGTGCGACCGCGGCGATCTTCCTCGGCGACGACGTCACCGACGAGAAGGCGTTCGCCCGGCTGTCGGGCCCGGACCTCGGCATCAAGGTGGGCGACGGCGAGACGCTGGCCGGCTACCACGTGCCGGACACCGTGGACGTCGCGCTGGTGCTGGCGTTCATGCTGGAGGAGCGCCGAAACTGGCTCTACGGCGAGTCCGCGCCCCCGATCGAGCGGCTTTCCATGCTGGCCAACGAGCGTTCGGTCGCGCTGCTCACGCCGGACGCGAAGCTGACGTGGCTGTGCCACCCCGGCCCCGACGCGCCCGCGGTGTTCGCCGACCTGCTCGGCGGTGAGGGCGCGGGGCACTTCGCGATCAAGCCGCACCGCAACGGCCTGCCGCTGGGCCAGCGCTACCTGCCGAACACCATGACGGTGGAAACGCGCTGGTCGCGCCTGCTGGTCACGGACTACCTCGAGCCGGAAAGCTCGCCGCACCGCACCGACCTGGTCCGCGTGATCTCCGGTGAGACCGCGGCCGACGTGACGTTCGCCCCGCGCCCCGAGTTCGGTGGCGTGCCGGTGAAGCTGGTGCACGAGGGCGACGGCCTGCGCGTGCTCGGCACGTCCGAGCCGTTCGTGCTGCGCGCACCCGGCGTCGAGTGGACGATCACCTCCGACGGCATGCACGACACGGCGTCGGCATTGGTCCAGCCCACCGCGGAGAAGCCGGTCGTGCTGGAACTGCGCTGCGGCACCACCGACCTCGGCGCGCACGAACTGTCCGAAATGGAGCGACGCGACCGCGCGGGCCACTACTGGAGCACGTGGACGGCGAAGCTGACCCCGCCCAGCGTCCAGACGGACCTGGTGCTGCGGTCGGCGCTGACGCTGCGCGGGCTGGTCAACACCGACACCGGCGGCGTGCTGGCGGCGGCGACGTCGTCGCTGCCCGAGGACATCGGCGGCGTCCGGAACTGGGACTACCGCTACTGCTGGATCCGCGACGCCGCGATGACCGTGCGGGAGCTCGTGCACCTGGGCTCGATGGAAGAGGCCGAGGGCTACCTGCGCTGGCTGCACGGTGTGCTCGCCACGCTGGCCGGGCCCGAACGGCTGCACCCGCTCTACACCCTCGCGGGCAGCGTGATCGGCGCCGAGGCGACGATCGAGTCGCTGCCCGGGTACGCCGGTTCGCGGCCCGTCCGGGTCGGCAACCTGGCGAACCACCAGGTGCAGCTGGACGTCTTCGGCCCGGTCGTCGAGCTCGTCCGGACGCTGGCCGAGGCGCGCGGCGAACTGCGCGATGAGGACTGGCAGATGGTGCGCGCGATGGCCGAGGCCGTCACGCGGCGCTGGAGCGAGCCCGACCACGGCATCTGGGAAGAGCGGCACGTGCCGCGTCACCGCGTCTACTCGCGGGTGATGTGCTGGGTGACCATCGATCGCGCGGTGAAGCTCGGCGAGCAGTACGGCCGTGGCGTCCCCGGCGCGTGGCCGATCCTGCGCGACGAGATCAAGGCGGACGTCCTCGAGCACGGCTGGAACGACGAGGTCCAGGCGTTCACCACGGCCTACGACGGCACGGACCTCGACGCGGCTTCGCTGTTCGTCGGGCTCACCGGGCTGATCGACCCGGCCGACGAGCGCTTCCAGCAGACGGTGACCGCGATCGAGGCGGAGCTGCGCAGTGGGTCCACTGTGTACCGTTACCGCCGCGACGACGGGCTGCCCGGCGGCGAGGGCGGGTTCCACATCTGCGCGGCCTGGCTGATCGAGGCGTACCTGCTCACCGGACGGCGTAACGAGGCCGAGGAGCTGTTCACCCAGATCGTCGACGCGGCCGGCCCGACCGGCCTCCTTCCGGAGCAGTACGACCCGATCGCGGAACGCTCGCTCGGCAATCATCCGCAGGCGTATTCGCACATCGGGCTCATCCGCTGCGCCAACCTCCTGGCTGAGAGTTAGCCCGTTCGGAGCGAAGTGCCGTTAAGGCCACCTTGCGGGCGTCTGACGCCCGTAAGGTGGCCTTAACGGCATCCGGAGGTGAGCGGTGCACGCGTCCTTCGAGCAGGTCGATTTTGTACCCCTGCCTCCGCGGTTCGCCGGTCGTGTCCGGATCGGCTCGGTGGTCGTCGGCTGCTCGCTGCTGCTCGGGATGCTCCTGCTGTTCGGGCTCACCGCCTTCGTCAACGCCGTCGTGCACGGCCACCCGTTCCCGGACGCGCTGATCGCGTTCGTCGCGCAGCTGCTGGGGCCGCTTTGCGTGGTCGCGACTGCCGTGGTCGTCTTCGGATGCCGCCGGTGCCTGCGTGGCGACTACCTCGTCGTCTCGGCCGCCCGCGCGACCCGCGTCGCGCTGATCGTCTGTTACACGGCGACGATCGTGGTGACCCTCTTCGCGGTCGTCCTGCCGCTGTTCGTCCGCGTCTGGAAGGACGAACCGCTCGCGCGCACCGCGGACCTGTTCGGGATCTTCGCCGCGCTCGCCTTCGGGACCATGGGATTCGCGGCCGGGATGGTCTACGTCCGGCCGTCACTGGCCACCCTGCGGAAGTTCAGCGACCACCCGATCTGGTGATCCTCGGCCCGACCCTGAGATGTCCCTGATCTATGCACAGATTTCTTTGCACAAGTTTCTTTGCACGCTAGCGTGAGCGTCATGACCAGCGCTCCACCACCGGAAGAGCTCGATCCGGCCACGCTCAAGGCCGTCGCACATCCGCTGCGGCGGCGGATCCTCGGCATCCTGTCGAGCGGTCCGGCGACAGCCACGAAGCTCGCCAAGGCGCTCGACGAAAACACCGGCGCGACCAGCTACCACCTCCGTGAGCTGGCCAGATTCGGGTTCGTCGAGGAAGCGCCCGAGCTCGCCCACGGCAAGGAACGCTGGTGGCGCACCCGGCCGCGGGACATCCGCTGGCCGCGCCGCAGCGAGCAGGACTCGGAATCGCGAGTGCTGTTCGACGACATGCAGCGCCAGGGTTTCGAAGACGACCTGGCCAAGCTCAACGAGTTCCAGCGGCGGCGCGACGAGCTGCCGGACGGCTGGTCCGACGCGCTGCTGTTCTCGCGCGGCGCCAGCTGGCTGACCGCCGAGGAACTCCAGCAGTTCTGGGCGGACTACATGAACCTGTTCCGGCGCTACTGGCGCACGGAGGAGGACCGCTCACCGGAGGCGCGCCGGGTGCTCCTGCGCTGGCTTGCCTTCCCGGATCCAGGGGAATGATCCACAGACTTGGGGGTCTGACATGTTTTCCTTACGAGCAAAGGCGATTCTCGCCACCGCAGTGATCACGTTCGCCGCGCTCTCACCACCGGCGTCGGCGTCTGAACTGAGCAACTCAGACGTGACGTTCCAGAACGGCGGCGTCACCCTGCACGGCACGGTCGTCGCGCCGCCGGGACGCCGGGCCTTGCCGGGCATCGTGATGGTGCACGGCTCGGGAGCGCACAGCCGGAACGACTACCGGGCGGAGGCGGAAGCCTTTGCCAGCCAAGGAATCGCGACTCTGATCTACGACAAGCGCACCGAGGGATACTCACAGTTCACACGGTCCTATTCGACGTTGGCCGACGACGCACTCGCCGCAGTGCAGGCACTTCGGGCACGTCCCGAGGTTGATCCCGCGCGGGTCGGCGTGTGGGGATTGAGCGAGGGCGGCTGGGTCGCGCCGCTGGCAGGTTCGCGCTCGAAGGACGTCGCGTTCGTCATCACGCTCGGGGCGAACGGAGTCCAGCCCGCGCGCCAGCAGGCGTGGGCGATCGAGAACCAGTTGCGCCACTTGGGAATCGAGGGCTCGTTGGTGACGATGGCGTCCTCGACGATGATGCGGCAGCTCGTCGGCGGCGGCGCGTTCCCGGAGGCGCACTACGATCCGGTGCCGGTGCTGGCCTCAATCAAGCAGCCGGTCCTCGGGCTGTGGGGCGCCCGCGATCAGCTGACGCCGCCGGGCGAAGCCGTGCGGATCTTCCAGGAGACGTTGTCCCGCAACGGAAACAATCACTACACGCTGCGCGTGTTCCCGAACTCGGGGCACCAGGTCAAGCTCACCACGGACGGCTACGACAAGCAGGGTTTCGCGCCCGGCTACCTAGAGCTGGTGGGTTCGTGGGTCAACGGCCTCGCGTCCGGGCTTCCTGCGGCGAGCGCGGACGCACCACCCGCGCAGGACCGGCAAAGCGTCGAAATCACTCCGCTCGCGTGGTACGAATCGACGTGGCTCCAGCTCGCCGTGGCGCTCCTGCTGCTCGTGGCCTTCGCCGGCTATCCGATCGTGGCCCTGGTGCGACGTCGACGCGGAGTCACGGGAACAAGGTCCGCGCGATGGCTGTCCGCGACGGGTTTGCTTGCCACCGCAGGGTTTCTGGTCGTCAACGTGCTGGTGATGGTGAGTCAGGGCAAGGGACTCGGGCCGGTCGTCATCGGACGTCCGCTGCCGTGGCTGGCCGTGCAACTGCTTGCGGTCGCCGCCGTGGTCGCGACGATCGTGACAGCGAAAGCGTGGTGGCGTAACCGCACGCCCCGGCTCACCCTGCTCCTGGCGGGTGGCGTGCTCTTCGTGCCGTGGGCGGTGCATTTGGGGCTGTTGGTTCCGTAGGGGTCGGCCACGCCGACTTGCCCACCCCCGCACGCCGGACTACGCACCGCCTCAGCAACCCACCTACCCCACCAGCAACCTCGTGAGTGGCAATGCCGGTTCTAACCGGCCGCAACAATCACGAGATGGGTTGGTCCTGGCGTGCCGGTCCCTGTGGCTGTGAACAGATGCGGGTGGAGGTTCGAACCGGTGTCCTGCTGTGTCCCCAATGACGCGTTCGGGACGCCCAGCGTCCCGAACGCGTCATTGGGGACATCCGGATTGCCGATTCGTGTGGTGCCTGGGGCTGATGTGACTGGTGCGCCGCCCCAGAGGTCGTACTTAGGCCGCATAGCCCTTTGGCGGAATGAGGGTCGCGAGCTGGTTGAAGGTCAGCCAGTAGATTTGGTTGCCACCGAAGCTCGCCGGGTCCGCGATCTTGACCGTCATGTCCGAGCTGTCGTACCCGATCACCGTGAAGTAGTGGTAGATCGTGTAGTTCGGATAGCCCGGCGGGTGGTTGTTCGCGGGGGCGACGATGTTCGCCACGATCGCCCAGCCGTTGTTGACGTCGAGCACGATGTCGCGCCACAGCAGGTCGCGCTGTGCCTGGGTCGGCGGGTCGTTCGGCATTTCCTTCGTTTCGTACCAGCTGGTGCCGAGCCGGTTGTTCAGGACGCGGGTGACCTGGCCGACCCAGTCGGTCCCGTTGGTGGTCGTCGGCAGCTCGTTGGCCAGTTGCTGCTGGCTGGGCAGGTTTCCCGTCTTCGCCGAGAGGGCGATGCGGGTCGCGGCCGGGCCGCACCAGTAGCCGGCCTGCTGGACCTGGTACTGGACGTTGAGCACGGCTTCGGCGCGCTCGACGCCGTCGACGTGCGCGGGCGCGGCCATCGCGCGGACGAACGCGGGCGCCGGGACGACGTCCTTGGTTTCGGCGGCCCCGGCCACCGCGGGTGCGGCGACGAGACCGATGACGGACAGGGACGCGACGAGGACATGCCGAAATCTGCGCATGACGATCCTTCCCCAGAGGTTGCGCTGGTTGGCGACAACCGAACAAGGAGATAATCACGTCAGCCAGACACGATCCGGTGGGTGTTGCAGAGGCAAACCCCGGACGGGTCACGACGAAAGTAGGTTGGGCCCGTGAACGCTCCGGCGACGTTCGGGCAAGACAGGGTATGCAGGTGATCCAGGAGGGACCCGGGGTGTGGGGACAGGACCGTCCCGACCTCGGCGTCGGCGACCCGGCGCCGGTGTTCGGCAGGCTCTTCGACGCCCACGCCGCCTCGCTGCAGCGCTATCTCGCCCGCCGGGTCGGCGACGACGCGGCGAACGACCTGGTCGCGGAGACCTTCCTGGTCGCGCTGCGCCGCCGCGAGAGCTACCGGCCCGAGCTCGGCACGGCCAGGTCGTGGCTCTACGGCATCGCGACCAACCTGCTGCGCCACCACGTCCGCAGTGAGCTGCGCGGGCTGCGGGCCACCGCGCGGCTGGCCGCTTCCGACGAGCTGAGCACGGCGGCGCACGACGGGCGCGTCGCCGAACGGGTCGACGCGCAGGTCCGCGCAGGTCAGCTGGCCGGCGCCCTGGCGAAGCTGAGCGCCGCCGACCGTGACACCCTGCTGCTCGTCTCCTGGGCCGGGCTCGAACCGAGCGAGGTCGCGGAGGCGCTCGGCGTCCCACCCGGCACCGTCCGGTCCCGGCTGCACCGCATCCGCCGATGGCTGAGAGCCAACGCTCCAGCTCCCGCCGAAACCTCCGACAGTGCGTTAGTGAGTGGCAGTGACCTACGAAACCCGACCCAAGGAACCCGCCCCCCGCTATCGCGGTGGAAGGGCGCCCCACCACACGACGCGAGCGAACCTCGCAAAGGTCGCCCTGGCGACGTGATCGCGGACGCGGGTTCTCCGACAGACACCGAGGAGGCGAACGACCTTGACTGAAGACAACGTGCGGAAGATGTGGTCCGACGCCGAACTGGACGCCGCGCTCCACGACCTGCATCGCGAGGCGGGCTCCGAGGACAGCCTGGCCTCCGCCCGCGCCGCGCTGGTGCTGGCGGCCGGCGGGCCGCACGACGGGCGGCGACTGGAGGGTCCCCCGGCGAAAAAACGCGGGGGCTCCTGGCGGTGGATCGCGGTGGCGGCGGCTGTCGCGGCACTGACCGGGGGCCTGGTCGTCGCCAAGGAGGCCGGCCTACCGGGGGTGACCGACATCGGCGGCCCGGTCGGACCCCCTGAGCAGCCGCTCGTGCTCAACGGGTCCGACCTGCCGGTGCCCGCCGGCGGATACCGCCACAGCGTGCGGTCCGACTGGGTGCTGGTGATCAGCCCCACCGGCAAGACCTCGGCCTACGTGGAACAGCGGTTCGAACGCTGGATCCCCGCCAACCCCCGGGGGCAGTGGCAGCTGACCCGGACGCAGACCGGCAACGTGCGGTGGCGGACCGGCCAGGCGGACTCGTCCGGGCTGCAGCTGCCGCTGCCCGGTACGGGCACCCAGTTCGCCGTCGGCGGGAAATTCGACCCCGCGTACTCGACCTCGATCCAGGCGTACCCGACCATGACGACGTCCAGGCAGCACTGGCCCGAGACGCCGTCCTCGGGTGTGCTCGCGAAGCCGACCAGGTGGGACGCCCCGGACGCCGACTTCATCACCACCTTGCCCGCCGACCCGAAGAAACTGCGCAAGATGCTGGCGGACCCGAGCGCGACCTCGCCCGGCGAAGTCACGGCCGGGGAAGCGCTGAAGCGGGTGCGGAACGTGCTGGAAATCGGGCTCGCGGACGCCGCGCAGCGAGTTGCCCTGTGCAAGGCGCTCGCCATGTTCGACGGCGTGACCGTGCGCGAGGGCATGGACGGCCCTGGCGGGACACACGGGCTCGGCTTCGAGGTCAACGACGGCGACCACTTGCTGATCGTGATCGACCCGTCGACCGCGCAGCTGCTCAGCAGCACACAGACCGACAACAAGAAGATCGGGCCGGCTGCGCCGGGCGCCAACGTCGAGGAGAGCACCTACACCTTCTCGACCACCCTCAAGCCTGGCGGCTGAAAGGGGCTCACTTCGCGTGGGCCGCCGCGTTCAGCGCGTCCGACACGTTGGCGACCTCCAGGACGCGGATGCCCGGCGGGATCTTGCCCGAGTCCGGCGGCACCAGCGCGTGCGTGAAGCCCAGCCGGGCCGCTTCAGCCAGCCTGCGGCCGACACTGGGCACCCGCCGGATCTCGCCGGCCAAGCCGACCTCGCCCACCGCCACGAGCCGCTGCGACAGCGCCACGTCGCCGCACGACGACGTCACCGCCAGCACCAACGCGAGGTCGATGCCCGGTTCGGTGATCTTCATGCCGCCGACCGTCGCGGCGTAGACGTCCTGGTCGCCGAGCTTCAGGCCGCCGCGCTTCTCCAGCACCGCGAGCACCATCGCCACCCGAGACGAGTCGAGCCCGCTGACCGCCCGCCGCGGCTGCGGCGACGAGGACTTCGACACCAGCGCCTGCACCTCGCCCAGCAGCGGCCGCTTGCCCTCGAGCGACACCGTCCTCGCCGTGCCCGGCACCGGTTCCGCGGTGTGGCTCATGAACAGCCCCGACGGGTCGGGCACCCCGACGATGCCCTCTTCCTGCAGCTCGAAGCAGCCGATCTCGTCCGACGCGCCGAACCGGTTCTTGATCCCGCGGACCAGCCGCAACGTCGAGTGCTTGTCGCCCTCGAACTGCAGCACCACGTCCACCAGGTGCTCCAGCACCCGCGGCCCGGCCACCGTCCCATCCTTCGTGACGTGCCCCACGAGCACGACCGGCAGCCCGCGCTCCTTCGCCAGCGCGACCAGCCCGGCCGTCACGGCCTTGACCTGCGTGACCCCGCCGGGCGACCCCTCGGCCTGCGGAGACGCCATGGTCTGGACCGAGTCGACGATCAGCACGCCCGGCTTCACGTCGTCGACGTGGCCGAGGATCGCGGACAGGTCGCTCTCGGCGGCCAGGTACATCCGGTCATGGACGTTGCCGGTCCGCTCCGCGCGCAGCCGCACCTGCCCGGCGGACTCCTCACCGGTGACGTACAAGGAGCGCTCGACCGTCTTCGCCCACTGGTAGGCGACCTCGAGCAGCAGGGTCGACTTGCCGACGCCGGGCTCACCGGCCAGCAGGACCACCGCGCCGGGCACGAGACCGCCGCCGAGCACCCGGTCGAGCTCCGAAACACCGGTCGGGCGCGCCCTGGCCGCCTCGACGTCCACCTCGCCGATCGGCCGTGCGGGCGCGCTCGGCGCCCCGGCGGCCACGCGGGTGATCGCGGGCTTGACCGGGGCCCCGCGCTCTTCGAACGAGCCCCATGCCTGGCATTCCGGGCACCGGCCGAGCCACTTGGCTGTTTCGTACC
>Ga0307507_10009976_pt1 | contig 12455 bp, 4 predicted proteins | sample 7_EM_MG_FD_207223 | JGI IMG/M metagenome (GOLD analysis project Ga0307507, IMG submission 207223) | Populus trichocarpa ectomycorrhiza microbial communities from riparian zone in the Pacific Northwest, United States - 7_EM | ecosystem: Host-associated > Plants > Roots > Unclassified | place... | reverse complement strand
AAATTCCTCTCGGTGAGATCTAATTGGTCCAGGAGTCCACAGGACTAGGGTAAGGTCCACAAGTGTAGCGCTAGCCCTTAGCTACGTCGTGGCGCTATTTCTCCCCGGGGTCTGATTCATGAGATAAGATTCAGCCGCAGCTGCGTTCCTGTTAAGTTCTCTAGCAATCCTCTTGAGTCTCCACGACAGCCGTACGTAGCTATCAATTCTACGAATCTGATGCTTGTTCATCTAGCGTTCGCATATGATACATCGTCATCGTGACATTAATATTCTAATACGATTCTAATAGAAATCCCCCCTTAAGTAATGCCCCCCTAGGGACTCCTCTTTAAGCGACGCCCCCTAAACAATAATCTCTTAAGTAACTCCCCCTCTTTCCCCCTTTAACATATACGCATATATAATGCTATTAGATCCCTGCTATATCCCTAATAGCCTCTATATATATCTCTATAAAGTATATTATAAGCTTTGCAGTATGGGAGAATTGAGTAAACGACTTGATTGTAAATCTATGGAAATTAGGTGTACTATATACACAAAATACGTGGCAAAGGTTAACGGAGACGCCGACAATAATTTGTAACTGTTACCTAATTGGCCACCAGGTTGATATTGCCACTTAGTTAGTTATAGGTAATAAATAGGTAATATAAATAAGTAGTAAGATATGCAATAATAAAAGGCATAGTAGTGAGTTATAAGATAACATCTGACATGGTAGCGGTAGTCGGTTATACACCCCCCTAGATTTGACGGTGTAGTTAAAGCTATAGATAATAGAAATGAAGGTAGAGACTATACCAAAATAGGAAATTTTAGATATAATTTAGGAGTAGTAAAGGGATAGGGTGATATTTAAGAGTCTTTATTAGATGATGCAGTAGCAATTTAATATTGAATATCTACCAAATTTAATTGCCTTATCTATGCCTTATACCTTTAACGGGGTGGGATTTTAGTAAGGCCGTTAGCAGGCATCTTGTCTATAGGGACCCATTAGACGTTAATCTTTTTGTCTTAGACTTCCTGTCTAAGCCAGTGCTAATAGACGTTAATATGTTATAGCCTGGTGTCAAGCTTTAGTATATCTTGTCTTAGGAGTTATATAGTTTGTATATTGTCGCAAAGTAGGGTAAACTCGCGTTTTAAATTAGAGCTGATTGCCTTAAAGAAACGTTGCCGCTAGATGATTTTAACAGCAGCTATAGACAGGGAGAGAAGCTCCGCTTTAGTAGTTAAGTAAGTTACTAATCTTTATAGGGTCGCCTTTTAGTTAATTAGTCCTCCAAATAGTATAAAAAGGTATTCTTAAGAGCTCTATCTGGTGTCTTTATAGTCCGCAAATGCTGTATTAAATACTCCATAAAAGGTAACGTCTTCTCCTTTAGGGTTGCTAAAATAGACGTGTGCTCTAAATACTTCGCCAGAGTATTTAATAGCTGTAGATTTTATTCCGAGGCAGTAGGTAATAGCTTAGTTTGCTACATTAAGGTGCTTTTAGTTTAGGTTTATAAGGAATTCGGCCAGCTTTAAATACGTCTTTATAATATTAGGTCTTCTAAATATGGCAAGGTGCGTAAGGGAACCGACTTGTTACTAATAGGCTAGAGTTCTTTAAGGGTTCGTCTGCTAGTTAGATAGAATTAGTTCTTTAGTAGGAAGTAGTAACTTAGAAAATCTTCCTAGTGATTAAATATTAAATTAATTGGCTATCTTTTTAATATAGGAATCTTAGCAGAGCCAGAGCTTTCTGCTTGCACAATTTTATTTAATTTAAATTCCTAGAAACTATTGTAGGTATCCTAGTATACGGATCTCGTATTAGTGTAGCAGTTTGGCTTTAAATTCTTCCAGTCTTAAAAGGTCCTTTTTGGTAACTAGTATGGTAATATCATCTACGTAAAAGAAGACAATAAGTCGTTTATTAGTGTCAAGGTAGTTTATACCTAAGATAGGCTTTAATCTAAATTTGGCCAGTGTATTTATAAGCTCTTTATACCAAAGTAGTGGTAAGACCTTTAATCTATATAGCGCTATAAGTAGCTTTAAGATATATCCATTTTAATTAAAGCCTTCTAGGCAGTAATAGTAGACCGGCTTATCTAGTCTTGCATTTATAAATGTGTTTATAGAATTATACTATTAAATCTCTAAATTAAATGCGGCTGCTATAGCCATAAGGGCACAGAATATTCGAGCAGCTAGGGTTGCTATATAGGTCTCTTCCTTAGTAATCTATAGGTCTCTATAGACATATAGTTAAGCCTTTAGCTTTTATAGGTAGCTATTACTATTAAACTTGTATTTAAAGACCCGTTTTAGTAAAGGGATCTAGTCGTTGGTTGTTTCTTCCTTTAGTACAGTCTTAAATATCCCTTAGCGTTTAAGGTTTTTTTTTTCTATAGCCTTTTAAAAGCTAGTAGTTAAAGGGTACTTTTTTAGCTCTTTAAGGTTCCTTAGTTTAGGAGGGAGATTGTCCTAATATAAAGATGAGGATAAGGATCTAGTTCGGCTAATATCATTTACTAGTCCTATGGCAAAGCTAGCGTAGTAACCAAATAGGGTAGATAGATTAGCTAGTGCTGTTATGTATATTTAGCATTAAATTTATTTAGAACCTTTTAGGAGGATAAAGTTAATAGAAGGATTAGCTAAGACTTTATTAGCTATAAAGCCGTATTAGTTACTCTATTAGATAGTTCTGGTAAGCTTAGCTAGGTAAAACCTGTTTTAATTATATCTAAGATATTGTCTTAAGGTCCTCCTAGTATAGTGTTTATTTCTAGCAGATCTAAAAATACCGTTCTACTAGGAGTTAGTAGCTATTTAATATCCTTTATAGGAGGCTCTACTAAATTACTTAATATAGTTTTTTAATCTATATTTGTTACGGGTCACTTCTATAACACCTTATACACATCTATCTATTTCTACCTGTTTCCACTAACACAGCAAGAAGAGACTAACCGCAAGATAACAATCCGATGGCAATCTGCTGGCAATCTACGGCAATCTAACAGCAATCTACTGCATTCTGCTATATTCTGCCAAGTCTACTAAATCCTACCAAGTTCTGCCAAGACCGCTACTTAAATCCTATTCTGCTCTGTATATATATTAACTAAGCAACTAAACTAATAATATATACCCTTTCTTCCTGTTTCCTTGCCTTCTCTCCTTATATAATATCTTAACCTTATTACATAGTTTATATTTATAGCTTAATAATATCTACTTCGCTATATATTATTACCACATATACTTACTCCGTAACACTATATTATATTAAAACCTACACTCTGCCCCGCCCTATTTGAAATATAGAACGACCTTAAAGCCCCTATAACGGCCGCTAATATTATATCCACACTCTAGGAACAATTAGTAGATATATAAAAGTCCTTTATAGACGCCCTTGCATAAAACTAAGCTGCTATAGCTTAATAGTAAGCTAAACAAGAAGCACGGCACTAGAAAATAATTAAGGCCCTCCAAGAAGAAATCCGCACCCTTAAGACGTCTACGCTAAGCTATTAAGACTAATTACTATTACTAAAAGCTAATATGCGGAACGCGAGCCCTAAACTAGTCATAGTTACCCCACCGGTAGAACTAACTACTATATTATAACAATTTGAAAAACTACTAGACCCTCTAGTATTTACTAGCAAATAATAAAAGCTTTAGTTATTCTTAAGCCGGCTTAAGAATAAGCTAACTAGTAATACTAACTATTACCTAACTAAAGCTAACTAACTCTACTACGCCCTAAGTTAACTAGAAGGAGATATAGCTAACCTTATTAAATCTCTTTAGCTAAACTTAGTATAAAGTCTAGTTATACTTTTTAAAGCTATATATAGTAACCTAAACCGCCAAGCTACCGCTTAAAGGAAGATAAACTATATAACTTAAGAAAAAAAAAGTTTCCTAGTATACTTCTTTAAATTTAATTACTACGTAAAGGAAATAGGCTAAAATAACTCCATACTAATTAATAGCCTTATTAAATCTCTAAGCCCTAAACTAAAAACCTCCCTAATTAGTATAGACCTACTAGGAGCCCTTAACGCCTGCGTAAATGTTATTAATAAATGGTATAATAATATACTACGCCTAATACTAAAGTCCGCTCCTTAATATAATATAACAACCCTATAAACATCCACTAAGTTATTATCCCAGCCTAAGCACCCTAACGCTATAGATATTAACACTAGGACCCTAGGATACGCCCTACTAGGGTCCTTTAAATAAGAACAACACACTAAGCTAGGCCTCTACTTTAAATATAGAAGTAGCTCCTACCTCTCTAACTACTACTCTACCCCCTTCTAAAAAGATCTATAAACAGTTAACGCTAGTAGCTGTTTACTATACTAATCTTCTAGCTACCGGCCCTAATCTTTATCTGGCTCTAACTCTATATCTAGTAAGCACTACTTATAAGGATAAAGTTATAACTAATGTTCTGTATGAACCCCTTCCTGCTTACTACTAAAAGGTATATCCTAGAGTTAAGTCGCTCTCTAGAACAGCTATATTACAGGATCTTGTTAAATATATTAAATATTGCAAAACCTAACTCTTAGGATTATAGTATAACTATTAACTACTGTCTTTAGCAGAAAGGTTAATAGGCTAATACTTAAGTCCTAATTAACACAGGAGCTAGCGGTATAGGATTTATTAATAAGATCTTTATATAAGACAATAGGTTTACCCTAATACCCCTTAACCGGCATATTAATGTATTTGGATTTAATAGCAAACGCATTATCTTAGGCTATATTACTTATATAGCGGCCCTAAGACTCTAATACCTAAATTATAAAAAATTAATTAAGCTCTTTATAACTACCCTAGGTTACCTAGTAATTCTTAAACAACCCTAGATAAAGCTATATAAGGTAACCATTAATTAGAACAACCTTAAGCTTCTATTTACCGCCCCCTATTACAAGTAGAAGTGCCTTATAACTTACTACTTAGACCCTAAACTAAAATCTAAAAAATCCACTAGGATCTACTAGTCTAAAATTTCTACTAATATCTACCCTATACCCAAAAAGTCCACCCAATTCCACTAACCTAAGAATTTTACTAAATTCTACTAATATAAGAATTCTACTAACATCTACTAAAAATCTAGAAATTATACCAAACTATATAAACTAACTTTAACTGCTGTACCCTAAACTAAGCAGAAGCTTAAGCTTAATATATAAAGGTACTAGAAGAACTGGTATTCTACTATAAAAATGATACTTAAAGAACCTAAACCTAAATCTAATACTGACTTTATACCTAACACTAAACCTAAAACTGTATAAGAAACTAAGGATAACCTAAGCTTACTTAACACCTTAAATATCTATATAATTGGAGCTACCCTATTAGCATAACTCGCTAGGAAACCTAAATATATAATCTTTGCCGTTATAATGGCCGATATTAAAAAGGCCCTGGCACTAAAAAAGTACACTAACCCTGCTATAAAAGTACTAGTATACTACTATAAGCACCTAGAGGTATTCTTATAAAAGGAAGCTAATAAGTTAGCGGAATACTAACTATAAAACTATAAGATTGTACTTAAAGAAGGAAAACAACTAGGATTTAGACTCTTATACAGAATATCCTAAAACAAACTTAAAGTACTATAAAAGTACTTAGATAAGCACCTAAATAAAGGATTTATTAGAGTAAGCTCTTTACCTATAGCTATAGCTATAATCTTTATTAAAAAACCTAGTAGCGGTCTGCGCTTCTATATAGACTACTAAGCTCTTAACGCTATCACCATTAAGAATTAGTACCCGCTCCTATTGATTTAAGAGACACTAAACTAATTAAGTAAAGCTTGCTACTATACAAAACTCAACCTTATCTATATATTTAACCGCCTCTACATTACAAAGGGAGATAAATAGCCTACTATATTCCGTACTAGATACGGACTATTTAAATACTTAGTAATACTATTTGGCCTTATAAATGCCCTAAGTTCGTTCTAACACTTTATAAATAATACCCTATAACCTTATTTAGACGTTTTTTGTACTGCTTATATTAACAATATCCTAGTATATAGCAATAACATAACTAAATATAAGAAACACATTGACCTTATCTTAGAAGCCCTACGTAGAGCTAGCTTATAATTAGATATAGATAAGTGCGAATTCTATAAAATAGAAGTTCTATATCTTGGACTTGTTATTTCTATAGATAGTATATAAATGGACCCAAAGAAGATTAAAGTAATTATAAACTAGTAAGAACCTAAGAATGTTAAGGATGTAAGAGCCTTTATAGGATTTGCTAACTTCTACTAACAGTTTATTAATAACTTCTCTGCCCTAGTTTTACCTCTTATAACTCTAACCTAAAAGGATAAAACCTTTATCTTTAATAAGGAATATAAGAAGGCCTTTATCTATCTAAAAGTTATATTTACTACTACACCTATACTCTAACACTTTAACCCAAACTAAAAGAGTATTATAGAAGCTAACTTATCTAACTATGTTACTAGAGGTATTCTATCTTAGTATAATAAGAAAGGAGTACTATACCCTATAGTATACTTCTTAAAATAACTAAGCCTAGCTAAATATAACTATAAGATCTATAATAAGGAATTATTAGCCATTATTAGATATTTTAAACAATAGCAACCCAAATTGGAAGGCACTGGATTTTTAATTAAAGCCCTTAGTGACTATTGAAATCTATAGTACTTTATAACTATAAAACAGCTAAGTTATTGTTAAGCCCACTAGTTAGAATATCTATCTTATTTCTAATTCTTAATTATATACCGTCTAGGCGTTTAAGGTTAAAAATCTAATGCCCTAACCTAATGTTTATAAGATATACCAGCATAGAAAAAAGCACGCGCCTACTATAATTAAACCCTACTTCACCCTAAATTATTTAATTCCCTAGCTAAAAACCTTATAGTATACATCCTTAAAATAACTAATTAATTAATTGAATAGATTATAATTAATAAATACCTAAATAACAAGTTTATCTAAGAGATACTTAAGCTAATTTAAGATGGCGTTAGACGCTCTAAAAAGATTTCTCTAAGCAAATATAAAGCTTATAGAGACCGCTTATACTATTAGAACTACCTAGTTATACCTAACCACAACAAACTTAAGCTTAAGCTTCTTAAACACGTATATAACCTACTAGTAGCCGGCTACCTAGGCCATAGAAAGACTTTAGAACTACTTTAATAGGAATACTACTAGCTAAATATGTATAATATAATATAAAGGTATATCTCTAGCTGCTATACTTACTAATAAGCTAAAGCTTTATATAAGATATATAACGGCTTTTTAAAGCCACTGCCTATTCCAGACCAAAGATAGAAGGACATCTTAATTAACTTTATTATTAACCTCCTTATAAGTAAAGGCTATATAAATATTATAGTAGTTATAGACTAACTATTTAAGATAAGACACTTAATCGCCTACCCTAATATGTTAACACCTACTATCGCCTAGATTACGTATAGAAACTCTATAGACTTCTTAAAACAATTATCTTTAATAAAGGCAGCTAGTTTATCTCTGTGTTTTAGAAAGAACTAACTACCTAACTCTATATTAAAGCACTATTATCTACAGCATATTATGTGACGAGCTCGTATAAATGCTTCTAAACCAAAGCTTGTAGATTGCTACTATACAAGAATACTAAGCTAAGGAGAAGAAGAAGACTGGTAGAGACTGGTAAGATACAAAAGGTCGTTAAGGCGCTAGTAGTAAGCGAGCTAATAGCAACTTGGCAGAATATGGTAGGATTTGGCAGATTGCCTAGAAAACAGCAAATTGCCTAAAAAACGGCAAATTGCCGTAAATTGCCGCAGATTGCCTAGGAAACGGTAAAGTAGTAGGTGACGCGCTCTAGCACCGTTACATTACCTCCCCCCCCCCTCCCAAAAAAGCCTGCCCTTAGGCTTTGTCTAAGTTCTTTATTATTATCTAAATTATTATAGCTATCTAACCCCTCTTCCTAGCATTTAATCCAGCTATCTAATTTGCGTGGTGGTCTAGGGAGGTCTAGGTAGGCTAGGTAGAAATCTTATGGCTTATAGGGAGAGTACTTAAAATTAGATGCGGGGTACCATTCTGGATCTTTGTTATGACCTACCCAGTTTATATAGTATTTTAAGGTACTATAGTCTTTCTTAACTGCTAAGATCTCTTTAACTTCTTATTCCTTATCTTCTATAATCTAGATTAGCGGCGGGGGGTTATTGTACTATTTAGGTAACGGGTTGTCCGTAGCCTTCTATAGTTAGTCTAAAGAGAAGGTAGGGTGGATCTTTATTAACTCTGGTAGCTTAACCTTAAAAGAGTGCCCTACCTTCTTAGGGATCTTATAGAGGCCAGCTATTTAGTAGTCTAGCTTGCGGCTTGGCCTCTAGGTTTTCTAGTTCTTTATTAACACCTATACCTTATCTCCTACATAGAAGTCTACCTTGTAATAATATTGGTTTATATTGGCCTCTTTCTTCTCTTATACCTTTTTTATAATTGCTTAGGCAGTCTCCTAGGCTTTATATATTCTCTTAGCGAATATCTAGGCCTCTTTATAGCTGAGGCATTTGCGGGCCATTATAGGTCCTATAGGCTTATTCTAATTAAGGGATGTTTGTGACTTATATCTATAGAGTAACTCAAATAGTAATATTCCTATACTATTATAAAGGAGTATAAGCTGTGCATAGTCTATTATAGGCAGTAGTTTTAACTAGTTATCCTAGTAGTAATTAATAAAGGGTCAAAGTTGCTGGTTAAGGTATTAGTTTATAATCTTGGTTTGGCTATTAGTCTAAGGGTGAAATGCAGTAGAGAGCTTAATCTTAATCCCAAAGATATAGTAGAATTCGTCCTAGAAGTCTAATATAAATTAGGGCCTATAGTTAGAGATAATTAACTTAGAAGCGCCATAGATCTGGTAAATGTTGTTAATATATATGCGGGCTATATCTTTTGCTATTATAGTCTTAAAACAGGGGAGGGAAATAGCTTGCTTACTTAGTTGGTTGACTACTATAAAGGCCATATTATAGCTATATTTAACCTTTAGAAATAATTTAAAGTCTATTATAATATACTACTAAGGGCGTTTAGGAATTAGTAGTGGCTATAACTATCTAGGGGTTTAATCCCTAGGGGTATTTACCTATTTATAAGGATAATAATTCCTGATAAATTATTTTATATTAGATAGGAGTCCTTGCCAGTAGTAGCGAGGCGCTAATAGTTAGTGGGTCTTGTCTTAACTAGGGTGCGCTATAGAGACTTAACAGTGGGCTTTATAGATTAGCTCCGTTTGTAGGTTATTTACGTCTGGAATTATAAGCTGTTTTTGGTATAAGAGCAGTCCGTCTTCTATTTTTAAATTAGGGTTGCCTTTTATAGCTTAGTTATAGAGGGCTTTTAGGGATTTAGCTATGCGGTTCGCAACTAGGATGCGGTTAATTAGTCCTATTAGTTTATCTAGGATCTCTCCTTCTATAGGCGCCAGCTTATTCTATTTAGAGTTTAGTTCCTTAAGGATATATGGGTTAAGCTGTTTAGGGCGGAGGAGGGCACATGTCTAGTGCTAAGCCTTTAGCTTATCCTATAGTTCTATATCCTATTTTCTCTAGGTAAGGGCATTAGCTTTAGAATTTTGTCTACTAGGGTAGTATATAATTATAAAGAAGAATTAGGAGAGTATTTTAGCCCACCTAACCTGTTAACTAGTAAGCTGCTTTATTATTATAAAATACTTAAGGGCTTTATAATTAGTATAGACTTTAATCTAAGAGTCTGTGCTTCTAAGCTCTGCATACTACTAGGATAATAATTGTATAATAGCCAGCATTTCCTTATTATGCACCTTATAGTTATACTTAGCTAGGGCTATTGTCTTTAAGAAGAACGTAATAGGGTACTACTTGCTATCTGGGTATAGCTGTAAAAGAACGCCTACTACTACTCTATCGGACGCGTCCGTTTCCAGTATTAATTTTAGGTCTGGGTTATAGTAATAGAGAATTAGGGAGGAGATAAGTCAGTTCTTTAACTGCTTAAAGGCTTCTATATAGCTGTTATTAAAAATAAAAGGCATATTATTCTTAGTTAGTCGCATAAAAGGCTTAGCTATGACCCTGTAATTATAAATAAACTAATAGTAGAAATTACAGAAGCTAAGAAAGGACTGGATACCTTTTATAGTATAAGGGGGTTTCTAGTTACATATTGCCTCTACCTTCTTAGGGTTAACTTTAATTCCTTCTATACTAATAATGAACCCAAGGTACTTTATTTGTTTTACTCTAAATTTATATTTCTTAATATTAACTTGTAGGCCTGCATTCCGCAGTCTCTCTAGGACCTTTTTAATATAAACTTAGTGCTTAAGTTTATTGTTTAAGTATATAAGGATGTTATCTAGGTAAGCTATACAGAATTTATTAAGGTAGTTAAAAAGAACATTGTTTATATACTATTAGTACGTAGCTGGCCTATTTATTAGTCTAAAAGGAAGAACTTTATATTTATAAGAACTGTAGCGGGTATAGAATATTATTAGATCCTCTAATATAAGGTCTATCCTAATTTAGTGGAAAGCTTAGCGGACATTAAGCTTAGTAAAGATTTTAGCTTAGCTTAGATGTATAAGGGTCTTGTTAATTAGGGGAAGAGGGTAATAATCTTTTTAAGTAATAGTATTTAGTTTCTAATAGTTAATACAGAAGCGGAGGCCTTTATTAGATTTCTTTATAAATAAAATAGGGGAAGTAAAAGGGGCCTAACTTGGCTTAATAAACCCCTTATGGAGGTTATTAATTAAGTACTACTTAGTTGCTTTTAGTTCCTTTATAGTTTGCTAGTAAAGGGGGCTGTAGCCTAAAGAGTTATTAGCCTTTAGTTGAATCTTATAATTATAGGTTTGGTAGGGGGCAGTATATTTAAGGCTGCTTTTAAGAACGCGTCTCTATAGTCTAAGAGGTATATAGGGAGGAGGCGCTTAACTGGCTCCTTATTAGTTTCCTCTACTAGCCCTTCTTCCTTCTTATTAATAATCCGGTTAATTTTATATAAGCTAGTTATAAAGACCTTATTGTCCTTCTAATATATATTAAAGTGGAAACCTATAGCGTTAATTGCTGTAATATCTACTATAGGGGGGTTGTGTAATAGTAGGGGTGTCCGCAGCCTTGGGGGCTTTTGGCGTATTAGCGTTATCTTTACTTCCTTTAGCTCTTGTTACATCTTCTAAAGGTTATCCTCTATGTCCTGTTAGTATACCCTCTTCCCTATTAGTTAGATCTCTATAATTTAGAAGTCGTCTATATTACTATCCGCTCTACTTTTATAAGTAGAGTCCTCCTTAACTCTAGTCCTTTAGGGGAGTATCCTTATTAGTATAGGGTTCTTACCGGCCTTATAGCGGGCATCTTCTTAAGCAAAAGCTAGGTCGCGGTCCATTAGCAAAATATAGTCCCCTCTAAATGGCCTTAATGGTTAGTAGTTAACGCAATTAGCGCGCAGTTGAGGGCATTTGGCAACCCGACCAACTAGCCTATATTGTGTTTTTTTAACACACAGCCTGCGCGCAGCCTATGTGCATCCTACGTATATCCTATGTACAACCTACGCATTTAGCAAAGTATTTAGAGTCATCTACCTCTTTTATACTAATAGTATATTTTAGATAAATAAAGGCTACTTTAAGGCTATTTATAAGGCTAGCAAAATAAATTATATTATTTTAGATAATTTAATATAATATAGCAATAGTTCTCTTCTATCTATCTACTAACTTACCTATCTACCTACTTGCCTATTTGCCTACTTACCTACCTACTTACCTACCTACCCTATCTACCTGCCCCTTTACCTACCTGCCCACCTACCTACCTACCTACCTACCTACCTACTTACCTACCTGCCCGCCTACCTACCTGTCTACCTGCCTATTTACCTACCTACCTACCTACCTACCTACCTACCTACTTACTTGCCTACCTACCTACCTACTTACCTACCTGCCTGCCTACCTACCTGTCTACCTGCCTATTTACCTACCTACCTATATTAGTGTTAGATTTAATTTAGGGGAGGGTCAGCCTGATTAAAGGCTCTGATTTATTTAAATTGTTTTCTATAGCCGTTTACTGGCTATATATTTAAATAGTAGTTGTTTAGGGTGCGGTCGTCTAGTTCTAGTAACGGTGGTCTGGTTCTGGCAATGGTCTTTAGTTCTAGCAATAGTCCTCTTCTACCTACCTACCTACCTATCTACCTACCTACCTACCTACCTACCTACCTACCTACCTACCTACCTACCTACCTACCTACCTACCTACCTACCTACCTACCTACCTACCTACCTACCTACCTACCTACCTACCTACCTACCTACCT
>Ga0307507_10009975_pt1 | contig 12457 bp, 17 predicted proteins | sample 7_EM_MG_FD_207223 | JGI IMG/M metagenome (GOLD analysis project Ga0307507, IMG submission 207223) | Populus trichocarpa ectomycorrhiza microbial communities from riparian zone in the Pacific Northwest, United States - 7_EM | ecosystem: Host-associated > Plants > Roots > Unclassified | place... | reverse complement strand
CGCCCAGCCATTAGGATATCCCCCACTAGGAGAGAGATTGGGTCACTCCCAACCTTCCTCCCTAGCCTCCACGCACCAAAGCCCACAACCTAGCGCACCACACGACATAAATTATTATCTCACCGAGGGGTTCAAAAGTGTGGAGCACCAGCAATACCGCGGTAGGCAGCCCTTCATAAGGGCCATTGACTCACAAGTCAAAAGATTACGTTCCGGTAAGGCTGGCCGATACTTAGTATTTGCCCCTGTGACGCAAGACCAATTTGCGGAGATCGAGCGTATTCGCCAGACCCACCAGAAAAGAGTCCGCTTCCACTACTTCAACCGTGAAGAGACATTGATATGATAGTCAAAATATTTGCTGGCCCAGTTCAGGCATTGGTGAGTAATGGATTCGGAACCAGGTTGGATGTGAAGATAGGTAGAATGGGGCTAATTCATTATATTTCCCGGATGGACACCGCTACCTACGAGGGGAATGGGAGCCAAAAGCAAGCGAATATTGCCTGGGAAACTTGGTCACCTCACCACGGTGCAGCCGACTAGCCATCCGTGGTCGTGGAATGTGGAGTTTCCCAATCCCGTGATCGCTTGGAGGTCGATGCCAACTGGTGGTTCGAGAACTCCGGCGGAAAGGTGAGAATAGTCTTCCTCATCTCATTCTCCGAAGAAAAGAAAGAAATACATTTTCAGCAGTGGGAATTGGTCACTGTTCCGGACTCATATGTTTCTCCGGGCCAACCTACAGCCACCAGAACTGTCCCAACAATAATACGCAAATTCGACCTCGTCCCAGGCGTACCAACCAAAGAGTCCTTGATGCTCAACTTCGAAAAAGTCTTCCTTCGCCCGCCCGCCCAGGGCGAGGGCCATCGCGAAGGGGATATTACATTCTCTCAAGAAGACCTTGAAGAGTACGCCAATCATGTGTGGGCTCATGTCAATGATACAATGATTGGATCCAAACATTGTGGGTCGACCTTGCCCTACCGCTGCTGGAAACTAGGTTCACTGCTAACTGCCTGAACTGCAGAAGGGGTAGAGAGTTGAGGCGGCGCCGGGGTAAATAGGTGATACAATAAATAATAGATCTAAGGTAGCTTTGTTAGCTGTTGGTTGGGGCGGAGGCACTAGGCAGGCTTTCAAAAAGTGGACTTTCAATTTGCTTCATTTTTTCTGTACAGTACAGCAGTCGCATATTAAGAAGGCCGTGCCGCGGCGGCAGTCATTAGAATTATCCTTGTTACCAGAACGACGGCACTAACCATACCAAATTTGTGTAATTGCTGAGTGGCTCAACTACCGAATAAATGATCCTTGTGCTAGGTAGTCTGAAATTTCCTCTCCGGGAAAGGGGGCGAAAACATACCAAAAATCACCGAGACAAAAAAAAAGAAAAAAAACACCAGACCTTACTAAGAGAGGCAACTCCAACGTCTTAGCACAAGGATCGTTTATTCGAGTTCTTACGATATCCCTTAACCTCTGTTCAAGCACTGGTTTTCTTCTACCGCCTAACTGCAAAAAGTATTAACGGTGGTTTATCCTCGGCTACGGGAAGGTCAAGTTCGTGTATTGACTAGGTCAGCCTTCCATGAGTGGGCCTATTTCTTTAATAATGAGTGATATTCGAGCCAATCGGGATAGGGAGATGGTCTACCACAGCCCTAAAAGAGTGAAATTCGGTACAGACGAAGGGATGCTCAGTCTTGGGATAAAATCTCAAGATATGCCATATAGCGGGTTTGTGCAATTTTTGCAGTAGAAATAGGTCTGGAGATTTCTTTAGGCGGTATTGTGTCGTGCGCTGTTCGGTGGGGGACTGCGAAGTCAACTTTGTGAATAGGGTGTCCTTCTTCCAGATTTGTTTTGTGATACCTGTTTTTAGGAGGGTTTCTAGGACTTGTAATAGGATGAAGTAACTAAATGATATATACTCAGCGGTGGTCTTTAATAGTTTCACAACTCCAACCAATTTTTGCTAGACCATGTGAGATGTTGAAACCTATTGCAGTGACTACTGGGGAGATAGAGACCGTTGTGGAGGGGGTGGCTCTCAAGAATACAGCACTTTCAGAGCCAATTTGGATCACGGGGACAGACAACTCGCTCTCTAGCCAATTAGCAAGCAAAAGAGGGTTTGGTTTCCCATTCTCTTTGATGTTTTTCGTCATTTTCTTGGGTATATATAATAGCTCAAGATCAATTTTAGCCACCTTCCCCTTGGTAACGGTCTCTATCTCCCGAGTGGTACCGATATGGCCGGACCGAGTATTTCACGCCTTTACGAGAACCACATGTTATCTAGAAAACGCTAATATCTGTATGACATTATCAGTAGAAACATAGAACATTAGGGATAGAACAGACTAATACCAGATCCTGGCTTTGACACTCTATTTGTATCTGTATTGTCCGAAATCTGAGATGGTGGAGAATTTCCTACCTTTCCTAGTTGTCGTTTTGTCTTCAGTGTACACAAGTTCCAGCAAAGCTCCTCCTCACCCCACAGGCTCCGCTCCCCACCACAAATCCCAGCCACCATACACAACCGACCTGCCACCACAAGGCCGCTCCGCCCCCACCTTAGACAATAATACCGCACACAATGCCTTCATGGGTGCACGAGTCCGTTGCAGTATGGTTCAATAAAGTCGAAAAGCAAGCGATCAGGAACCAGCTGCTTCCTGCAGCTTGGGACCGTACAATTGATTTTGCAAACTCTCCAAGTAGGTTGCTATTTTCTCTAACTTGAAGCGTGAGATCTGAGCTGACCATTTTACATAGAATTTGCGGACTTCACCGGAAATTACGTGGGCCGGGCGAAGGGGCCAGATGCAGTATTCATCCCCCGCATTGGCCCTGGCTACGATACTCTTGCTCCGTTTCCTTCAGTGGTCTTAGAGGCCGGCTACAGCGAAACAGCCAGTCGTCAATCAGAAGATGCTATGCTCTGGCGCAAGGGTTCATCATATGCTGTTAAAGTCGTCCTTTTGCCTAAATTTCAGCGGGCCCGTGACCAACGTCATATGAGTCTTGTTTTAACGATTGGCCGCGCCTTTCCGGACACCACTCGAGAGACCACCCATTTCGAAGATTATGTAAGTTCTTCTTGCATTCCCATACTCCCCCTTTCTTTGCTTATCTGTGAATTGTGAATGTAGGGTATTTTTCCGATCCCCCAGCTTGCCGTCGAAAACCCTACCATCTCGCTCGACGAATTTTATTCGGGTCATTGCCCAGATATGATGGACCCAGACACCCAAATTCCCCTTGATCTTGCGCTCTTCCGTAAGACCGCCGACGCCTACATCAGACGGGAAGGATATATACCAGCCTAAGAGGCTGGAACTGGTACGGCGGGACATTTTCGGGTCTCTGATCCCCCCTTCTAGAGCGTTAACTCGACCTTCGAGGTCGCGGCTCTTCTTGCCTAGTTAGCCCTTGTCGAAGATCAATTGTCTGATGCTCATTTCCGTCTTTATTAGTTTCGCTTTGAGTGCTTTGAGCTCTTCGGAAAGCTTGTTCGCTTTCTCTTCTGCTTCTCTGACAGTAAGTTTGATAGCTTCTTTTTTGCCTTCCAGGGCTCCAAGCCCCGTACCTACCTAGCGGAGCCATATGCACTTGGATCGTAGGTGGAAGTGTGTTTTCTACATCATGGGTTGCTTCATTAAAATAGGGTATATCTATACCGTTCATGTTTCGCTTAGCTAGTAAAAATTAATCAACAATCTTCCGCTGCACTACAAAACGTTCAATTCCTGACAGTTTACTTTTTGTGACGCTGAGTGATATGCCGTGACCGCCCTTCATTCCCGCCCACCCGGCTGACCAGCATTTCCTACACTGGTGGATTGGTATCTACCTAAGTCGGCTTCGAGACTGTCCATTCTGCTATCCTTCGCGGCTAGGTATATAGTATTCATGCGCTGCATTTCGTGAGGTTCCGTTGGATTAGTCAGCACAGGAATCGCCCCTGGTAGTCCCGGAGGTCGCATCTGGCCCAGCTGAGGAAGCGAGTGCATGTGAGCAACATGAGGGCTACACAAAAGGCAAAGCGCAAATAAATCAGCAAACAAAATCAAACAGTCATACTCCAAAATCGTCCCAGATGAGAAGAATAGGAGCCCCAGTACAGGAGATGACCTAATAGCATAAGAGAGAAGAATGAGTTTTACTGGGGAAATGGAGAAATTGAAATCAGGACATCTGTGGGGGAGATATGTGAAGGGGGGACAGAGGTAACGTGTAATAAGTGCGTCGAAGTATGAAAGAGCTTAAAGAAACAGAGTAATCGCTTTAAAGGCGCAAAAGACGCATAATGATACTGAGGAGCAATTTCCATCCATTGATAAACCGGTGGCAGAGGAGCCCGAGTTGTTTTAGCTTCGTGGGAAATTTTTACCATACTGATTTGTGTGGTGGGTGTCATTGGAGCGAATTTTTTTCAACTTTTTTTTAATGCTGATTCGGCTATGGTGGCTGGGAGATGATGGCTGGAAAAACACCTTCGGTTTTGGTGTGTTTTGATTTCCGTTTAGTTATTAAACAAGCCTTATTGGTGGATGGTGGCTGTTTAGCGAATCGCCAGGGCGTCGAGCGCTCCGTTGATTGTATTAATAATTATTATAACAACTAACGTGAACTAAGATAAATTTACAATGCAATGAAACCCAGTACAGTGAAATAGCCGGACAAGAAGGGGAAAGAAGAAAAAATCACAAGCAATAACAACTTGTAATTCTAAACATGGTCAAAAAGAGGGGGTGATTAGCTAGGGAGGGTCTGATAAAGCAGGGAAGTGTGTCATAGGTAGTCACTCGCTATCAAGGATAGAAACGTCCACTCCCCGCCTACGCACAAACCTGACCCATATATCGGGTTTACTCCAAAGCACTTCGCTGGTGCTGTCCTTGTCTAGGTATAGGTCTTTATTCACCAATTCCATATCATACACCCAGAGTATCTTCGATAGTACGAGTCGGATTTCTTGAAGGGCTATACTAGAGGCCAAGAATATGGTTAGTTCGCCGGGAGCGGGAAGAGGCAAGTAGGGAGAGATGGACACACCTCCGACCAGTACAAACCCAACTACCCAACGAGAAGGGCTGACTAGTGTGCTTCCTATCCGTACAATCTAGATCAAGCCACTATTCTAGCTTGAATTAAATCTAGGTTGTGGAAGTTCTCCGGAGAGCAGCAGGCGGACCGGGGCTTGTTGATAGTTCGGCCTTTTTTTTTCATTCCTTTGTTAGAATATTGTGGTACCGGTATATAGGGTAGAAAATGGAGCTTAGTTTGGTGACTTGACAGTGTTATGCAGCCATATCCGGTGGGTCTCTCAACCTTGTCTGATGATTAGAGTTTTGGAGTTTGCGAGGATGAAAGTAGTGAGTTCCAAGGAGGAATTGAGGAGACATACCGCCAGACTCCGCAAAGTTTCGCCAACTTTGAAGGAAATTTTGAAGATTAGGAAGGGGTCAAATATTCTCCAATGAGGGTAAGCTCAAACAGTAAAGAAACGCAAAAAAAACCTACTGCGATAGTCTAGCATGCCGAAATTATCTCGGTCTCTCCTTGGTTTTTTTAGGCCTTTTTATTTTAACCGGTAATCCAAAAATGCAGAATCCCCCGCTGTTCGAGAAGCTACCCTGGATCCCCCCGATGTAGACATTTCCGCACACCACTACCCACCAAAAACCCGACGGCAAGGGCCTCCGCCATAATCGCTTCAGAGCAGTTCTCTCACCCATGCGCAGGGGCAGCAGGGTCCTCTTTTCGGGGTTGGTAGTAATCAATCGGATCTCGACCTTGGACGGTTGATGATTGAGAATAACATGTTTGGCGGTCAGACTGGCGGAACGGGGAGTAGTCAGGAGGACCCGATGCTCCAGATGATGCAGCAGCCTCTGGGCAATGCGGGACGAATTGGTGGGATGGGTGGCAGCCCTAGGGGGATGAGTGGTTTGGGGGGTCTAGGCGGTCCGGGGATGGGTATGGGTATACCTCCCTCAGAGACTCAACAAGTGCAGCAGAAGGACGACCGTAGGGGAAGTGGTAGAAAGCATTACATGTGCTGAGTAGTTTGTGCCTGGCGGGCTGGGTCCCGCGGGGAACTGGTTGGAGCTTCACTGGATCTGCGCTTGAGAGAGCCTAATCAGCCAATATGACTAGAGAGGAGGCTCCGGTATGAATAACCTTATTTTATTTTGTTTGCTCGTGTGTTAGCTAACTTCCCTCTCTGTATAGCCTTTGTTCTAGTACTTCACCACTATGGAGTTAATCCTGCAATCTTCCCGATTCTTCCTTGAAAAGGTAGGGGAAATGTGATGATGGTGTTATCTCGTGTCTGTTACTAAAATACCGTCTTTTTTGTTATATATAAGGTCGCCCTCCTCCGGGATCTTGGCTTACTAGGATTGGAGGCTTCCTCACTCATCCGTTCGGAACCTCCTTGGCCACTATCGCTCCATAACGTGTGATCTGGACTACCCTCATTGCGGATACCGTCGTGCGTATATTCTGTCTCGGCATGGTTTCTTGGTGGAATTCTTAATTTCTACATCCCTTATGCAGTGTTTATTATACCTTTTACTCTCTCTTTCTAAAATTCGCTAGGGAGTGTTATGGAAGCCCCATGTGCGACAGCCGTCGAAAACCAGAGTCGCGGGGGTAAATAGACCTCTAAGAGGCTCTTTTCCACGGGAGAGGAAACGAAAAAAGAGTGACAATATGAGTACATTGAAGTGAGTTCACATCTTCTAAGATTGAGCAGAAGCACGGAAGGGAAGAAGGAAATGACGCTAAGCCAGCCCCAATGCCCCCAACAGAAGTCCCCTCCACCCTCCTCCCCACCCTCTTCCGCTTATTGATCTTCTGCTGCTCCACCATCCGCGCTTTATGTATCTCGTATTGCGCAACGATCTCCGCATCCTCTTCCGGCGTGGGTACTGGCTTCGCATTAGTCGAGCTTATCATCGCGCGAACAATATTGTTCTCGCGTTTGTGCTTTACGTCAATGGTCTCTATCTCGCCTCCGTCTACCCCCATCCCAAACCGTGAGTTAGTCGGCAGCCCCCTCCGAGAACCGACAAGCGAGGAGGGGTGGGGGGGGGGAGAAGGTACCGAACTTAATAACCAACGTAGCATCACCAGCACTCACCCTCCCTCGGGCCACTTGCTTGTCTACGTCTGGGTTATGATATTTCAAGTGGGGAAGGTAGTGGCGCCAGCATTTCCTACAGGTATTCAGAATTAAACATGTTTAGGGCGGTGAGGAGGAGGGGGCGGAGGGTGTACTGTACCGCGGATCCCTTTTGGCCATATTGATATTCTGGAAACTGATTTCTGTTGCACCAACTATGTTATAAATTTGAGAATTGTTAATTGTCGTGTTCAAATGTTTTTCTCTGCACTAGATGACCAAGATCCTGTTTTTGAGTTTGGTGATGGGAGGGCGGGTGAATGAAAAAAAAAACAATCGATTATTTTTATTCGCTTTCATCATGTTGTTTCAGTGCTTAGCTGAGGTTTCTGGAACCTTTATGGTAGATCAGACAAGCAATACTAGCATCCCGCTTCGTATGGGAATCATCACTACATAATGCCTTTTTTGGTAATCTCGAAACGAACTGTGTGACGGAAATGCATGCTACCATAAAATTCTCACTGAGATTCATACTAGGGAAGCACGCATGCTTGCCACTCAGGCTCGGAGTAATGGAAGGAAGGAACAATAGAATCAAATAAGTTTACTACCGGCCCCAGTTTTCGATGAGATGGTTCCCCGCGGCTCGGCCGTATCAAATGTGTTCGATTGTGAGCGCGCACTCGTTATGGGATAGGCGATTGCTGGATTTTGTTCACACCATTGGGAATTATGGCCAGGCTGTCTCTGAGCCACAGGGAAGACAGTCTACGCACCCATAGATTTCGTTATTGTTGTTCGGTGGACAGCTAGCATCAACAATATTTCCCAAGGCGATAAACATTGATCTTCTCAACCTGAATCACCTCTCCCACAGCTTCCGCATAATTCCTAGTGCGGAGCCTTTGAAGAAGGATGATGTAGTTGAAACACAAACCCAAATTCATACTGTTCTCATTCAAGCTGCAGGAAGATGGTGGGGGTCGGAGGAGCTAGCTCGAGGGATAGACAGCCAATTGTCGAGCTTATTTCACAATTGTTCTGACTCTAGTACAATCCCTCCGCATGAATCGCTAAGTCTACGGGGTCAGAAAGGCTCCCCCGTCCTTCTTAGAAGCTATTGTCCCCCTTTTTTTTTTTTTGTTAAATTCTTCAATTGTTTAAGGGCACAAGCAGCTATTGTCCCTGTAACCCAACGAATTATTATATGCGTACTAAGTACACGAAGGATTCCCGAAACTGGCAATCTAACCGAGGTATGGTGCTTCCGGTGTAATTTAAGAGTACTCGAGCAGCCGAAATGGGGGGAGATCTTGTGGGGCTTGGCATGAATGAATTGCCCACCAACTAAGTACTAACCCACATACCCACACCTTAGCCAATACCTGCAACCTGGCTACATCACCTACAACCCACCTGCAACCTACCCTGTGTTTTCTCCATCGCCTACCTCTCATTTAACCCTTGGGAAGCGCGGTGCTGGATAGCTCAGTCATGTCGGCTCAAGATATATTTTGCGAGGTTCTGCAAGCAATCAAAACCCATCATCCCGACCTCTTGGTTTGTGATCATCTCGATCAGGAAGGGTTTGATCACATCCTAAAATGCTTACGCCATCGCGCGAATTATCTTGAGACATATTCCTTCCGGTAAGTTAATTCTTTCACGTGTTTATCTTATTTTTTGAACTAAACATGATGTACAGCATCCATTGGTTTTCTACAGAGAATAGGTTGAAGGTTGTAATGCCTTCCTTCATGCACGAGTGTGTCGGAAGCTGGATGAACAAGACAATCGGAAGAGCGGTTAGGTGTGGGCTCCTACCCAATGCCTGGGATCACACAATGGACATCATGCCTGCTCCTGGTAGGTTGCTAATAGTTCTTCCTTCCAATCCAGCCTAGCTAATCTAGATTCCTAGAGTGTCAGAATTTCGTTGGTCGACATGCAGGCTCATTCAAGGAACCAGACATGGCTTTTATACCACGTATTGGTCCTAGTAGGGGAAAGTTGGCCTCATTCCCCTCAGTTGTTGTCGAATCTGGCTGGCAAGAGTCCACTACTCGCCATCTTGACGATGCAAGGCTTTGGCTAGAGGGGTCTGGAAATGCGGTCAGGGTTGTGCTACAGGCCAAGTTCCATGAGGCAAATGAAAGTGGCCGTATTCACTTTGTCTTGTCTGTCTCCCGTGCTCACCCAGATGAAGTCGGATGCACCATTTCCTCTACCTATTATGTAAGTTTCATTCCTCTACCCCATGTCCAGACTTTAGTTTTCTTTATTAATCTGGGCATTCTTAATGTAGGATATTTTTCCGATCCCCCAGCTTGCCATCCAAAACCCTACCATCTCGTTCGATGAATTTTATTCGGGTCATTGTCCAGATATGATGGACTCAGAAACCCAAATTCCCCTTGACCTTGCACTCTTCCGTGAGACCGCCGACTCCTACATCAGGCGGGAAGGATATATACCAGCCTAAGTGGATGGAACTGGATCGTATGGGGAAGTGTCTTTTCTACATCATGGGTTGCTTCATTAAAATAGGGTATATGCATAGCGTTCATGTTTCGCTTAGGTATCTAGTAAAAAGTAATCCACAATATTCCACTCCACTGCACTACAAAACGTTCAATTTGTGACCAATTTTCCAAAGCTGATAGATAGAATTTAGACTAGACGACAAGAAGAAGGAAAATAGGAAACAACCCAGGAATAACGCCAAAAAAGGGAAACCCCCAATCTACCCGAGCCTTCGAGTCGATTCTGTTCTTCCGCAGTCTGTGGTGTTGGTGATGGTGCCGCTGCCCTTGCCATGGGAGAGTGTTACCACCGATATGTCCCGAACAAAGGCAGGTTATATGCAGGAGCTTGTATTGGCCTGCCGTTTGGTGGGTGAAATCGCCCGTGTCGTAGGCAGGGTATTGGGTGTGCTCAACTGGCTTATCTGAGCCTGCGTTGAAATCGCTTAGAGAGTGATATCCATTCTTTGCTTGAGAACTTGATCTATGCCCTATCTGCGTCCGATCTCCACCTCCCTAGGGTTTGAATTTCATTCTCTGGGATTCCAACCTCCAGACCCCAGGTCGCTGCTCCTCAACGAAGGCCATGTCCATTCCAGCTCCCCTGCCCAAGCCCTACCGCGATAGCCAACTCCGGCAGCTTTTGCACCACATATTCCTTTGTGAATGCGTGCTGTATGGCCCTTCCTAGGCAGAATAGTGGTGTGTGATTGGGCGGTGGTTGTCCATGGCGATAAGTACCTGCATTTCTTGGACCAGGCAGCCTTTGTGGCAGGATGCTCGAAGAGTAACTTTTATTCCCTTCTGGAAGGGGTCCGTTTTGGATGAAGGCAGATTGAGGTCCATATAAGCGCCGCTCGAGTGTATCTAGATTCTGCTTTTTGTCAAGTACCATTTCCCAAAGCTCTGTCCCAATTCTCTGTCCACCTCTTTGTAGGTAAACTCACCTACATGCAGGAATCCGGCAAATGTTCAGTGTAAAGGCAGCGCAGATAACCTGCATTTTCGTAACTGTTTGTTGTAAGGCAGGATAGGTTTTTCAGCAGGTGGGGGTGGGTTAACAGTAATCTGTTCCAGCATTCCAGTTCATGGTACAAGAGCTTGATTCCTTGAATCGTTCGCCCTAATCTGGGTAAGAGAATGCTCTGCATTCGATACCTAGGTCGAGCATGTATGACTTTATACCAATGAGGTACAACTTCAGAGTTTTCACTTTGATAGTACCTGATAATAAGCATAGATACTCAATTAACCAAGGCTTCAGCTGGGAAACAGTTTTGATGCGAGAAGCCAGCGAGGGCACAGAGGGTTGTGATGGGGAATCAGGGAGTATGGTAGTTTTGTTTAATTATGATTTCAAGGCCATGCCAGAGGTGGTCGGTAGCACTTGCGCAGAGTCCTGATTGCTGATAATGAGACATCCACGTCTTTGGAGGCTGCAGCAGGGGAAGATCAACCGTAGGACAAGGTTAGGTATTCTGTTGAGGTCTAAGCAGGAGAGGACATCCACTAGAGTGTTATCTGTGGTAGATATCCATCTTGCCTCCATCGCCAAAACATATTTGGCAGTCAGAAGCAAGTATCTTCTCAGAACTTGCATTGGGTTACCACGAATTGTACAATTTGTTAGTGTGTGAGCCACTGCTCCGTTGTCAGTGTGGACGATGAGTTGTTTTCCCTGCCAGTATTACCCCCAGTATCGGAGTCCTTGTTCTACCGTGGGTATTTCTTGCGTGTTGATGTCTTTCTGGCTTTCGCTAAGTAACTCAGAATGTGAATAGCAAATGCAGACTATGCCTTGGTGCTAGTTCCGGTGTCACCTAAGTACTCATACTTCTCAGCCAAGATTTGGCTTCCCCATTTAGCCTATTCAGGTTTGCTGGGATGTTTTGGGTAGAGTAGAAACCAATAAGACACCGGGGAGTGTTCCTCACAGTTTAGTCTGTCTTGAAGCCAGGGTTCAGAATAGTCCGAGCAGTCAAGTCTTGGAAGCCGGACTGGTTTGCTAGTCCTGGTTGATACTAACGACCTGACCTACTTGGGTGGTTTGGTCTAATCTGGTCCGGTCTAATCCCCGACCAGCCTGTATGAAAGATTGGATATCTGAGCAATAATATGCTGAATAAAGGAAGCCAGTAATAAAATAAATCTAGTAATAATTGCGATCAATATAGGAAATTTTAATGATATTCCAGAAGGCGAAAGTGGATGGAGTAGGGTGGGCCTACCGTACCATAGAATCTCATGAAAGTCGGAATGGGGCCTAGGCCAATACTCACTAACAATAAAAGTATATAGATAATAGGCTATTGAAGCGCTTGCCTCTCATGGAGAATCCTAGAGAGGATCGGGTAGGATAGGGATGTGATTACGAGATGGATAAGTGGTATTGGCGACCGGTATTGTGGGATGTGGTCATGTACTATCACTCACTTAATGTACCGAAAAGATTTGATACTCGTGAACCTATTTTTGCCGCCCCTAACCTAAACGAGGCACTAGTGCTAACTATCTCCATTCCCACTCTCCTGAGATTCTACAGTAGAATCCATAGAAACAAGGGGTTTAATTAAAAACTATATATTTTAACGCAGTGTTCTCAACGGTCCGGGGCCCCCGTGGGGCCCGACGGGGGGACTGCCAAGAGCCCTGGACCGGACGGGACGGCAAAATGCGGTCCACACCCGTCCTGGAAACCGCAGGACGGCCGTCATTGTAGAGGACGGCGGGCCCTGCAAGGTAAGACATTTTAGCGTGGGGGATTGCAGGGAACTGGAGGGGACGGCAG
>Ga0307507_10009974_pt1 | contig 12457 bp, 10 predicted proteins | sample 7_EM_MG_FD_207223 | JGI IMG/M metagenome (GOLD analysis project Ga0307507, IMG submission 207223) | Populus trichocarpa ectomycorrhiza microbial communities from riparian zone in the Pacific Northwest, United States - 7_EM | ecosystem: Host-associated > Plants > Roots > Unclassified | place... | reverse complement strand
TTCCAGTCTGGAGTCCTGCCTGTCGGGATGCTATTATCGGCTCAGATTAAGGCTGGGATTGTTGAGTTTTACGGAAAGCAATGTCTACGGGTGGGTTAGGGGACTTATTTTCAGAAGAAAAAAAAAAAGTCCGGCGCGTCACACTTGCTTCCGCGTCACACTTGCTTCCCCCGACTATGAGCGACAGCGAAATAGGAGGGGAACCGGCTATTAATATGTGGCGATTTTTTCAGGTTTCGGATGTGGCCTCTAAGTTGATAGTTATGTGACACGTCATAATAACCCTTATATTGATATACTGCGGGCCCACTGTGGACAAGCCAATTAGGGCCAATACCTGAGACCGAACCTTTTTCCCACAATCTCTTGATGAGTGAGCTGCCCAAAAGAGTTGGGGCAACACACCGGAAAACATGAGTGAAAAGTCATCATGGGATAACACTTCGCCTTGTTGCTGGGGCAGTATGCTATTTCTGTAGGAGACTCTACCGATACCTTACCAAACCGGTGGAAATTGTCACAGATGGCCAAGGGGGATCCTTTATATATCATATTAATAATTATAGTAATAATACTTTTTGCTAAAGCCTTCGAATTTCTCCCGCTACTGGGAACCCAGCAAAATCGCTATATAGACTCATAGAGTTTTAGCGGTAGGAGGGCCATTGCGTCACCTGGGTAACCTAGATGGAAAGAAAGAATGGGAAGGAGAAAAAAATTTAAGGAGCTGAAGTAAGGTGGCTTAGGAGCTCATTGGATGTCGAGAATTTGGCGGAGGCATTAGGGTAAGCTTAAAGGCAGGGGAAACAAAAGGAAAGGGTAAAAGTAGGAAGAAAGAAAGAGCATCAAAACTGCTCAAAATTTTCCCAATAGTGATCGAATCCACCGCCCGTCCTGCACTCATCCTGCTCTTCTCAGAACCGGCTAAACTGACTCGAATCGCCTCCTCCTCCACGCACTACCGTAAAAACCGAAATAATTGAGACTGGCGCTAGGGCGTCCAGAATTTCCTCCTTTAGACTAGGGGGAGAAACCACAGCAAGAATGATCCTTCAGCCCTCGGCTGAGACAACAGACCTTACTAGCAGAGGCAACTCCAACGTCCTAGCGCCAGTCTCAATTATTTCGGATTTTGCGGTAGTGGGACATGGGGCTTCGAGCCTTCGATGTCTCGCTTCGCTAAGCGATCCCAGTTGAATTATATGAACCATTGGTGTGTGGTGTCGCTACTTCAATGCAGTAAATTCTCCAACTGTTTTTTTTTTAGGTCAGGTGTGATCAATGGTTGAAGATCTCGAGTGTCGAGATGAATATAAGCGGGGTATATCACTCGGGATTTGAGGACGTTCTCCTAGATCTTCATGGGGGCACTTCCGCCCTAGAATAGGGTTAAGTTAACAGCAAAACATCTCAAAGATAAGGTTACCAGGGGGACCGCTGAGGAAGCACCGGCTCATTAGACAATACCAACTGGCGAAAGCCACTCAGCCAAGAGAGATTCTGGTGAAAGCCGAATGTCTTCAAGCTCACCAGTCCACCGATGTATTGTATCGCTTCGAAGCAACCACCTCCAGCGCTAGATAATCTGGAGTACGACAAAGCTTCCAGGTTACGTCAGGAAATTCCATTTCAAACCCGAAATCTGTATTCTTTAGATGACTGTGATGCTCTAAGAGCAATTTTTCCCGTTTGAAATCTCAGCGGATTATACGGCGACAGTGCAGGTAATGAAGGGAATGAGCAAACTGTACAGTATAGAATTTAGCAACAACAAAGTTCAAAATTCGCTATTGAAATGTGATATTGGGGATAATAGGCTCCTGTTTAGCTCCCCCGAGTCACACCATGACACTCACCTGCGACTTCCGTAGCAGACCAAAGAGTTCCCCTCCTTCGATAAAGCCCATCGCCGCGTAAAGGTTCTTGCTCTAATTAGACAAGGTTTGCTCGGCTGAAATCTCTAGTACTCATTGTCAACAAGAGGGTAAAGTTGCCTAGAGAATACCTTCCTTTAGTGGCCCTAACAACAGCGTGTGGCTGCCGCTGCTGCTCTCCAGACGGCCCCCCTCTAACAACCCCATATGCTCCCCCTGCCCCCGCTGCTGAACTCATGACATTAGTCTCTAATCCTCGGTCCATGATACCCGAACATCAACATCAACGTGAAAAAGCAACAGGCGTACCAAAGTTCCACTCACAAGCCCCAAAATCAACCTCCCTAAAGTACTATCAACAGCATCATCAAACTCTCCCAAGTCCGGTGATTATCTGAGGCCACATGATGACAACAACACCCCAACCGGCGCCCCACACTCACACATAGCGCAATTGCAAAAGACGTGAAATAACTCCTTTGGAAATACTTTGCGAGTGGGAGTTGAACGTTGAGTAGTTTGACACAATCGAATGGTTGAATAGGTGATGGGATGTGGCAGGTGAGGTACCAGAGGTCGGCGTTGGTGGTTTCGAATCTCGAGTCTCGGATCGGAAGCTGGTCTTTCTAGCATGCGAGGAATATATCTCTTTTTTATTCTTGAAAACCCTAGAGCCGGCATGCGGGATAGCTGGTGATGTCTCGAACAGGGGGGGCGCTCCATGGTGGCCCCCTGTGATCTCTCCGTCTGTTCCTAGCGGGGTTTCAGGCATCAGCAGAATCTTAGAAGCTGAACACTATAAAAAAAGAGTATGAAAACCCAAGTTATCAGGCTGTGGTAGTAGCGGAAGGTGAGTAAGCCTTCAATTGCCTTCGTCCTCCGCCACGGTCTCCGCCGGGATTATGTCCTCGCAGGGAAAGCGGTCCTAACCAGTGGTAGAGATTTCTAGCGAAGTTACGGTAAGAGGGAAAGATGGTTGAGAGATGGTCCAGCAGCGGCAGTTAAGACAATGGAGAAAGGTGTTTGAAGGGAGGGGCTAGAGTTAATGTGGGTTTGTGGCTAACGATCCATTCGCTAGGTTGTTAGCCGACCGCTCGTTTGTGGAGGCAAATTAGCATATGGCAAACAACGAGGAAGATTTGGACTTGGTTCCTTCGGAAAGATTGATTTCGGACGGAGAGTTGATAGTTTTAAACTTCAGGCGAGCCATCAGTGATTTTACCCCGTTTGTTGTTCTTTGCTTTTACCAGAGGGTGATGCAACTAATAGTTCTTTTTTCCCATAGGGGTTACCTCTTGGATTTTAAGTAGTGATTTTTATTGTTATACAAAGGTATCAAGACACCATGGCACTAATTCGTACTGGTCTTGGCGCGAAGCCGTCCGTATACTTTTAAAATGGGCGAGTACTCAGTGTCCCGTGACGCTAAATGGCCACGGTCGACGAGGTTTGGGTATCCAAAATTGTCTCCGGTCATATAAAGAAGAATGAAATGTTCCAATGGTTTTGGGGGCGTGTGCATCCCTTGTTGGGGGGGGTTTGTTGGGCACCAGAAGTTTCGATTGACCACCGCTGGGACCTTTATGTCCGATTCCGTTTTTAGTCTAAATGGTGATTGCAGTTACGGTGTGAGGGCGCAAAAGAGCTTAATTTTTTCATTAGTTGCACAGCTGTCTGGCAGGATTGGAGAGTTTACTGTGATAACCCGAAGCTTTAGCTTGTCTCTTTTATCCGTGTTTTAGTAATGGCGTACTTCTTTTAAACCTCTTTCTCAATCATATGTTCTCTGGTTTTAGTCCTTCCCCCCGCAAATATAGTTGCTCAGTTTGGGCGGGTGGACGAGCTCATGTTCGCTAAATTTGATAATCCTTTTGCATAGGTTAGGTACGTAGGAAGAGGACAGTCTATAATGTGGCTCTCGCAAGCGCTACTTCTGCTTGATGATGTGCACCCGACCTTTTGCTAGCACCAAAATATTGCTCACGAGTCATCACTCGAACTTCTACCGACTCTTTACCGGTGAGTGATTTGAAATTGATTTTTGTAATAAAATTAAATTTATCAGTACTTTCGGAAACATGTATTCTTGTAGTCCCCTTGTATTGCCCTGTGGTTACTAGGTGATTTAGAATTTAACATCTACTTGGTAGAAATGTAAGATGGTAGCAGAAGGGCTGTAGATAGTACGTGCGTCGTAATACGTGACGAGGCCACACCCCTTTTCTTTGGATGACCCTCAACCGAGATTATTCTCTCCGCCAAGCATCGGGATAGTTATCCACACAGCGGCAAACTCCCGAATCCCGTCTCATTTTTCAACCCATGTTTTCAATCAAAATGAACTCGGCCTTCAAGTATCACCACTCACCTGAGGAGATCAGGAATGTGGCATACCAGTTTATAAAACTTGCCAGAGTTACATCTACTAAAACTGGTGCTAAGGGAAGGGATTATTTTTAACCTGTTGAGATTGGGGAAATTGTAATAATATTTGGGGACTAGTTTGCCACAGAATCTGGCCGGTCCAGGAAGCAACAACCACTATGGAGAGGTTTCTTTGTTATTGTTGAATTTGATCAGCACAAGCAGGACTACACACTTAGTATAGATTCAGGGATGTATCGATGGTAGAGAGATATTCCACTGGCTGGTCGTTAAGCCCTACTACTCTACATGTGACCAACGATACTGTGGAAGAGCCCAGACCATACCGGCCCATATCTTGATTAATAATGAGAAAGCATTCAAAGTTGAGACGAATCTTGAACCCAGGACGCGATATGGCAGACAACAGTTCTCCGAGGAATGGAACTGGTGTCCCAGTAGCGATGATTGTTCGGAACTGGTGGATGGGCTTGAGAATAAGCAGGACCTAACACAGACATGGTACACTGATAACCTGTTCAGGGGGAATTTCCGGATGTTTTTCTGGTTATATTACCAGTTATCAGGCAAAGTATGGATTTGACCTAAATCCCTGATGGGGCCTGGGGCATGGCAGGGCAAATTATAAAACTTCTCTTACAGTAGGTGTGAAGAAGGCGAGGGGAAAGTCCTGGGTAGCACAGAGGTATTAGGTAATAGCAGGGGAGGTCTGGTGTTGGGGTGCTACAGGCTAGGCTAGTTGTACACTGTCTGATTAGGAACGCCAGGAGGCCTTCCAGGAGTGCTGAGGGCATGTCAGCTACCTCATAGAGAAAAGATCTATAATGGAAAAATTCAGGAGTACCGGAAAATGTACCGGAGAAATACCAGAGGAATACCGAAAAGTCTCCTGGTGTCTTAAATAGTCCTTAGCTTACTAGGTTTAACCTATAACGAATAGCAGTAAGACATGTTTCATGTCACAATTCCTGGCAAAACTACCTATTCAGGCTACGATAATAGCCTATTTATCAGCTTCTCTATTTTTAAATTGATTTCTCTTTTATTAAACTACTGGTAAACGAAGCTACAGGAATAGTACTAGATGAAAGATAGAACATAAATTTGTCCCGAAAATTGGATGTTCAAAGGCTCTGAAGAATCCCCTGGATGAGGGGAATCAAACACACGTTTCGGCTTGTCGATAGCATTCCTGTTGTCTAAGTCAGCAGGTCAGATGGTCCATGGTTCAAAATTCCGCTCAAGTAGAAAATTATGAATATGGGCTCTTTGGAATGGTCCAAATACAATGTTTAATGGCTCTAAATAATGCTCTCGATGACGGGGATCCAATCCAGGTATCTGTTTGACCATCCAATACCTGTAGCCTAAATACCCACGTCAGATGGTCAGAGGTTTAACATTTCCCCAAAGTGAAAAAGTGTGAATAAGGGCCCTTGGAAATGGAGCAAACAGGACGTTTAGAGACTCTAAAGAATGCCTTTGAGTAGGGGAATCCAACCCAGATATCCCCTTGACGATCACATGGCTGTAGCCAAAGTAATTATATCAGATGGTCAATGGTCCAAAATTCAGCCCAACTGTAAAAGTGTGAATAAGGGACCTTGAAAATGGTGCAAAAGGGGGGTTTAGGGACTCTGGATGGTGCTCTAGATGAGGGGAATCTAACCTAGGTGTCCCCTTGATGATAGAATGCCTGTAGCCTATGATATCGTGGAGACTAATAAGTAGACTTGAAAATTGCGCCCAGGTTTGAAATTGTAGAGAAGTGACCTTGAAAAAGGTCCAAATCGGACCTTTGACAGCTCAATTGAAAGCCCTTGCCGAGGGGATTACAATGGTGGTACTCCCATCTTGATCGGAGCTGGTTAGCCTGACCTATCGCATAGAAGGCAACTTTCTGGACTTAATGTCAGCTTCAGAGTGGGAACTCATACCTGAATACCTGTGGATAGCATGTGTCTTTCTTAATACCCAGTCATCTCAGATCACTCAGAGTTCCCGCTTTTCTGAGTAGTAAATAGAGTACTAATAGTTTAGGTAGAGAGTTGGTTGATGAGAGTGTGAAAGAGGCCTTTCAGAAGTGCAACCAGACTGGGAGTGGGTGGTATGTGTAAAAATCTCGGCACTACTTACAAATTGAACAGGCCTCCCAGAGTCCTATTCAGACCGCCCTGAGTCTTTTGCAGGCCTCCTAGGGTCCTATTGCAGACTTTGAGAGGCTATTCTAACCTGTCAGGCTATTTGTATAACGGCCGAAATAAAAAGTACAATGTGATTCATCCGGGGGCAGAAATCTGGGCGCTTCTGTACCCCAACATAGGTAACATTGAGCAAGCAGCGTCCCCAATGCGACTTCAGGAGGCGCCTATACTCAACGGAAAAACTCAGGGGTACACCGACACTGCCCCTGCTTCCATACTCACACCAAGGCAATTTAGGATGCACAGAGTCCCCCGGGGACTCCAGGAGGCCACCGTCCACAACAGCGAAACTTATGATTCCATCAATACTACCAGATGAACCTTGTGAAATTGTAGGCATACTGCATTCAAGATTGGACGCTAAGCAGTACACTAGGACCCACCTGCAACTCACAAATACCCAGGTATAGAACCCACTATCTCAGTACCCCCTGTAGGCTTTGGTGTAACCACTATCTACCTCAATCTTCTGGTTATATTCCGCATTTTAGGGTAACTTCACGGCTCTTTGGTATACCCTAATGCCTGATGAGGGCTAGCAGATATAGGGGTACCTGGCAATGTCACTTGCTACAGGAAGGTATATATACTATACATGTGGGAAAATATTTTTTGCTGATGTTTGCTTCGCTTCTACTAAGAATGCTTATGAGCAACACACCGAGGACCCTGCGGTGGATTTGGGACTCTAGGAACCACATTTGGACACCGACTACGATAGCGAGAAGATTTACGCTTCTTTGTAGTATGTTTGAAAGGATTTTTGCATTTTGTTTTCGGAATGTAACCTGTACAGGTTACTAGTTTGGTTTCGCGTATTATTTGATATTTTGTCTACCTTCAGATTTGGTTTCGAGTATTGTTTGATACTCAGAATGTGTTTTATAATGTGTCAGGTTATCATCTGATACTTGATGTGGTTTATCTACTGTTTCAAGCCTACTGTTTTGTAGTCTTTATGGTCATTGTTTACAAGACTCTGGTTAGTCTGACAAATGTATTTAAGACCTGCTATTCTCTGGACATAGAGAGAGCAGACTTCGACAGCCAGATGTTTAAATACACAAGGTTGACCAGTTACCTGTTCAATTCGCTTCGAGAAACCAGACCAAACATACATAGCTATTAAAAACTACCTAGTAGTTGCGATACAGTAAGAGGTTTGTTCCAACAACTTTGTCTTAGCCTCCTGTACTGAGTCCTGTTAGATACCCCACCTTGGTATAGAGTTCGTATCGTTACCCTATCGATTCCCCCCACCACCCAAGCGTTGGTTCCAGGTGCGGTGACTTGTGAAAAACTGTCTTCGTTGTAGTCTAGAAAAAGATTTTCTCTCTCAATAGTTGTCAGCCTATCCATAGATAGCCGGGCTCCTAATAGGATGGAGGACGGGCTCTCCACAATGGAAGCTGCCGATACAAGCACTCCTGGGATGCTGCCATGAGGCTAACGTTGAGTGAAGAAACCGAGACTGGAGGCGAAAGGCAATTGCAGTGTTCGTATTCGAACTACCTAATGATGATTTACTCTAGTGTAGAGAGAAAGGAATCCACTAGATACAGATCTGTTGTGGTCACTCCACAGTGGACCACGCTTTGCACAAACCCTGGACATGCCAGTCCCCACAACCATTCTCTCCACTATGCCCTCAATCCACGATGGGGTTACTCCCTCATTAAACCAGCATATCCCACTGGCGTCAGACCATTATCATCCGGGCGATTGGGGTCGACATCTTCCCGTTCCAGAAACTATATGACCACTGCTTCGTGTCCATTCATAGCAGCGCAGCTGAGTGGCCCATCGCCGTTCATATCTGGGCAATTGGGATCGATACCTTTCCGTTCTAGTAATAACTTGACCACTCCTTGGTGTCCTTTGCTAGCAGAATTTCCGAGTGGCCTCCGATCCTTGTTATCTAGACAATTGGGGTCGATATCTCCCCGTCTCAGGAATACCCTGACCACTCCTTCGTGTCCCTTGATGGCTGCATTCCCGAGTGCTGTCCGATCGTACATATCAGGGCGATTTGGGTCGACATCTTCCCGTTCCAACAGCAACTGTACCACTGATTTGTGTCCGTTGAAAGCAGCACCGCCGAGTGGGGTTAAACCATAACTTGTCCACTCCTTCGTGTCCACCGCTCGCCGCCCATGCGAGAGGTGTAAGACCCGCACAATCTTGTTGGTCGACCTTGTAACCTTCACCATTTATCAATACAGTCACAAGTTCGACAATCCCGGACAACGATGCGCAGTGTAGTCCAGAGGAGAGCGGATAAGTAGTGATGGCTCCTCTAAAGCTGGGATTCAGAACTTGCTCCATGAGTGATACAGCGGATATGTGATCTTCGTACTGATTCCAGGGCTCCAGCACAAGCGTCCTCACATTGTCTGAGAGATCCTTGTTTGCATGTGTTCCCTAATGCCTAGCAGAATATTTGAGGAACGCCATGCTCTCCAGGGATGGGAGAGAATCACGTGTGAGGTTCTTGACTTGTTGTGAATTTAGGCAGGTAAGCAGGTTTCTGCCAGTGTTGTGTGAGGTTTACCGAAGAGACCTCGATGACTACAAATGTACTCTTTGACCGTATAGTGGGTTAACCGAACAGTTGAAGCCTCCGCATCGACTGTGATCAGGCCTTGACAGCAGTCATTTAATGTGCCTATCAAGTGAACATTTTCGGGATTAAAATCTGTCACCCCAATCTCCACTGCCAGCGCATGGCACAGCTCATCCACTTGTAACGGCCATTCCGCATGGCAGACCCATGTAACAGCTGCAACGGCAAGTTTTGCCTTTTCCTCATCCTAGGCCTTTATACGCTCCAGCATCGCACTATATGCATCACCTAACCCTGCCCCATCTTTTATTGCCCTGATCGTTCCCCTCCGCCGAGCAACAGTGGTGCCTCTCAGGATTGCCTCGATGTGGAAAGAGGCTAGCAGGAATCTAGGCCCAAAAATGTCAGTCATTAATTTGTGGTAGCTTTGTCCCTCGACCTCGTTCCTACATACGTTTCCGAACTTATTACTGAAATGCTCCTCATAATATCCTCCTCTAACGTGCTGCTCATCATATTCGGGATCGTGTCCTTCCTGATTTTCGCCCGCAGAAATCTACGGACCCCATCTTCCGTAGCTCGTGCAAATATGAAGGTTGCCGCTCCACTGAATTCCCTCCCCACCTCACCCCGCACATGTGGTCTTCCAGTCATAAACAAACCAGTATTCGGAGATCCATGATATCACCTCCAGCCAATACCAGAGGGAAATAATCGGTTGATCGATACTGTGAGTGAATAGTGATAAATAGAACATCATATACGATGTTCGGAATAAGGCACGCCCCAAGGATACAAGTATTTTTTCTCTGTCATTAACCATTTATACATTTTGGCTCTGTTATTCCTCCCTCACACGATTTCAATACCTGATAATGTCGGAGGAAGGTAATCCAGCTGTGAATCTCAGTCAGCAACATCAATCGATCCTATAAGTTTTTGAGCTTTCGAAAAGGCGAGCTTCACTGTTCTCCTTGCGTATCTTGCTGCATCTGTGAGTATAAGCGAGAATTAATTTCCACACTTCCAAAGAGGTAAACCTAACCAGAGGTGGCTTAATAGAATGCAACCTATAGTGAAATTCCACGTATGCTTCCAAATTTGGGTGTCACCACAACACCGCGAGAGATTTGAAGAAAAAATCAGACAGCTACACTCATACTCCAGCCTCCTAACACTTATTCGAGGGAATGAAACGCGATAGGGAGGGGACTACAACTCGATTATTCGGGCTTTTGACCTACCAGCAGCCTTGGAGGATTTTGTTTCATCCGCAATTCGGAGGAATGACAATGGAGAGCGATTGCCCTAATAAATAGCTAAAGTGATCGGGTTGGAGGAAAGTTATGTTGTAATTTAAATTTCCTCCTTTGTTTCATGTTCTCTCACAATAAGGGTTAGTTGCGCTTGTTCACATTCATACTCATTCGGAAATCTAAGTGAATCAATACACTCGTACATTAATTCAATATGTATAATAATCCACTCAAGGATTGCTTAAGGACCCTGAAGGCTTGAGATCGTGGGTGATGTAAGAATAATAGGGACTGTAGGGGCGGGGAAGACTGCAGGGGACGGCAGGGGACTGCCGGGGACCACACGAGTGATGTCTCATGATTTCAACCAGGTACCGAAGGTCCAAGTGCTAGGACTATAGTCCTCTACCCCCTATGGCCCTTTTTCCCTTTCGAAAATCCTGGGCTATCACTTCAGGAATTTCCTCCTGTCCGCTAACGAACTGTCTCAGCAAGGAACCTATTCACTGGTGACTGCTCATTCCGAGCAGCAAAGTCGAAGTAAAAGCACGCAACGGTAGGATCGCCTTCGACGGCCCCGTCGCATAGTTTGTCTACAACTAGTGAACTGTCATCGGTATCTATTAGCAAGAACCTTCTTTGATTCCCAGCAACGATAAGTTACATGCTCTCTTACAAGATATATCTCTTTCCCACACCTGCAGTGCCGTCGCAAAATAAGGTCTGGTGATATGATTCATCCGCCCTGCTGCCATTGTACCAGCGTTTGAATTCGGAACACCCCACAAAGGTTTGTTCAAAGCTGATTTGGCGGTGGTGGTAAGCCATCGGTTGCGAAACATCTTAAATCCAGGTTGTTGCACACACCCTCTAGATGCCACCTTGGCGGGGTATTTAAGTGTGCCATAGCCCAGATTACACAGTATACGAGTAGTAGAGCACCGCGATATTCTCCCTCAAACCATCTTCCGGTTTTCTCATGTGTTCTAAGCCCCATTGTTGTTTAAAGTGCGTTGATTTGGACAAAAATTATGGTACCCGCTTGCAAGCGCTGTACCAATGCTCTCTAACATCTGATCCCTGCTCTGTCCCATGAATTCATATTCTACCCGTGTACTGACGTCCAATTATTCAAGTCTTTACGGTATCCCCTAAGCTGCTAAGACATTCAGCCCCATTTATAATGGGGAACACTAACCTGTTTTAGTAACCGTGATAGGAAAAACCCTGTCGTCTCCCAGTGGCATAGTACTCAGAATTCCGGGAAAATCTGTATTCTTCAGTATGTCCATGATGGGAATGACAAAGAGCGCGTAGATTTACTCCCGGTTGCTCAAATAGGCTAGTGTTAAACATTTTAAACAGGGCTGAATGTCTCAGCAGGTTAGGGGATACAAGGGACAGGCATAAAAAAGTGGTACGCTGCATAGCTAATGTCTCAGTGGTTGTGGTACACTTGAGAGGAACAACATTCAAAGAATAGGTGTTTCCTCCCATGCTATGCAACCGATAAGGGAAAAATTTAGTAGGTGATGTAGATAACCTCTCTTCCAGCACATTTACCATCAAATAAAAGACATAGAGGTGCTCATTGAGTATGGTGCTAAAAGCTTTAAACTGGTATCCTGTTTCATGCTGTCCTCATCTCACACAGCCTGAAGGCCTTATAGCTTATTTCCACAATCAATATTCTCTTGTATCTACATGTTGAGATTATACATATCTGTTATACTATTGTGTATTTTTCTTTTCTTGTCTATTAGTGATGGTCAAAAAACTTAGAATTTGAATTTGAAGATTGTATGGGAAAGGGTTGTGGTTTAAGAGGTACCAATACATCACCATTGCAACATACAAGTACTTTCTCTGGGCCAGAGAGGGTGGTTCGGTTGCCGCGTACCACAATTTTGTCCGAAACCAACCCAACCTACCCCCATCTTACCCCTGCGCCGTACCACTTTTTTATGCCTGTCCCTTGTACTTGTACAGTACAGTATGCAATCTTCATTTACCCGTTGGTGCACAATATCACAACCAAAGTACGAGTACTTGTAGACGACAACGTAAAATGGAGAAGAAGAAAAAAAGGGAGAAATAAGAACGTACAGTATCGTAGAGGCAAATTGAGCGAGAAAAAAAAGAGAAAGAAAATAAAAGTGCATAGAATCCGGGGGC
>Ga0307507_10009973_pt1 | contig 12457 bp, 7 predicted proteins | sample 7_EM_MG_FD_207223 | JGI IMG/M metagenome (GOLD analysis project Ga0307507, IMG submission 207223) | Populus trichocarpa ectomycorrhiza microbial communities from riparian zone in the Pacific Northwest, United States - 7_EM | ecosystem: Host-associated > Plants > Roots > Unclassified | place... | reverse complement strand
TGTTAATAAAAAAAATAGTAAAAACTAAAATTATATATATATAAAGAGCACCAATTCTATTATACGGCGGTGAGCTTTTGATTTGGTCAATTACTGACCGGAGGAGAAGAGAGAGTTGATTGATAGAAAGGAAATTTAGAACGCCAATCCCGCCACCAAATGTTGGATAGTACTAAATGCTTTTGTAATAGAAAGCAGAAAAAAGAAGAAAGGAAACTGCTGGGTCACCTTCACTTTCAGCGACAGCAATTAGTCTTCCCATGCACTGATGCCCCACCATGACTATTGACTTTCAACAGTACCATATTTCTTATAAACAGTTTGGAGTTTTTTAAATTATTTTATGTATTAATTATAAGTTAAATCTCTTTTTTATCAAAATTAAAGAACAAAACTAACTAATTTCCAAAGAGCATTCGTTAAGAAGCATTTAAAATGCTTAATTATCAAAAGGGAATAGAATATTATAATTATCGCTGATTTAAGTTATAAATACCACTTAAATAACCTTCTATATTTCTAAAATAGTTTACCACATCTCCGTACTCACAGTAATATTTTCTTTTTTTCAACAACAAAAAGAGAGTAAAATTTCTAGAATAGTTTGATTCAAAGTGAGTACTAATAAGGATATATTTCACATAAAAAATGAATATTAATAGCACAATTTTCGGATATATAGAGTGTAATTTAATTATATAGAAATAAATTTCATGTGAAAACATACTAATATTGGGATTAATTAGTTAAAATTGTTATGAAAGTCAAATTCTGAAATTGTTATTGAATCTTTCTGCTCGGTGATAATTAGTGATATTGCAAAAAGCTCCAAGATGCTGACGAGCTAAGAAATCTTGGCAATGGGCGAGGTCACCTCTCTTGTTCCCCCCTGGAAACATGGTTAATTCCGCCTAGTTGTCAAACGCGATCTACTGAGAATTTCCTTTAGAAAAACTGTGAGAGTTTCGGGGATAAATGGAAATGAAAACATTTGTGCTGTTCTTCTGGTAGCACAGCAACCTTGCTTCCTTGTTACTTAAAGTTGTCATCTTTTTCCTTCCACAATAATGTAAAAGAAGGCAGGAGCAGGCATATCAAATGATGCAGCGCCCCCTGTCTCCATGAAAAGTGAAAAAAAGCTTCATAAAATAGCCCAAGAAGAGATTCGAATATAGCAATCCTGAGGCTCCTGGTCAATGCATGGGTTTCTTACCTGCTACCACAGTACTGAACATGTAGCTCGTTATTTCTAGTGGTCCTTTACGCTGTGGAGCTTCTTCACTTTGAGCAATTTCCCTCCTAAAGATAACAAATTAAAGGAGAGGAAAGTTGACCACATTATCATGATTTCTTTGCATTGCATGTTAGCTAGTAATCATTGGTTGTCATAACTGTTTTTTGTTTTTGTTTTTATTTTTTTTTTAACAGGTGAAAACAGAGATGCAAAACATGACCCGCTATTCCCCCTGAATTATTGTCCATGATCCTTGTATATGTGACATCAAGAGAGGTAGAGGTTAATTTTTAAAGAATTTTTTACACAATTTAAAAACATCCAAACAAATTAATTTAAAATTAAAAAAGTTAAAAAAAAAAACTGAGCTTCAAAACACTCCCTCTAAAATACCAGAGCAGAGGATCACCGAACAGAATATTTTCACTTGCAGGTTAGCAAGCCCAAAAGGACTCAGTTGATTATTAGTGTCCATGGTAGTTTGTAACACAAAAGGAATAGTATTTATTCATCATCAAGAGGGAAAAACCTTGGGGGAGCATTTAGCTATACATATAGAAAAGAACACATGACCATCGATTAAACAGAACAGAGAGATGTCAAGTTACAGATGCTTTAATCAAATGTTATTACCACAACTACTGATCTAGAAATTCTCTCTGAAACAAATGATGGGCGTCTGTAAAGTTGCATTCCTTTTAATAAAGTGGGTTTTACTTTGATGATAAAAGTCGCATTCCTATATAATGAGGGCACCCTGTGTGTCTCATGGTAATTAAAATCTGATCAAGATTTGTGTGGGGTTAAAAGGGTGCAGCAGGCAAGAAGAACAATCAGAATTGTGATATCGATCGTTGTTTTTTAATTGAAAATATATTAAAATGATATTTTTATTTTTTAAAATCAAATATTCATGAAGAACAGAACGCAAAAACATGAAAAAAAGCAGGACATGGATGCCGATTCCACACCCAGACGAAAGCAAAAGCAGAACAAGAGGAGTGCAATTTACTCGTTCCATATTGGGATCGAGGAGTGGAGAACAGCAATCATTCAGGCAACCACCTTAGGGCTCCTTTAATCATAAAGATCATTAAAGTTACAGTAATTAAGAGGGTCTCCCCCACATCACTCTTCCTTTAATCATGAGACCACACTTTCCATTTAAGATTATATACATAAACACAAGATTTGTCTTCTTCCCCCGCCTTCCCTCTCTCTCTGTTCTATATTTAAACTTTTTTTTTTTCTAAATCTAAAACAGATGAGAGACAAAATAGAAATGAAGAACTCTCTCAAGTCTCAACTCTCCTCTTTCTTTGCATATTTTTAAAACGTTGTATCTTCCCTTGCTCATTCTTCCTGCCTTTAGCTAGCCTAAAGAAAGATAACAGCATGAAGACAGTTTTTTTCCTCTATTTCACCATCTTTCTCTCTGTCCGCACCTCTCTTACTGTTACTGCTGCTCCTCCAAATGACACAAGTGCTCTTACTCTCTTCCGCCTCCAAACTGACACTCACGGCAACCTCCTCTCCAACTGGACTGGCCAGGACGCCTGTGGTTTCCCCACCTCGTGGCTTGGCGTCGGATGCTCCGCCTCCGGCCGTGTGGTTTCCCTCTCTTTGCCCTCTCTCTCACTTCGTGGGCCCATCACTTCTCTTTCTCTCCTTGACCAGCTTCGCCTCCTAGACCTCCATAACAACCGCCTGAATGGCACCATTTCTCCACTCACAAACTGCACCCATCTCAAGCTTCTCTACCTTGCTGGCAATGACTTTTCAGGTGAAATTCCACCCGAAATCTCCTCTCTCAAGCGTCTCCTTCGTCTTGACTTGTCCGACAACAACATACATGGCAAGATCCCCGGACAGTTGACCAATTTGACCAAGCTGTTAACACTCCGCTTACAAAACAATGAACTGTCCGGTCAAATCCCTGATTTTTCCACGTCATTTCCAGATTTAAAAGAGCTGAATTTGTCCAATAACGAGCTTTACGGACGGTTACCAGATAACCTACTGAAGAAATACAGCGACCGAAGCTTTTCTGGCAATGAAGGTCTGTGCGGGTCCAGCCCATTGCCAGTGTGTTCCTTCACAGGCAATGAACAACCAGTCGATTCAGATGAAACAGTACCATCTAATCCTAGCTCTATGCCTCAAACCCCACTCCTTGGCAAAGACAAATCTCACTTACATAAAGGACTAAGCCCTGGTGCTATAGTGGCAATTGTGATGGCAAATTGTGTAACATTACTGGTTGTGATTTCTTTTTTAGTTGCGTATTACTGTGGTAGAGATAGAAGTAGTAGTGCAAGTTCAAAAGCGGGTAGTGAGAGTGGAAAGAGGAGGAAGAGTGGGAGTAGTTATGGGAGTGAAAAGAGAGTGTATGCAAACGAGGGTGGAGATAGTGATGGGACTAATGCTACAGACAGGAGTAAGCTAGTGTTCTTTGACAGGAAGAAGCAGTTTGAACTTGAGGACCTATTGCGTGCGTCGGCAGAGATGCTTGGGAAAGGGAGCTTGGGGACTGTATATAAGGCGGTGCTCGATGATGGTTGTACAGTGGCTGTCAAGAGGTTGAAGGATGCAAACCCTTGTGCTAGGAAGGAGTTTGAACAGTATATGGATGTGATTGGGAAACTTAAGCACCCAAATATTGTGAGACTTGCAGCTTACTATTATGCCAAGGAAGAGAAGCTTCTCGTTTATGATTATCTTCCTAATGGGAGTCTCTACTCACTTCTTCATGGTTTGTGATTTTGCAATCCATTTGGATTTTAATGAATTTTTCATTAGCAGAATAGTCTGTTTCTCGATTATTTATTTATTTATTTATTTATTTTTGTTAATTGTTTCGTTCGTGCAATCTCAGGGAATCGAGGTCCAGGGAGGATTCCTCTAGATTGGACTACAAGAATCAGCTTGGTGTTGGGAGCGGCTAGAGGATTGGCAAAGATACATGAAGAATATAGTGCATCAAAAATCCCCCATGGGAACGTGAAATCTTCCAATGTGCTCCTTGACAAGAATGGTGTTGCTTGCATTTCTGATTTCGGGTTGTCTCTACTTTTGAACCCAGTCCATGCCATTGCAAGACTGGGAGGATACAGGGCTCCAGAGCAAGCAGAAATCAAGAGGCTCTCTCAGAAGGCGGATGTGTATAGTTTTGGGGTCTTGTTGTTGGAAGTTCTTACAGGCAGAACTCCTTCGGAGTACCCCTCGCCAACACGCCCACGCATTGAAGACGAGGAGCAAGCAGTAGATCTTCCTAAGTGGGTGAGATCAGTCGTTAAGGAAGAGTGGACATCAGAAGTATTTGATCAAGAACTCTTGAGGTATAAGAACATTGAAGAAGAACTTGTATCAATGCTTCACGTGGGGTTGGCTTGTGTGTTTCCACAACCTGAAAAGAGGCCTACAATGGCAGAAGTGGCTAAGATGATTGAAGACATTAGGGTGGAGCAGTCTCCTCTGGGGGAGGACTACGATGAATCTCGCAATTCGCTGTCACCTTCCCTCGCAACCACTGAAGATGGGATGGCGGGGTATTGATGTTCCATTGCCTAAAACTAGCAAGTGTCGATTGCTTAAATTTCTTTGTTGTCCTATCCTCTGTTTCATTTGCAGGCAGTATCTCCTTGTTGCTGGCTTTTCATAAGACCCTGAGATTGTATCATTTTTCTTTGTAAGATTTGTAGTCCTTAATGCCTTGCATTTTATCGCTGTTGCAGGTGGGAGGATTTAATATCTCTTGCACCTGTCTGTGAACAATATAGTTCTTCCTAGTCTTCTTTAATGTAAAATTTAGTTTTCGGCGTTTAAATTAATTATTCAGTGAAAATTCCCAGCAGCTTAGCCTATCCAAAAGGTAAGAAGCAATCCCTTCCTACTTGTCGTTCATCAGGTCAGGTAGTAGGAGGAATGTTGAAGCTGTATTCGAGTAAAACAGCAGGCCTGCAAATATTTTGAAAAGCCACACTAGCGTCACTTCCAAAAGGAATGAATTAACGAAAGTGTAAATTTAATTATTATTTTTTAGAGCTATAAGAATATAGATTTAGGATTGATTAGAATTTTTATATAGATAACTAGAAAATTATATGTTTTGTTTCGCTTTAAATAATTGTTAAAGGACTGGCTCGCCGCAAATTATAAGTTGTTTAATTATCCGATCTCTAACAATAATCCACACAATCACTACTAAGAAATTTTCTAAACACTTTTAAGAGAGCCGAATCCTAAACCCTTTTAAGATAGAGGAATTGTTATACATTTGAATGTTAACTTTTTTCTTTTGTGTTTTAGGTATTTCTGCAATGAACTCTACTCATATTAGAAAATAAGAGGTATAACCTAAAAACCTTATAAATAAATAAAAATATCAATTTTCCCTTTAAATAATATAACCTATATTATTTTAGTCTAATTTTAGAAATTTATTCAATCAAGTCCTTACTTGATTGTTTCTAAGTCTAGAATTGTAACCTCCTATATTAATTACATTATAGTCCTCAATTTCTAAAATTTACTTACAATCAAGTCACACTTGATTAATCATTTCATTTTAATTTCTGACCAATAGTTCTTATATGTGTGACCCATTATGTTCCTTAATAAGTTGACCCAAATATAAATTATAATCATAAATAAAATAAGATTAAACAAATTAAACAAATTAATTTATTATCAATTAAATAATTGATTGATTTATATTAGAAAATCAAGTAAAATGTTTAACAACATGTCATGATCTCCAAATATTAGAAAATTCATAAGTAGTTTAACTTAACCTTTCAATGACCAGATTCTCAATGTAATTATTATTCATTCATCAATAATGTTTCCATTTAGACACTATAGCATGGAGTGTGTCTACTATGTCAAATCATGTTTGTTCTCAACACCATAGTCATTGATTCTTTAAATAAAATTTGAAACTCTTTCAAATCTCATTCCACCTTGTGCATGGATTTACAATCAATACTTTTCAAAACATATGAAACATTTTTTATAATTCACCTAAGATGATAAATTCTCTTTTAATTACTTAAATACATTTATATAGTTCATGTTATACTCAATAGTTGTCCATTTATTACCCTTGATTAGGACAACTTGTAGTTTGATCAAAACATAACACTCCCTATATAAGATAAATTGGTGATCTCAAGTCTAAGAGTATGTTTGGCAGTGTGGTTGCGATTGCTTTTCAAATAACTTTTCGTGCCGAAATACATGCTAATGATGTTTTTTTACTTTTTAAAAATTATTTTTGACATCAGCACATCAAAACGATCCAAAACATATTAAATTTTAGCAAAAAAAAATTTTGAATTTTTTGGGAACGCGGTTTGCACCGCGTTCCCAAACGGTTTCTAAATATCACTTACACAATTGTCACGTGTAGCAGTGAGTAAAAAAACCGAAAAACCGAGAAAACCAGAAAAAAATAACCGAAAAAACCGAACTGTGAAAAAAAACTGATTAAACTAATTAAAATTTTGAAAAAACCGACCGGTTCGGTTCGGTTTCGGTTTTACAAGCCTGAAATCAAAAAAACCGAACCCAAACCGAAAAAACCCGAGCCAAACCGGAAAAAAATGAGCCAAAACCGTGCCAAACTGAAAAAACCGAGCCAAACCGGTTTGAACCGGTTTTTGTTCTAAAAAACCGAACCGAAACCGGTCGGTTTGAACCGGTTTCAGTTTTTAAAAAAAATATTCGGTTTGGTTATTTTTTTATATAAAAACTGAACTGGACCGAAAATGATCACCCCTCACGTGAGTCTTTTCATAAACACATGTAATTTTTTTTTATGAAATTCTCATGCGGGTCAGCTCAGTATGCATGTCATCAGACAAATAAATACTTACATATTAATTCTAGGTATCCCTCATATCTCTGCTTATGAGAACAATTGTTTCCTTTCATAAAGAAAAGAATATAATGTGTACTAGTTTCAATAGATCTAATTAATGTTCAGTCTTAATAGGACTTTAACCAGGAATATTCAGAAACAATAGAAACTTCATGATTATAACAACTTTATAATTTTCTTTACAAAATATTTTTGTTCTAAAAACTTTATCTTTACTCTAGATTCATTAATCAAATATTAAATTTATTAATAAAATATTTGATAAATATTAAATATAAATAAATCTTTATTAAAAAATTAAAAATATTTACATAAACAAAATTAAAATCAATACCACATATAACCAACCAATTTTCAACCGACCAAATACACTAGCAATGTCACCATGCTTGCCATTATTTTTCCAATAAAGAAAGCAGAACTAATGGCTAATTTCGAAGCTATACCAGCTAGCTACAAAGAGCATGAATTTACGTTGTTGCTTAACTCTGAATACCTTCTGTTGTCAAACCTGACAGATCAAGATTACAGGGTGAACGTCATTTATTGATTTCCCGTCATTTGTCATAACAATTTGGATATGTTTGTACATGGATTCCTAGTAGAAAGTTCGTCTCGGTTGGTTGATTGGTTCCATAAACATGCTCTGGGAACATCGTATTTAGAGACCTGGGGTTGACCTCTCACCTTCGACAACTTGTTCTCGTCATCTTTTCCGGCAACATAGCATTCTTTGTGGCAAGGCAGGCAGGCCCGGTTGAAAAATATCCTTCTTCCGGTGTTACAGTAAAAAATTGACTTCAAGGGTATCATGATTTTTAAACTCTTTATGTGTGTGTGTGTGTGTGTGTTTGATCTGAACATCATCTTGCATTGTTTTTCTGGAGTGAAAACGATTAATCAATCACGAGATACCAGCATTACTGCACTGCAAAATCATCAGGGAGGACTTGTCAATCAGCTCCAATTCTCAGCAATTGGAGAGCAAAGAAGATCCGCACCCTGACTTCTCACAGGCATCAAGAAAACCTTTCAACTCAACAAAAAGTACTTTAGATGCCAGTAACTGTCCCAGAAGGGTATACGTAACAGCAATTACATATGGTATCTGGAAATAAAATATCCAGTGAGGCGTTAAGCATGTTGTAGAATTTAGCCGATCCTCCCAGTTTGATCGATCAGTGTACCAACTTGCTCTCCGCATAATGCTTTTGAGATGTTCCCAGGCTCAAGGAGGTTGAAGACCACAACTGTACAAAACAAAGTTATTCATTTAGCATGGAATCCGATCTCCCAAGAATGATCCAACAACAATACTATATGGCTAAAATATGGCAATTTTATGTCAACAAACAGCAAAAACAACCTTTACAGGAGCAAGAAAATGAACTGATATGTTAGTAACAGAAAAGGTGCAGCAAAATTTACCAACCCGGAATGTTGTTCTCTTCACAAAAGCTCAGTGCCGTCATGTCCATTGATGTGGCGCCTCTGGAGACCAAGTCCCTGATGGAGATGTGCTCAAATATAAAATTGCTGTCTGGAGAATGGCAGTCATAGACGCCATCAACATTGGTACCTTTAAGGACTGCCTCGGCATGAACTAAGGAAGGAAAGCGTGTCAGGTGAGATCCAAAGCACAGTGAAGAAAGAAAAAGTGATATCTAAAATTAACCTAAAATGAGAGAGAGAGAGAGAGAACAATGTTTGCTAATGAATTAAAAATATCATGCAAGAAATGTAAATCAGGCAGAAAGCATACTCTCTGAAGCTTGAACAGCAGCAGCAGTGTCAGTGGAAAAGAGTGGATTTCCAGTGCCAGCACCAATGCCACCAAATATCACTACTCTGCCTTTCTCAAGATGCCGAATAGCTCGTTGCCTACTGTATGGTTCTGAAACCTCCTGCATTGCGAATGCAGTTTGCACACGTGTTTGAATGCCTGTCTTCTCTAGTGCTGACTGGAGCAATAAAGAATTCATCACACTTGCCATCATACTGATACAGATTGCACAATGAATGTTCAGTTCAGGAAGAACCACAAATTCTGAGAATCACGAATATGTTCCTCAGCCAGCAACCACAAAGTTGAGATCATAGACACATTTAGTTAGCAATAAAGCAAGGAAAAGATTGTTATCACTAAAACAATGAAAGATATCAGTAAAAGTTTCATGAAAGAAAAGGAAGCAAATGCTCACTGCATTCAACAAAAATCTCAATGTCAATTGTGTTATATGATCATCATCCTATGTTCACTAACGCCACAGAATTAGAATTGAACTAATTGTAACCAAGGATACTCATCCCTAATCTTCCCATCTGTGTAATATCAATTTCATTCCTTCAAAATCACACAGATTCCTTCCTTGTTCAAATGACCACTCACGATTTTATTTTATTTTAAGATGAAAAGAAAATCAAACAAGGTATTGAATGTAAAACCTGAAATCAGGATAACTATTATTCATTTATGGAGAATATAGGCATTGAGAATGAATCAGTTGCACACAGCATGACAGCTACACGAGAGCTCTAATAAAGGCTTAGATTTCAAGTAGACTTGTGCAGTAAGGGCCAGGAAAGAAAGGGAAAAAAAAAAAAAAGAGCAAATAAATCAGGTTATAACAATAATCACACTGGGAAAGAGACACTAACAAAAGACTATGATTTACAATCACAAGAAGGCTAAAATTGTCCGCAGTTTTGTCTTATAGCAATCTGCTAGGAAGCAAGTTACCCTATTTGGTATGCAGTGCGTCTATGTGAGCCTGTTGCAGTCACCCATGTGTTTCCACAAAAGAAATTACGGGCTCCAACAACAATTGCAATCTGGAATACAGAAAAGAGTCGGCATGTTACATGTCAGATTCAGAAAGACAGCAAAAATCCCACTTGCAATGAGCATACCTCAAGACCAAGTTGGCAAGCCATTGCAACTTCTCTTGCAATCAACGTCATCACCTAACAATAAAAAAATTATCAATTTAATTTCAGCTTCAATTCAAAAGAAAATAGAAAAATAATATACAGACAATTTGGTGCATTTACTAGAGAGAGTGATGTGGGAAGCAGTCTCTCCTATATAATCCCAAGTTTAAGCAGATGCAAGAGGGCACAATTAACCTTTGGGTCAATGTTGTTAGGACCAGTGCCAGCAAGAGCAACACCGCTAATTTTCAAGATTACTCTCCGCCATCTGGTTTTAGAAATAGATTTGGGCATCATGTTATTTGTCTGACCTGCAGGACTAGCTATTGTATTTGCATATCTGCCAAAAACAAATGTAAATAAATATATAAGAAGATTGCAACAAGAACACATTATAAAGAATGGAATAGCTACCAAAAATAACAACTGTTGAGGCGCATCTTCAAGCAACAGAAGAAGATAATAACTTGCTCAGTTGTTCCAAACCCAAAACACCATTTTCACTTGAATCAAATAGGGCAAGTAACCATTAACTATATAGCTGCATATCTCACTCAGTTTAATAGTAATAATATTGTTAGTTAATGATTTTCCTTGCTGGCGCAGCTACCACAAACAAAAACAAAGATTTGTGATACAACTTAAGAAACTACGTTGAATAATCTCAGAACTAATTCATCGGAAAGAACATCTAACACAATTCTTGTTTCAACATTAAAACTTACTAAAAACAGTAGTAGCATAGCATTAGCATAGAAAAATATACCTCTTGGATTGCCTAGATACGCTAGCAGAAGAAGCGCCACCGCCACCATTGTCCTCGTCGGCAGGGGCAGGGGCAGGGGGGGCAACCTTGATAGTCAAGGAATTCCCAACAATGTCCTCCATTTTTTGAAACCAAGGCCAATGACTAGTCGAAATACTACCAGTAGTAATCCTATGCCTCTCCAGTTTATACCTCTTCTTCAAATTATCAACTTTATTCTTGCACTGCTCCACACTCTTACCCTGTTTCACCATCGCCGCCACCTCCTCCCAATCTCTCCCTCTTAAATTCCCTCTACTCAGCTGTGTAAATTTCTCCATGTACGCGTCCAACAAGCATCCGATTGCTACGTCACTCCACTCTTCTCGATCCTTCCTGTACTCTCCTCCACCGGATCTTCCTCTTTTGTAAATGTTGTACGGAGTCTCTCCTCCATCGATTTCACCTTCTCGTTCGCTTCTCTTTGATGTCTCATTGTCGCTGTAAGGATTCACGTCTGCGAAAGCTGAATCTGTCTCGTTATTATCCTGTCTGTCTTCTTCACCGTCCAGAGGGAGGACCGACTCAGGAGGCGCGTGGATCGGAGTTGATTTCGTTGGGTATCGGTAGGGGTGGTGGATGATGTGATGATGGTGGTTATCATCGCCGAGGAGAGAGAAATCCTCGTCACAGGAAGACGCCATGAAATGGAAGGGACGTTACAGTCAGGGTTACGGGAACGACGACGTTAGGGAGAAGAATGAAGCCGTTTGAGGAAAAGGAGAGGGAGGTGGTTTAACGGAAGGGGAGAATCGTGAGTTTTGGAGGGATGGGCCGTCACGGGCTCTGACGGACCCGTTAAGTAATGGAGAAATGTGTGTGGGCACGTGTGTGGGACCTTAGTTCCGTAACTTTTAAAATGTTACCAAAGCTTTAGTCTCTGATCTATATCCTCGTTCTCAATTAGATCCAGAACCTGTATATTTTGTCAATTTAGTCCTAATTGTTTCAAAAAAATTCGAAGTCTTATCTTATCTTAATAAAATAGCAAAATGGAAACAATCGAAGTTTGTTGTTTTTTTGACACGTGTTTCACTGATGTGTACAAGTGTTTTTGGTGGAGCATGACATTCTAGATTGTCTAATGATGCCATTGCTCTCCCAGTTTCTAAGAAGTGTTAATTTTAATTAATTACTCGGAGATCAATATCTATAAAACCTTATCGAATAAGTATTATCTTATCATTCACTAATAAAAAAAATATATAGTAAAACAGAAGATTAGTTTTAACAAGTGTTTTGTTGATGTGTACAAGCATATCCATCTGGAAATTTTCCTACAGCATAACATTCTTACATATTTAATCATTGAGATTGGAAAGTTATATTATTATAGTAGTGTTTGGTTAATGTCTGGAATATAAATTACGGAAATAGAAAAGATAAAATAAAATAAAAAATGTAAACAGAATTGTGTTTGATAATGGTATACAAAATAGAATAATAGTTTTTTTATCATGTTTAGTTGATACTGGACAAGATAAATTTTAAAAAAAAAGTCTATTTTACTATTTATATGTATTACCATCAAACTTATATAGTCAAAAAAATAATTAGATACTATTTTAGAGAGTTAAACCGAAAAGATTATGCTGATCCAATATAT
>Ga0307507_10009971_pt1 | contig 12458 bp, 15 predicted proteins | sample 7_EM_MG_FD_207223 | JGI IMG/M metagenome (GOLD analysis project Ga0307507, IMG submission 207223) | Populus trichocarpa ectomycorrhiza microbial communities from riparian zone in the Pacific Northwest, United States - 7_EM | ecosystem: Host-associated > Plants > Roots > Unclassified | place... | reverse complement strand
ATACTACTACGTCATATCCACCTACAAGAACACTCGCAAACTATGGATTATATTTGTCTGCATCTAAATCTACAGTCGGAATTCATGGCCGGGTTCGCTCTCAAATCCGAGAAGTAATAAGAGAAGGCATTGAAGCATTAAACAGCTGAATTGTTTAAATGGAATTCCTGAGCACGACGGACTGCTTCTACCTTTATTACTTCTAGGGTCGAGTAGCGATAAGAGATCGAGAGGGGGCGAGCTATCCTGTTGCAGATCGGGAGAATCTAGTGGGCAGCGTTCAGAAAGAGCACGGAGAGTCGGATGGGAGGTACCTCTACGATGATAATACCCAGCTCGGGATCTTCTTTGGAGAGTTCCCGGATAAAAGGAAGGTAGGGCAATAACCCGATCTGCGAACGCGTTAGTCGGTCATCCTCCGAACTACAGAAATATCGGATGTACCTCTATGCCGTGTAGAAATAAAAAGAGAGAGATCGTCGTTGAACGGTGTGAATGGTACCAGTACGGCAGAGGGACGGGCGAAGAGTTGGAAAACGTCGTAGGGAGAAGATACGGATGAGCTGTAATGTTCAGATAAGGGACAAGAAAGAACCAAGCGACAAGCTGCCAAGTGAATCATGGATGTCCCATTTCCCTCGACCTGAGAGGGATACGCTCACCAGAGACAATCAAGTGTTCGGACTGGATCAAGTGTGACACCGATGGAGTTGATCTTTGGATTGTGGCTCGGTTTAAGGTTGGTCCCATCGCGCTGTTCCATTTCTTTCAGAAATTCTTCAACTTCCAATGTGAACTCCTCCTCGTCTTCGAAGGTTGAAGAGAACATAGCCCAATAGAACCACTCCAATTGTCTCGATTCACCAAAGACGGAGGGATGAAGTTAAACCAGGCGGAAGGGGCGTTGAGTAACTTCTGAACACAGGGGATTGGTACACCTCCTTACGAGCCCCTTGCGCCGCTCCCGTGTGAGCACTGGGTGTTTGGCAGGCCTCGTAACACTGTGGAGTGTTACGAGTAGTTTTGGGCTGGTGGAGACAAAAATTGAGAGTACCCCTGAGAGTACCCTCGGCAGATAAACCAAAACAAAGAAAGCTAGCTCCAAGAGGGTCAGCGGAGATGCAAAATTGTCGCCGCCTAATGAAGACATGCTCGACCAGAGTGGTTCCAATCATTGTCGCCGTTCTCAACGACAACGGTGAGCTGTTATTTCAAAGTCCGCTGGCGATGTTGTTTTGAAAGGTCACAACCATGATGGACCTGAACCCCGAACTACCTCGCCTACCGAAACGCAATGTGGAATTATTTAACTCGAAAACCAGAGTTATCGCAGGTACCACATTTTGATACCCTGCGCCCTGTTCGTTCTGTTGAAAGCACCTTTAGGGTTTTGGCAACATGGCACTGTTCAGTGGGACGAATTTCATAGATACTTGGTAACATTCGTCTTCACTCACGAACCTTGGGCAATTTTTCATTACGATTCTACTCAACAACAACACGGTGCGGTATGTCCTTCGAGTGCGGATATTGTGCAGCCAGGGCACTACATAATGCTCTCTACCAGTGAGAACTGGGAATCCTTTCCTGGTGTTGTTTCTAATCTAGTTTGTAGCCGGTGTGCCTATTGCTATCGGCCTCGACACCGATCTACCACGTCCCCGTGTTCCCATAGTTTCTACTGCCACTCTCCGCGTGAGTTAATTCGTCAACTACTTTCCCGTGGAGTTGGCTGAATTTTGACAGGGATCTCACTACCGTACCCGCGGACGGGCAAGAGATGGTAAATGTCTTATCACAGGTTTGCAAACACAGACGTATAGCCGACTCAAAGTCGCGCATATATTTCCCCGGGCACATGACGCCGAAGTGAGCTAATCGTCTAAAAATCTTTCCTTGTTTTAATTCCCACATTACAGTGGGTACGCAAAGGATACCCAAGCAGGATCACTGATACTGCAGACGAGGTTGTTATGGGTGGTCCAACAAAGATCGATTCCGTGCAGAATGTGATTACTCTTCGAAGTGACCTGCATGATGCATGGGACAATTATGAGTTCGGTGTAGATCCGAACGTGAGTCTTATTGAACGAAACTTATTCGAGGGCTCAGATCTGAATAGAACAACTACCGCATTACTTCCTTTACCAATGGTAATCAAGACATAAATGGTCTTTCTCTTCAACTTGGCCATATCCAAAATCCGAGACATCGCCCACTCGACGAATTATTCACCGACCACTTTATGCAGGGCATTTTCAAACATATGAAAGGCGCAGGGGAATCGGAGTTGACGTCTCAAGATGATGACGATACCTTTGGCGAGGGTTCTAGTTTGTCAAACCCCAAAGTCTGGAGTACTATGAAAGGGAAAGAGAGGTTTGAGCTTGAGCTTTCGGGCCGACTCTTTGATCATCTCTTACTACAACAGAGCGACACAGAAAAAAACCATTTCTAAAATTTTATCGAAATTTTCAGTGTCCAGGTAGGAAAACATCTCGCTCCGTTTCTCTGGCTGATCCTGCTCTCTATGCTCTCAGCACGAAGCGCGACGAGAGAACAGCAGCTGAGAGACTGCAGAATGAAGTTGCGACCTGAAGCATAAGCACCAGAACGAATCATCGTGATGTATTCTGAAAAGCGATTGAATGTCTAAACTCGATGACTTGAAATTTATGTAAACCAACATTCAGAGAAGTGGGACTCGATGCCACAGTCATCGTCATCCTCGCAAATCGTGACGTGCCATGACCGAATCTTCTCGCTGTTGTCTCGCCTTGGCGTGATGGGTGGTGAAATGGATGGTGAAATGGGTGGCGACGGCATTTTACACAGTGACGAATTTTTAAAAGAAGACTTTCTATACTTCATCGTGTTGAAGGCCGAAAACCTGCAATTGGATGCTACAGTCATAGTATTAGTGTAATTTAGCATTTATCGTAGATAAAGAAAACGAACAAACCCAATGACCATTTATTGGGATGCACTTCCCTCGACTCCATCCGTCTTCTGTTTCAAGCAACGGATCGCCATCTGGGAAAGGAAAAGGGGAAGAGGTCCTTTGAAAGAGGTAAAAAAAATTTCCATCGAAACGCGTCTCAACCATCGATCAAACTTTCGGTTTTCTTCTTTTGGCCCTAGACACCTTCAGTTTGTAGTCCGTCCGCGACATGCCTCATACTACAAACATTAGATTATTAGTCAAACACTCCGTTCGTGCTCTCGGTTCGTTCTGGCATGATAATCGGGAAAAAAATAATTGCTTCATAATGCGGGTATCCCGCTTGTGGCTAGGAACATAACCAGAGGATACGAGATCGCCTTGATCAAGAGATACTGAGCCAGATGGAAGATGTTCAATGAACCCTGAAGATGGGAAGGAATGCACACAATAATTGCTCTCTGATAGGCAGATGATTAGTGACGTATACGGTTCACGCGTTGGATTGGCTCTTGATATAATTCTTCATTGTGTTTAAAGGCTATAAACATACCAAGCAGATTTATCACCCAGACGGGGTGCCTCTTGCTCGAGAGTCGAAGTCTGCCGAATTTTACTTTTTTTGCTGTTTTCGTTCCACAAGTACAGGATATTGAGGGCGCTGAAAAACACCATGAGCACAGAGAAGGAAAGGAGAACTTTCGTGCCAAGGAAATAGCGCGGTGCAGGTGAAAGAGCTCCAAGGAGCCAAGTGGCGAGAATGCCGCCAGAATTCGTCATAATAAATCCGATGGCAATGGCGGTTGCCCGCCGTGTATGTGGTGCAGTATTGTTAGCGTTCCATGTCGCTAATGTAGGCGCGGCGATGTAAGACCCTGGTATCGAAAAGAACAAGGAGGCATATTGAATGCTTTTCTTCCCCGATGCTAAAAACAAAGCAAAACCGATAACGGCAAGCACGGAAGAGAAAATGGACACCAAGCCGCGACAGTGGAAGTGATCCGATATGTATGCAGAGGTGACCCCAACTGGGAAGTACGATGTTAATCGTCCTCTTTTTTCTTTGAGAAATATGGACTTACGGACGAAGGCGACGGCAAAAGGGGGGACAGTCATGATTTGTGCATGTGCAGCAGTGTAGCCTAGACCTTGAACAATCGAAGGCGTGAAGCTTGATGGAAAATGTCAAACCTTATGTCCGGAATCGGGAGTTAAATAACTTTACTAGGCGAGTGCATAGAGCGTAGTTCCTAAAAAAAAAAAAGAGATGTCATTACGAAGGAACATCGCGGTAAGAATCCTGGAGGACCGACCAGTGAAAAAGAAGACAATAGCCAGTATCCACACGTGTGGGAGAGTGAACGCCTTCCTGACTTCTTGCCAGCTGAAGGAATCTGCGGCTTCATCATTACTCGTGCTTCCATCTTCCTTGAGTTTAGTTGCAATATAGGCCTTTTCTCTCTTGCTGAGGAAGCCCGCATGTTCAGGAGACCGAGGTAATAGAAGGTAAGATATAATCCCGAATATGACCGTGAAGAGACCTTCAAGAATAAATATCCATTCCCAGCCTTGCTTGTTACCGATACCGTCCATTTTCATAATACCGAAAGCAAGCAGGCCGGAGAAAGCAGAAGAAAGGGACGCCGCCGAAAAGAAGAGAGTGATTCTACTCAACTCCTGAACAAAGGAAGAATTGTCGATTAGTAGGTGGAAAACTTACCTCCAATTTAGTCGTTGACGAGGGTAAAAGAACGACAGATAAAGTACGAGTCCAGGGAAAACTCCACCTTGTTAAAGGTAAACAATAATATTATAGAAGGTTTCTTTCTAAACTCACCCTCTAGAAGGCCTAGAAAGAACCGGCAAGCAAGAAGACCTGGGTAAGTCGTAACAACCCCTAAGAGCCATATCAATATCACCATCGAAGTACGACCAGCTGATACACAAGACCTTGCAGTGTGGTGACGATCCCCCACAGGGTCAGCATAGTCGGCAACATCAGATTCGGGCCAACAATCTTAAGGGAATCAGCAAATACAACGGAGAATAGTTGAAGAATTACCTTCAGAACGAGATTTGACGGAAGTTCGGCGACAATGTAAGGGACATATGTGATCGTTAGAGCGATACTGTATTGATGATTGCTCAGTTTCAAATCTTTTTGCAAACCGGCGACGCGAGCATTCCCAATGTTGGACCGATCCTAACGTGTGCGGGTTTAGAGTCCGAATCGTGCCCCAGCGCGGAACGTACTCACCAGGAATGACAAAAAATAAAACATCGCCACCACTGGTAATATGTACAAGTCAAGTTTGTGCCAAATCTTCTTCTCTATGGTATCGGCTGGGTCAACCAAGGTCTCCCAACTGCTGTCATCTGTTGCGGTTACTTCTCCCCTCATGTCGTATCCTCAGGGTTAAGCGTCAAGTCAAACCGGGAAGAAAGGCAAGGAGACTCGGCGCGACTTTTGGGTTGTTATACATGCGGCACCAGTACACAGGGGGTGATAGCATGATAGTACAAGCGGATTCGAAGCGAATTGATAGTCCACGATATGTTCTGTGCCGGGCTTCGCGTTGCAACGAAGCCGAAGAGATCCAAATCTCGGTTGCAAGAACCTTCTTTGGTGCTCCATCTAGAAATTCTGAACTTGGGGATAAAACACTATTTTCACCGACGCAAACATGTGATGAAGAGACACCAGGTAACGGCAAGCTAGTACAACTTACAAGCGAGAGGAGTGCGTGACATGTGACACAAGTCTTCGTTTCATTCAAATTTCAACTTTCATTCCACATCTGTTTCTTACACACCAACAAATGGTATGAAGGAGTAATCAAGGTCGCAAAAATGTACACTGGTAAGGGAAAGTGATTGGAGAAAAGTACTTGCGATGTCCGACTCGGATAATTTTAAGGTGCCGCATATGTCATGTGTTTTCAGACGACCTGTGTGCCCAGAAACAAAATTCAGGCTTGATTCTCCAGCTGGACGCGCGATAGCAATATCTAAAAGAATGGCACACGACTTTAAACTTCAACCAATCCCCTGCAATCTTCCTACGACATTTATCCCTCACTGGAATACTGACTAGTAGCTGCTGAGATTAGAAGCGAGCCTTTCCAGCAGATACTTTGTATAACGGTGATCGGTTGAGACCGAGCGGTAGTGAAGTAATATATAAACTTTGGTAACTGCTTTTAGGTCGATCCTAATTTACGCAGCACCAATTGCTCCGCTGAGGTCTCATCAATCTAAATTGAGTTATTGTGGTTCAACGCAACACATGTTCTGATCTATTGCGTATGGTTCAACGGACTTGGGGTATCATCTTCTCTTGTTTCGAAAACCTAAACGAAAATATGAATTGAAACACGCCGCCCCAAGATTTGCAACGAACCTTTGTGATTGTAACCCCATATTCCATGTCTGGATGTTGGTCAAGCGATTTACCAGTCTCGAGGTCATACGACCGGATGAAGTTCTGAATAGAGTTATTCCAGCGCTACGACTAGGAATATATGAGGACCCTCTTACCGAAGACATTGCTTCCATGGAGAAACTACCACCGTTTCGGCGAGATGACACACCCACAGGGTTGTGTCGCGGGGCCGAATGACAATCACCTGTCGATCTGCTCGAAAACTGAAGAGAGGCCCTTGCATTGAGAGTAGAAAGTAGGCAGTTTGAGTAGAGCTTGGACAAGGCGAGGTCCCAGATGAAGTTCCTGCCCACAAAACGATTAAATCAAACACGATATGTACACGAAAGACATAACTTACAATGCCGTATGCTGCAAAGTTGCGACAGATAAATCAGAAAACTTGGGTGGTACGCCAAAGATGGGAACATACAGGTAGAGCTTTGAAAAGACATTCAGAAAGTTACCATTGATGAAGGAGGAAGCTTACTCATGAAGAAGATAACATCTCCGAGAGCAAATACCGTTGTCAAAAGGCCAGTCTGTACGGTCACTGTGATGACATGAAATGGTTGAAAATTGAAAAGAAAAAAAAAAGAAAAAAAACAACGTACTGCGAATAATTTTTGAGATGACATCGTCAGTCGCAATAAACCCGGTCTTCTTTTTGTGCTACGGACGAAATGTCAAGACAAATTTGTGCCAATTATCTTTCACCTACCAAAGAAAAAACTAATGCAACCGTAATCAGGATGTCAGCCGCGCAAGCTGTAAGGAACCAAACAAGAGCTGGTGTATGGAGCTCGGGTTTACGGCTGAACAATTTGATGTTGGCGATGCCACACGTCGTCCAGATGCCTCCCGCTGACAATGGTTAAAAGTCTACGACATCGAAAAAAGGACTAGAGGTACAGACCTAATGATACAGCCGCGAAAGCCGCGATGACGACAGGAAGAATTTTTGATTTAGTGAACAACCAAACCCTCCAAGCAAAAAATAGTTGTATAGGCGTAGACACAGCAACCTTGTGTGCATTAGGGTGTTTTGCTGTCAAGGTCAAAAATCACTCACAATAGTAATTGGTTCTGAAATCAATTGCAAGGAATGGGTTAGTTCCGCTTCAATATTTCTGAAGAACTAGTCACCAGCGGCAAACACTATTGATCACTAAGAATTGACAACGACTGTTCAACAAAAGGAGGCACTCACATGTGGGAAAGTATTTTGTAGCCTCTGGAAGACCTATGGTAGAGTGGGCAAAGATTATTTGCATACGAAAGAGGACGAACCGAATCTCTCTATGAGCGGTTGGTACACGATGTACATATCGAACCCAGTATTCGCGGATTCTACGATGAATAAGTAGAGAATCTAACCCAACTTCAACGATAGAATGGATCAGCGCAGACGAAAACTTACAAGAACCTTGATCCATATTTTGTCCCTGAATGATAAAGTATAAATGAGAAAAACCATTGGCAATATGATGGCACAGACTTTTTGTACGTCAAATAGTAATGATATGTCTGTTACCATTGAATCAATGTTCTTTTGCTATCGTTTATGAAACCGACCTGCACAATCAACACCTGCGATCACTGCGTTAGTGGCGCTCTCGATTGGAAGAGTAACAACGTATCCTCACGCCGTAAAGAATCATATTTATGAAGACCCCAAGCAACATTGGCCCGTACCTGCAGAAGTGTTAACGGGGCCACCGTGCTTAGCGACCACAAAAACTGACTGAACGCGAATATCTGGGACCATGGCGTTCCGCAGTCAAACTATGGGGTATCGTGATCGAGAAAGAGAATGACAGGAACAATGGTGAAGGAAGGGATGAGCGGACTGGATGATACAGCTTCTTAACTATCGTCGAGTGCTTAGCGTTCGAAACTGGATCTGCAACGAAGGGAGGAACCAGTGTTCATTCACCTGTAGGACGGGCCGCTCCTCTTGATCGGTTGACATAAAGGATTTGATGTTCTTGAAGCCCGCATGTTGATGGTAATCGTCTAGAAATTACGACGCGGATTCGAGTCATGTACGCGATAGGTTTCTGGGGCAATCCAAAATTCGCGCAATGTATTGCAGTGCAGCTTTGGCAGCATAATACTTCAACATTTTCAAGCCATTGCCAGGAGAGAAAATGCACTTCAAGCATGTTATTTCGGATTTTCTCGGGAGCGGACATGGTGTAAAATCGGAAACCACACGAGAGGATCCTAAAATTTGTCAATTTGGATAGTAGAACAGTTACTGACCTTCAAATTTCACCAAGAAGGCCCTGACCAACATCCCTGAGATGAAATTTCAATACGGCTGAAATCCGAGGTCATTTTTAAAAAAGATCGATACCCCAATGCCGCTTTGCTGATTGAATTCCAAAAGAGAATTCGCAATGTTTTTTAAAGTTCGAAGCCAACGTCGATTATGACCTCGTGTCTCGAATCCTTGCAACTCTAGGCACTGGCTTTATTTTCTGCGTTGTTTGCGGGAAGTAGACCCTTGGTGAACAACTCGTGGTCCCCAAACGAACCGATTTTTTGGGCCTCCAGTAGGGTTAAGTCGCCCTGATACAGGTGAACCCCAGTTTCTGAATGATTGAAAGGGTCACGACTCACAGACTTGCGAATCAATCAAAACTTGAGGCAAGACCGGCCGCGGACCAGACCTCATGGCGGATCAACTTCGTAGAATGATTCTGGTCGGTATGGGAGCGCAAATAGGCCCGCACTTCCACCTAAGTTAAAAGTAAGTTCTCAGAACCATAATCGATTCGTCGCTTTTTCGTTTGCATCACCAGACTGTTAAGGTCAACGTTCCAAACGTCCACCCGCCAAGATCTGTGAAATAACCTACGTGATTATTGAAAATCCGACGGGAGTAAATTCCATTTCTATTAGATCCACGCGGCAGAACGTACACAGACAGTCGAGATGAAGCTGGATGGCGGTAGGACTCGCACCACCAACTTCGAAGATGATTCTCAAAGAACGAGTCGGTTTGACTTCAAGGAAAGCATAATTGACGATTCAAATAATTGATGCCGAAGAAATAAAATGATAACAATACATTGTTCGCAAATTTCTAAAATCTAGTGAGTAAAGACTTTGAGGAGGACAGAATAGATTCACTTATACATATAAATATATAAACTCAGGTTCGGCTCGCAATTATCCGCAGGTGATCAGAACCACAGGCACCAATCGTCCAGTCTTTGGGAAGACGGTACTTCCTTGGCATACCACACCCTTCAATTGCGCATAGACCTGCACCTCTTGCAACTCGAATCTTTTCCACGTTCGGGTCTGCGGAATCTATTTCCATCTTCTTCTCAAAGCCGTGGATGGGATCAACTGAGCCCTCGTTCTTTGGTGTAGAAAGCGCGGGGTACATCGACTCCGGGACAGAAAAAGTGATGATCATCTGCGTTTTCTCCGCTTGACTTTCGCTTCCAGGCACTTCACGTAAGGATGAGACCCAGCGATACATTGTAGGTTTGGCATCTTCGGGTTGAACTACGGGCTCCATGATTTCGTCTTCCTCTTCTTCAGCTTCTCCTTCGTCTCCCTCTTCTCCTGTCTTTAATTTTGGCTTCGGAGTGGGTGCTCCTGAAGGGATGAGAGGGGTATCCGTTGTGTTTGTGCGCTTATTTTTCGGTCTACTTTGCTTTTTGAGGAGTCGATTGATAGTTTCGGCCTAACGAAATCCGTGAGCAAACCAAGCAAAGGAGAATAAAAATGAACATACCTTCTCGTCTTCCAGTCTCTTCTCAGATAGATTCTTCCTCTTCCTGGCAGTCTCTTCACGTCGCAGAGCCAGCTCAGACTCGTTGAGGGGTTGCTTCTTGCTTCTGGAGTTCTCATCTGTTCCAGTTGAGTCATAAATGATAAATGATGAGGCGACTATCACTCACTCAATGAGACATGTGAAGCATCAACCATGCTGGCCAGGACGGCCTGACGAGTGGTTAGAGGACGTGTGCTCACAGTGGGAGTTCCTGTTGAGCGAGATGGTCCGCCTTGAGTAGAAACATCCTCGTCGGAGGCGGATGGTGATGTCGGGTCTTCAGATTCAATGTCATTATCATGAATGATTTTGGCTAATAAAAAGATCATCAGACATTGCAACAGAAGGTGGTACGTGGCTGAGATACTTTTCGCTCGACGCCTCGGGGTCCGTTTGAATGCAGCATAGTCCATTTCTGCGTCATCTGGAGTCGATGTGCCAACGCTATTACTCGATGTGTTGTTCGCAGGTAATTTGAGGGTTATCTTGAGCTTTGTAGGTGGTGCTGTCACCTTGGACGTTGGGGGTGGGTAGTCGTCTTCAAACTGCCCACAGATCAGTAGACTGCTGCTGTTTCACCGATGTGCATTCGTACCAGTAGATCTTCCTCTTCCTCTTCACCTTCGCCGTCTTGGTCGCCAACATCATCGTCGGAAGAATCCCGTTCAATATCTAAGTCCTTGTCCATTTCTTCATCGGAATCCAACTGCATACCTGCCACCAGTGCAGCAGCAGCAACAGCAGCCAACCGTCGAGTACGAGGTGCCATTAAGTGAAGTAATGTTGAATTCAAAGCAGGTCCAGGGTTACATGTCGGGATCGTGACAAATTTAAATTTCCCATGTGGCACATGAGTTCATTGCTTGCCTCTATTTAATAAGCCGCACTTACCGCTTCCCGATGAATTTTCCGCACCCCATTTTGCAGGCATGAAGAACGAAATGAAAAAAAGGGGAATTGTGCACAATTCGGGTGCATTCAAACAATCGCAAACTGCGGACTTGCCGATTATGTGCATACAAGGTCTCGAGTGCATTCCATGAACGACAAATCACTATGTGCAGAATGTCACGGAAACTGTTTAATTGCGCATCATTACAAAGCCTCAGTGGTGATTTAACTTTTTGTCTGAAAGATGTATTGTCCCATTCACCATTTGCCACTTTTTGGGCACGACTTGGGGCTGTCGCAGCAATCTGAGCCAGGCCATCTCCAGCTTCTATAGTCAGACGATTCAGCGCTCAGCGCTCAGCGCCCAGCTCGAAGCACAGTGTTCGAAATCCCCCAATTTGGGGGATGGATCACCGCATTTATTACGCTGCAGTGCTGACGGATTGCCCAATTGCACCTTGAAGCTTGTATGACAGCAACAAACATCACCATTTATGTATGCCTCACAGGTCAGGGTACATTCTCCAGGGACAATAATCATGCGACAAATTCAGGCCGCCCAGTCCATATCTGGAACTGGAAGTTGCATGTCCTGTGCTCTCCGCTCACAATATGGAACCTTCCGATCAGGCCTCTACAGCCCTTGCTATGAAGTTCCAGACTTCCGGATGTCACTCCCCTTGCCCGATGGGACTCCTTTAGAGTTTCTCCAGTCCGATGTTGCTAATACTCGTCCTGGCATTTATCTTTGCATCCACGGCCACACTCGGGGTTTGGTGAAATGAACTGTGGTCTCAAATTGGAACGCAAGAGCAATGTGGAGATTTTAATCTACTGTCATCGGTCTTTTTTTATCTCGTTCACTGGATCTCAGAATAATGTAAAACACAAAATTACTTCAGACACCCGAAAGTTTACAAGTCCCTGCCAACTTTGTGGCTTTGGAACGATCGACTTTATCGTATGCCCAATTTCGGTTTTAAGATCTCACCGACATCATCCTACTCTATTTTTCCTCGAGTAACATACCCCAGTCAGTGAGTAACAATTTTAATGCACCTGACCGCGCCCTTTCAACTTCATTTTCTTCACGGTCCATCGAGGCTTTCTTTTTAAGTACCCTTAGTCTTTATAGACGTAGATGGATGTCATTATTGTAACAATTGTAACAAAGACTGAGGAAAGAGAACGATGTGACGCGCGAGGGACAAAAATGGGAGGTGGCCAGCAAACGCGGAACCGAGGATGGACACATCGCGACTCCGAAGAATTCCTAAACGGCTATGACAAAGGGACGATAGCCCTCCCTTCAAATTGTAACCAGCCTGAGGCCGCGTCATCCGAAACACCCCTGCCTTCCGTCCATTCCTTGACAACCTCATCGCGCGATTTCGTAATATTCGTATACCAAA
>Ga0307507_10009970_pt1 | contig 12458 bp, 2 predicted proteins | sample 7_EM_MG_FD_207223 | JGI IMG/M metagenome (GOLD analysis project Ga0307507, IMG submission 207223) | Populus trichocarpa ectomycorrhiza microbial communities from riparian zone in the Pacific Northwest, United States - 7_EM | ecosystem: Host-associated > Plants > Roots > Unclassified | place... | reverse complement strand
TAGACCTAGAGAAACACTATATTCTTGCTATATAAGAGCCGTATTATAATACCTATATATAATTAATATACTGCCCTTAAGGATTCTAGCTCCTATATAAACTAAAAGCAGCTATACGCGTATGCTTTATAATTAGTAAAAATATTAGCCTTACCTTATAGTTATAGCAGGCAGTTAACCTAGATATTACAGTTATAACTATCCAGATATATAGGGGACTAGTATAAATTATTAATGTCTATAACCCTAGGGTTGAAGGGGTAGCATAGATAGAGAATATTATATCTATAATAAGCTTACTAGAAACTGAACACGTGGAGTCTATCCTATTAGGAGATATAAACCTCTACTACCTATAGTAGGGGGGCATCTATGTTACTGCTAATTGATAGGTAGAGTGCCTACTAAGAGCTATAGACAATGGGGGCCTTAAGCTAGCTACCCCCCTAGGTGCAATTATATGGCAATAGGGCACTGCTAAAAGTATAATTGACCTTATAATTATGAACGAAAACCTATACTAGAGACTTAAAAGGTACTCCCCTAAAGAAGAATAGGTACTTACCTTAGACTATATCCCTATTTAGATATAACTAGATCTGGACATTAAGGCGTAACCAAATAGTAAAAGATATGTAATAAGGAAGCTTAACGTAGATAGCTTCCTTAATATAATTAAATAATAACTCTAAGACCTAGAAGAAATCCACCTAATACTAAATAAGTAAGGCTTATTGGCTACCCTTAAGGAAATTAATTAAAGACTAGAAAGGATCTAGGTAGCAATTAAAAGTAGGCTAAAAGAGCACTGCCTAGTTTTAAAACTAGGCCCCTATACGTGATATATATGGTCCGTATAGTGCGCGGCCCTTATAGCCGACTAATGACGAGCAAGGAGGAAATATATAAACAGCCATAATTTTAAGGACGAGAGATAATATAAAGACATAAAAAACCAGCTAAAGAATACCCTAAAAAAAGAAGCAAGGAATAACTGGAGATAGTTTATAAATAAATATACTATTAACCTAAGTCTCCCCTATAACAAGGGCCTTTGGACCATAGTAAAATGGGTAAAGAAAAAGGTAGGACGCCTAGTAGAAGATCTATACCTATTACCCCTATAAAGAGTAGGTAAACTATAGGCCACAAGCAATAATAATAAGAAGGCAAAGATCCTTATAGAAGGATTTTTCCCTTAACCGGCTCCAGTAGACCTTAGCGACATTATTAGTAAAACACTGGTGACTTGCCTAAGGGTTAACAGTAACATAATAACTAAAGAAATGGCTAAAACTATTAGCCGCCTTTTAAACAATATAGTACTAGGACTAGATAGGATTCTAAACAAAGCCCTAAAGACCTGTAGACTACTTATAGCACCTTGGCTTGCAGATATAGCCAGAGTATACTTTATAATAGGCTATTACCCATAACTTAGAAGATCTATAACGACGGTTGTCTTATAAAAAGAAGGTAAAGTAGATTACTTAATCCTAGGAAGCTACCGCCCTATTGCCTTAGAAAATACCCTAAGCAAGATCTTAGAAAAGGTTATAGCGGACTATATAGTAGATATGGTAGAGGAATATGCCCTACTACCACAAAGCTAAATGGGGGTAAGAAAGAATTGCTTAACGCTATTAGCACTTATACTACTTGCTGCTACCATTAAAACTACATGGGCTATGCGAAAGGACTTTATAGTATTAATACTTAGCCTAGATATTAGCAGCGCCTATAATAATATACCCTATAAGCGTCTCCTATATATCCTTAGGGCAAAGGGCTTCCTAGAATAGATTATTTAGTTTATTTAAGGATTTATAGGCTAGAAAGAAATATTACTGGTCTTTAGTAGATACTAAAGCCCCCCTATTACAGTTGTAATAGGAATACTATAAGAATTACCTCTATTGCCTATACTCTTCCTCTTCTTTATAAGCAACCTGTTTAATACCTTTAAGAAAGGGGCGACCTAGGGGATAGGCTTTATTAATAATATAAACCTAATTATATATGGGCCAACAGCCGCAGAGAACTGTAGGATACTAAAGAAAGCCTATAACACCTATATAGAATGGGTAAGATGATATAGAGTCTAATTCTTACCAGAGAAATACCAGCTAATCTATTTTATAAGAAAACATAACCAATCTGTAGATCTTTAGCATATAATCTATATTTAAGGCTTTAGGGGTTAACTGGTTTAAGGCCTAAGGGTATTAGGAGTATAAGTAGACAGTAAGCTCTAGTAGAGCGCACATATGGTATAAGCGGCCTATAAGGGCTAAGTATAGTATATTGCTATGTCTAGGATTGTTAATTCTATATAGGGTCTATACTTCCAGAGGTTACGCCTACTATATATAGCAGTTATCTGGCTAACTATAACGTATAGATCTAGCATTTGGGCTACTAGAGAAACTAAAAAAGGCCCCCCTAAATTACTCCTTAAACCACTCTAAAAGGTTTAAATAGCCTGCCTTAGGAGTATAATAGGCGGGTATAAGTAAACGGCCATAGCACTGCTTAAGAAGGAAGCTAATATTCCCCCCCTATAACTATATATTGAAGCCAATGCAATGTAAAGGGTATAAAAGAAACGTAACTCTAACGTTATAAAGTATATTAAGATATGCCTAAATAAACTATAGAGGGACCCTAGGGTGCCCTATAGGAGAAGAAACCAACAACCCTAAAGTAGGGAAGATATATTAGGAAAACAGGTAGAGAAAGTAGAAGAAGAATAGTGCGGCGCTAGGGCCTAGGCCTATATAGAGGAGAAAGGGAGACGCGTAAGAGGCCAGTAAAGACAATAATAAGGGAGAGAAAGGAGCCAAAGTAGAGTATAAAAGAGTACTGGAAAACTATCTACCGTAATATAATACTGGTTGGACCAACGCTAGAGAGATAAATAGGAGTTAAAGGTATAGAGGTAGACTTAGGTAAGGGGAACCTAAGCTATAGCATAGGTAATATTATGGGGGGTAAATACCTAAGAGCTCTAAGAGGGCCTAATAAAGGTAGAAAATATAATAGCAATACTCTTAAGGACAGGAATAATAGGACTAAAAGATTGGCTTTACTGGGTGGGTGTCCTAATAGGTAGCCTAAGGTGCGAATATAGCTGGCTAAGACAGACACCAAAATATATAATACTGTTATGCCTCTTACGTACTGGCTAAGAAGCAATGCTCTTAGTAGGTAGTATAGAAAACTATAATACACTACTTTTAATATAGAAAGGCCTTAAAGCGGCTACCCGGTGGCTTATTAGCTAAAATGTGCTAGACTAGTTCTAGGTTATAAAGGAAATAGCAATAAAAAGCAAAGGGGTAAGTAATAGGCGCCCCTTAATAACTCTACAGGAGTAGAGTATAGTGTGTAATACTAGCGCGTCTATAGGTTTGTTACGGCAGCAGTAGTTCCTAAAGAGGTTAAAAAGTAAGGTAGTAGAGCACTACTGGTAACTTGTAGGCGACTTATAAGCGAGCCCTAAAAGGCGGGGAGACGGATTATGGGGTTTTCTTAAATAGGGTTTTCTCCCTATATGTATATAAGGAGTAGTCCGCGTGGGCCCAATAGGGATCCGAATTAGATGTTAAGCAATGAATAATAATATATATCTATAGTGATTAACTGCTTACTATAGTTAAGATTCTAATAATAAAATGCTATTACGTCCACTATAATGCAGCCGCTTATGGAAACTTTTAACAGGCTATTATTAGTCCGGAAAAAGGCGATCCCTTTATATTTATAGTGGTTAATGCCTTTTAAAGATATGAACTTCTAGCCATTGCTAATAAGACCCTACTTTATCTTGGCTTGTCTCTTATAACGCTCTAATAAAAATACCTTAAGAGATGTAATTTTTATAGTTAAATAGAATTCCAGAATAGAGTGTGTGGTTTTTACCTTGTTAAACGCCTTTCTATTATAGCTGAAATAGTAACAGTTAAGTTTAAAGCTCTTTTGCTAGGTGGGGTTTTAAAGTTGCCTAAATTATATATAAGGCATCTTGGTTAATCCGAGCCTTTATAAATTATAAGGATATATATATTTGGTTTAAACTAGGCCCAAAGAAGATTAAAATTAATTTCACTATAGTGTAGAAGTGGTAGGAGACTATTATTTATAGGCGTGAAATGGTCTTTAAGGAATCTTAGTAACTCCTAAAGGTACTTAGCGTTAATTAAGTTAGGAGAAAGACTCTTAGTATATTTTTAACTAGAATAGGAAATTAAATATAATACTTATAGGAATTTAGAAGTTAAATTAGAATAAGCTATATCTGTAAAAAGGCTAATTTACTATAGGCTTATCTTCCTAAAGGGGGATAGCTTATATGTTATTCAGTACTACCTATAAGGCGTCTCTTACTTCTTCTAAATTTATGCCTAGGTATATACTATAGTATTTCTTATTCTTTTTTAGCTTAAAGTTAATATATTTAAAGGCACCTAAAAGATAGACTAAATTTCTTCCAAAGGATATAAATATACTAATTATATATATTACGCTTACTTAGCGAAGATTCTATAGTCTTGTATTAGCAGCTTTGTTTATCCTAGCTATAGTAAATGCTATATTAACGTAATTCTAAGTATGTATTAGGGGTTTTGCCAGCATATATTTTATCTAATACCTTAACTTTAACCTTAGAACCTCTTGCTTTAGGTATCTCTTTAATCCCTAAACTTATAGGAGGAGGTAAAAAAGGTAAAGGAGGTAGAGGAGCTTAGATTGCTTAGCCTAAAACTAATATCTAGCTAAAACGTATAGAGGCCTACTACCTAGGTAGGGCCGATAATAAGATTATATAGCTTAACTTTATAGGCTTAGGATTTCTACGCCTCCTTTACGCGTTTAGGGTAATCCTATTATAGAACTTAGTAATCCTATATAAGTAGTTCCCACTCTACCCCTATAGAAGGGCCCCCTCTTTAGCTATAAAAAGTACTAGAGATTCGCTATGTGGGTAGAAAGCTTACTAGCTAATATAATAACGCTAAATAAGCTAATAATATAGAAATACTGACCTGCCTATAAGACTATAGCTAAGCTAAAATATAAGGCCGCTGTAAAGGCACGAAGAGGCTTTAGGGAAGACTTAAAGGAATAATATAAATTATATTTAAATCTAAGGGTATATAGCTTTTATAGAGTATAAGACGTTATATAAAGAAGAGAAGGGAATAATAAGAGAATTAAATAATTAAATAGTTAGGGGTCTTAGTAGTCGATATATACATATATATGCACGCAGTCTTTAATAGATTTTAGTAAAATTTAATTAATCTAGCAGAACTTGGCAGAAGTTAATTAAGCTAGCAGAATTTAGCAAAATTTGGTTAAAGCGTTAGAATTTATCTATTGAGTGTTTTACTAAGACATTCCTATTATAACCGGGCTAGTCCTATTATAGTACTCCCCCTTTAGCCAAAGGTTTAAAACAATTTAATTTAGTTGAGAATTTATAACCTATTGCGTTATAAGCGTTATAATATATTTTAAGTTCTTTTTAATTTTAAGTTTCCTGCTATTATGTTTCATATATTTATATTAGGTGGTAATTATTTACCTTTATATTATGTCTATTTAGCTAGAGTAGGCCGCACAGAATAGTTCTTATAGAATTCTTTTACTAAGGAAGGCGCGTTGGCCTTAATTTAGTTATAGGTTTCCTAGGTTTATTTTTATATCCTTTCTACTTAATAAGAAGTTTAAATTGTTTGGATTATATTTTCTATTATATATTATTAATTATTATTATTCATTGCTTAACGTCCGATTTGGATCCCTATTAGGTATACGCGGACTACTCCTTATATATATATAGGGAGAAAACTCTATTTAAGAAAACCCTATGATCCGTCTTTCTGCCTTTTAGGGCTTGCTTATAAGTCGCCTATAAGTTACTAGTGGTGCTCTACTACCTTACTTTTTAACCTCTTTAGGAACTGCTGCTGCCGTAACAAACCTATAGACGCGCTAGTATTACACACTATACTCTACTCCTATAGAGTTATTAGGGGGCGCCTATTACTCGCCCCTTTACCTTCTATTACTATTTCCTTTGCAACCCAGAACTGGTCTAGCATATTTTAGCCAATAAGCTACTAGGTAGCCGCCTTAAGGCCTTTCTATATTAAGAGTAGTGTATTATAGTTTTCTATGCTAGCTGCTAAGAGTATTGCTTTTTAGCTAGTGCGTAAGGGGCATAATAGTATTATATATTTTAGTGTCTGTTTTAGCTAGCTATATTTACACCTTAGGCTACCTATTAGGATATCTACCTAGTAAAGCTAATTTTTTAGTCCTATTATTCCTATCCTTAAGAGTGTTGCTATTATATTTTCTACCTTTGTTAGGCCCTCTTGGAGCTCTTAGGTATTTACCCCCTATAGTATTACCTATACTATAGCTTAGGTTCCCCTTACCTAAGTCTACCTCTATACCTTTAACTCCTATTTATCTCTCCAGTGTCAGTCTAACTAGTATTATATTACGGTAGATAGTTTTCTAGTACTCTTTTATACTCTACTTTAGCTCCTTTCTCTCCCTTACTGTTATCTTTACTGGCCTCTTATGCGTCTCCTTTTCTCCTCTATATAGGCCTGGGCCCTAGCGCCGTACTATTCTTCTTCTACTTTCTCTATCTGTTTTCCTAATATATCTTCCCTACTTTAGGGTTGTTAGTTCCTTCTCCTATAGGGTACCCTAGGGTCCCTCTATAGTTTATTTAGGTATGTCTTGATATACTTTATAATGTTAGAGTTGCGTTCCTTTTACACCCTTTATATTGCATTAGCTTCAATATATAGTTATAGGGGGGGAATATTGGCTTCCTTTTTAAGCAGTGCTATGGCCGTTCGCTTATACCCGCCTATTATACTCCTAAGGCAGGCTGTTTAGACCTTTTGGAGTGGTTTAAGAAGTAATTTAGGGGGGCCTTTTTTAGTTTCTCTAGTAGCCCAAATGCTAGATCTATATATTATGGTTAGCCAGATAACTACTATATATAATAGGTATAACCTCTGGAAGCATAGACCCTATATAGAATTAACAATCCTAGATATGGCAATATACTATACTTAGCCCTTATAGGCCACTTACGCCGTATATACGCTTTACCGGAGCTTACTATTTACCTACACTCCTAATACCCTTAGGCCTTGAACTGGTTAACCCCTAAAGCCTTAAATATAGATTGTATGCTAAAGATCTACAGATTAGTTATGTTTTTTTATAAAATGGATTAGCTAGTATTTCTTTAGTAAAAATTAGACTCTATATTATCTTGCCTATTTTATATAGGTATTATAGGCTTTCTCTAGTGTCCTATAATTCTCTGCGGCTGTTGGCCTATATATAATTAGGTTTGTATTATTAATAAAGCCTATCCCCTAGGTCGCCCCTTCCTTAAAGATATTAAGTAGGTTGCTTATAAAGAAGAGGAAGAGTATAGGCAATAAAGGTAATCCTTATGGTATTCCTATTATAACTATAATAGGGGGGCTCTGGTATCTATTAAAGACTAGTAATATTTCTTTCTGGCCTATAAATCCTTAAATAAATTAAATAATCTATTCTTGGAAGCCCTTTGCCCTAAGGATGTATAGGAGACGCTTATAGGGTATATTATTATAGGCGCCGCTAATATTTAGGCTAAGTATTAATACTATAAAGTCCTTTTGCATAGCCCATGTAGTTTTAATAGTAGTAGCGAGTAGTGTAAGTGCTAATAGCGTTAAGCAATTCTTTTTTGCCCCTATTTAGCTTTATAGTAATAGGGCGTGTTTTTTTACTATATCTGCTATATAGTCCGCTATAACCTTTTTTAAGATCTTGCTTAGGGTGTTTTCTAAGGCAATAGGGCAGTAGCTTTCTAGAATTAAGTAGTCTGCTTTACTTTCTTTTTATAAGATAATTATCGTTATAGATCTTCTAAGTTGTGGGTAATAGCCTATTATAAAGTATATTTTGACCATGTCTATAAGCTAGGGTGCTATAAGTGGTCTATAGATCTTTAGGGCTTTGTTTAAAATCCCATCTAGTTCTAGTACTATGTTATTTAAAAGGCGGCTAATAGTTCTGGCCATTTCTTTAGTTATTATATCGCTATTAACCCTTAGGCGAGTTACTGGTGTTTTACTAGTAATATTATTAAGGTCTACTAGAGCCGGTTAAGGGAAAAAAATTTCTATAAGGATTTTTGCCTTTTTATTATTGTTGCTTATAGCCTGTGGTTCGCCTACTCTTTATAGAAGTAGTAGGTGTGGATCTTCTACTAGGCGTTCTACCTTTTTTTTTTATTACCTATTTTGCTATGATCTAAAGGCCCTTGTTATAGGGGAGACTTAGGTTAATAGTATATTTATTTATAAACCATCTCTAGTTATTCCTTATTTCTTTTCTTAGGGTATTCTTTAGCTAGTTTCTTGTGTCTTTATATTATCTTTTGTCCTTAGAATTGTAGCTACTTATATATTTCCTCCTTGCTCATTATTAGCCGGCTATAAGGGCCGCGCACTATACGGACTATGCGTATTGTGTATAGGGGCCTAGTTTTAAAACTAGGCAGTGCTTTTTTAGCCCGCTTTTAATTGCTGCCTAGATCCTTTCTAGTCTTTAATTAATTTCCTTAGGGGTAGCCAATAAGCCTTACTTATTTGGTATTAGGTAGATTTCTTCTAGGTCTTAAAGTTATTGTTTAATTATATTAAGGAAGCTATCTATATTAAGCTTCCTTATTGTGTATCTTTTATTATTTAGTTACACCTTAATGTCCAGATTTAGTTATATCTAGATAGGGATATAGTCTAAGGTAAGTACCTATTCTTCTTTAGGGGAGCACCTTTTAAGTCTTTGGTATAGGTTTTCGTCTATAATTATAAGGTTAATTGTACTTTTAGCGGTATATTATTGCCATATAATTATACCTGGGGGGGTAGTTAGCTTAAGGCCCCTATTATCTATAGCTCTTAGTAGGCACTCTACCTATTAATTAGCAGCAATATGGATGCCCCCCTACTATAGGTAGTAGAGGTTTATATCTTCTAGTAGGATGGACTCTATATATTTAGTTTCTAGTAAGCTTATTATAGATATAATATTCTTTATCTATACTACCCCTTTAACCCTAGGGTTATAGATATTAATAATTTATACTAGTCCCCTATATATCTAGATAGTTATAACTATAATATCTAAGTTAACTGCCTGCTATAACTATAAGGTAAGGCTAATATTTTTGCTGATTATAAAGCATACGTATATAGCTGCTTTTGGTTTATATAGGAGCTAGAATCCTTAGGGGTAGTATATTAATTATATATAGGTATTATAATACGGCTTTTATATAGTAAGAATATGGTATTTCTCTAGGTCTAGACTATCTAGTAAAGGCCTTACTAGGCGGTGGTTTATATTACTATAGTTATACTATATAATGGTTAAGTGGCAGACCCCTAGTAGGGGTTCTTTACCTTTCCTTTACTTCTTACTTCTTCTGTTTTTACTTTCTTTAACATGTTTAGAATTTCTATCTCCTGTATTTATTCCCTAGCTACTACTTATTTTATATAGAGCTTTCTATTTCTATATTTTATGTTTCTACTAGCCTTTTTAAATCTAAGTTTGTTATTGCCTTTGGTTCTTCCCCTATTCTTACCAGTTAGTTATATGCCCCTTATAAGCCAGCTATATATGTTATATTTGCTGTGTTAAATCTAATTCTTAATTATCCTGGCCTTAAACTTACTATAGCTGTCTATAGGGGTCTTCCTACTAGGCGTTCTCTCCCTTATGTCCTATATATCCCTTGTATCCCTATTTAGTCTGGTAATATTATGCAGTATCGCTTTTAGCCCGTTAAGGCTTAGGATAGCTAGCTTAGCCCCCTAGTATTAAAGATAGAAAACACTAGGAAGATACCTATATCCCCCTAGTTTATTACCTATTGTTTCCATTTATATAACCTAGTATGCAGTTGTTCCTATAGCTATTAAGCCCTTTCCTTCTATTTCCTATATTTAATGCAGTCTTCTCTCTTCTATACCTTATGTGTGCTTTAGTAACAGTTTGCGTATTTTATTTGGTCTTAATTTATATATTATCTTATATTATAGGGGCCTGCACAGTGGCTGTAGCACACCTGTGCTGTGTATATGGATTGGGTGTGTCCCTATTATATATAGTGATAATATTATTCTAGGTATAGTCTGTAGTTATAGAGCCTTGTATTATATATAAGGCCATTTATAATTATTTCTTTTTGGATAAAGAGTTTTTGCATTTCTAGTGTATATACGCTAATAATAAGGGAGCTATGTGTTTGTCTATTATCTCCCTAGCAAGTTTCTAGCGCCCCTTATATCCTCTTATTATTCTTATTATATACTTAGTTTATATTTTCCTATTAAAGCTATTAGATTTGGGTAATTATAAGTTCTGGTATAAGGTGTTCTGTTTATTTTACTATCTCCTATATAGTTGCTATATTGTCTACTTAGCGTCCCCTTTTTACCCTAAGGCTTATAGGAACTAATAGGACTTTAACTAGGTAATCTTTATAAAGCACTTTTATGCTAATACGCTCTTCTAGCCTATCCCCTACCCTTATAGCCCGTTCCTTTGCCTATTGGTCCTTTAGGGTAACTCTAATATCTCTACTCCTAAGGTATTAGACTGTAATGGTGTTATAGACCTCTTTATAGATTTTTATAAGAACTTTTATTTCTAATTATCCCCTAAGTTCCTCTACCTTTTCTATATTTGGTTATATTGTGATTATATACCCAGTTATTATCTTTAGGGGGGTAGGTTCCCTATGCTATAAAAGTATAGCTATAGTGGCCTAGGTACGGTTTGCCTATAGGGGGGGTTTTTATTTATCTTTAATTTTATTTAGCTATTAGAGGATTTAATTAAGGGTTTACTAGAGGGGCGCCTAAGGTTTACTAAACTAGAGCCATTCTGCTAGCTATATTAGTTCGTAATAGCTAATAGATGCTCCCCTATAGTTTTGGATACTAGACGCGTCTAATAGGCTTTATATTTTATTAGATGCCTTTTTAATTAGGGTATTTCCGCTTTCTAGTGTAGTATTCACCCGTCCTTGTTGTTGTTGTAGGGGGCTATTATTGGGTATAGGTCTGGCGGTTACACGCGACTATATACTACTGTTGTTCCACCTGTGCCTCCCCTGTAATATATATATCTTAGGGGATTATTAAGGTGTTTTTTAGGGTTCTTTTAGTTGGTTTGGTCTTTTTGGGCTGGGTGCAGTAAGAGCTCTAAAAGTCGTTAATTATACTTATTAGAGAACAGGATCTATATTATTAATTAAGTTAATAAAGTAAGAACTGTTACTGTTGTTAATAATTATAGAAGGTATTAACGGAATTTCGCAAGTTATAGGGTTATCCTTTAAAGGTTATAATAAGCTTACGTAAAATATTAGATATATTTTTATTTTAGTTAGTAGTTTAAGCTTATAGGCGTATAGGCTTAGTTTTTTCTTAATTTAATATAGGTCTATAAACTTTTAATTAAGTTTCTTTAAGGGCCGTTAAGTCCGTGGGTTTTATATATTTAGGTAAACTATATTACCTTCCTTAAAGTCCTATATTAGAGCTTATCCTTTATTTATATGCTATTTCTATACTATTTAAGCGTATATTAATTTACTTTATAGGCTATAAGCAACAATGACAAGAAGGTAAAGATCTTTATAGAAAGATTTTTCCCTTAACTGGCTCTAGTAGACCTTAGCGACATTACCAGTAAAACACTGGTGACTTACCTAAGGGTTGACAGCGATATGATAACTAAAGAAATGGCCAGAACCATCAGCTGCCTTTTAAATAATATAGTACTAGGACTAGATAGGATCCTAAACAAAGCCCTAAAGACCTGTGGACTACTTATAGCACCTTAGCTTGCAGACGTAGCTAAAGCATGCTTTGCAATAGGCTACTACCCACGACTTAGAAGATCTATAATAATAGTTATTTTATAAAAAGAAGGTAAAGCAGACTACTTAATCCTAGGAAGCTACCGCCCTATTACCTTAGAAAACACCCTAAGCAAGATCTTAGAAAAGGTTATAGCGGACTATATAGTAGATATGGTAGAGGAATACGCCCTACTACTACAAAGCTAAATGGGGGTAAGAAAGAATTGCTTAACGCTATTAGCATTTACACTACTCGCTACTACTATTAAAACTGCATGGGCTATGCAAAAGGACTTTATAGTATTAATACTTAGCCTAGATATTAGCGGCGCCTATAATAATATACCCTATAAGCGTCTCCTATACATCTTTAGGGCAAAGGGCTTCCTAGAATAGATTATTTAATTTATTTAAGGATTTATAGGCCAGAAAGAAATATTACTAGTCTTTAGCGGATACCAGAGCCCCCCTATTATAGTTATAATAGGAATAC
>Ga0307507_10009969_pt1 | contig 12458 bp, 3 predicted proteins | sample 7_EM_MG_FD_207223 | JGI IMG/M metagenome (GOLD analysis project Ga0307507, IMG submission 207223) | Populus trichocarpa ectomycorrhiza microbial communities from riparian zone in the Pacific Northwest, United States - 7_EM | ecosystem: Host-associated > Plants > Roots > Unclassified | place... | reverse complement strand
AATACGTACCTTATGTACAAGAGAGGATTTCTTAGGAGTATGGTTGTGTATTTAAAGGACCTCAGTCCCTACTGTAGATAGTTCTCTCCTTGTAGTAAATCTTAGAATACAATTAGAGTTAATCTGTTGGGCAACTACTCCACCAGTTATTATTATATTGTTGATTTGTTCTTACCTATATACCTAGCCTAATAATAGGACCCACCGTAGTTCCTACTATAAGGTTCTGTTACACATTCACTACTAAGGTTACGGTATTAAATAAGATTAAACAATATGCTACCTAAAGCACCAGTTATAACAATATTAATAGCAGCCACAACCTTAGGGCTAGGTGATACTAATATAGATAAAGGGGATTCTTAAGTGGTTACGCGAGGTCAGTTACAGGAAATAGTTAATTACTTATAAGACAATAATAGGATACTTAAAGAACGCATTAATGGAATTAGAGCAGCAAAAATCAAACTACCTTTAATTAAACGATTCTTAGGAGAAAAGTTAAAGCTTAAGGGATTTTTAACGCAGATGCACTTTAAGGTAATATAGGAAGGAGCGAAGCTAGCAATATTATTGGATTAAGTAGCCTATACAGGGTTGTTCCTAACAGGAAGGGCACTTAAGTGGTTTAAACCGTATCTTACGGAAATATAGGCCAATGGCATGACAACTACTAACCAGGATATATGGTACATATTTACTAGTTAGAATGGGTTTGTAGAATAACTAACATAGATATTTAGAGATCCGGAGTCCATAACTATAGCGGAACAAAAGCTTCAGAACTTAGTACAGCGCACTTTAGCAATTAAGTATACTACACAGTTTTAAATATTAGCTATATAGGTTAAGTAGAACAATAGGGCGCTTATAGCACAGTATAAATAGGGACTTAAGGCTAAAGTCTAGGACGTAATTATCCTAATAGAAGATGCGGATACTCTAAGAGAGTTAATAGACCAGTTAATAAAGATTAATAACAGGATTTATTAAAGGGAATAAGCTAAAAGAGGGCAAGACAGAGTTCTATAGTTATATAAGGCGCAGAGTATGCAATAATAGACACAGAGTTATAAACTATGGAATAGCGTAAAGCTAATAGACCTAAGCGGTACTAAAGAAACCCAAAAGTGGGAAAAGAAACTATAGAAATTTAGAGGTTAAGGATTTAGTGATTAAAGGACCTAAAAGTAAAGGCCAAACCAGGGATCTTAGCAGTAGAAGATATTTAGGCGGACTCTATAGTAAAATCAGTGGTTTAGAGATAGAGCTTACATAAATTACAGAAAATAAGGTTATTTCGCTAGAGACTACAGAGGTAGTTAGAGTAACTATATAGTAAAGGGAACTAGATTAGTAGATGGCATATATATATAAAGGAACGACGGTGTACTGTGAGGAATAAAAGAGTGTTTAATTAATAGTTTTGCGTATTATTACAACAACGCATGCCGAATTTATAAGGACGCTAAGTATGGCGTAAGCTATTAGCTATAGGAGCTATTATTATCTAAGTTTAGAGGAACTAATAAACCAGCTTATAGATTAGACATTAAAGATAATAAGTTTAATATAGGCAAAGCATTCACCAATAATAAGGCAACAAAGGCAGCTTATTAGGAGTATGCAGACCTTAGAGAAGTTAAAATAGAAGCAGAAACTGAGACTATTACAAAATAGTGTTTAGTAATAGATGTTATAACACCGTTAGATACGATTTCTATTGCTTTATAAGACGATAGGAGTAATGTTTAAAAGAAACTAAGCAAGTAGACAACTGCTAGTGCTAGCTTATTACTTAATAAAGGCAAAAGGCCACAGGCTTAAGATTTTTAAGAAGAGATAAAAGAAGCTTAAGATTCTTAAGATGAGATAAGACATACCTAAGGACCTATAATGGACGAAAACCGGTAGAAAAGGGCAGTAACTTAGTTTATAGACAAACGAATAAGTATAGGACGCAAGTTTAAGAACTATAAGTTTAGGGAACGAATAAGAACGTTAGTAATTCTAGGTAAACGCAATATTTAGCTTAAAGATTAAACAGTTAATACCAGGATTAAAAAGTAAGATAACTATAAAGATCCAGCTGCAAGACGCAGAAAATAAGAGATTATGGATAAGTTTAGAACAAGAATTATTATATAGTAAGAGCAAAAGCTAGACAAGAGATTAGCTATACCAGGTTATATAAGGGACAGAGCACCTGTATAAATAGTTACTAATAGGCCAAGTGTAGGAATACCTAGGGTAAAGTAGTTAGATAAACTAGAATAAGAGGAGGATCTAGATATCCCAACTAGATTTAAAAAAAGATATACCAAAGGATATTACGATGCAGTAATAATAAGGTACTTTCTAACAGATAAACCATATACACTAAACTAGTTGTATAGAAAGTGGTATAGGCAACGACACAATAATGAATGGGAAGACTTTTATATATAGCTAGATAAAAAAGTTGTCTAAGACTAACCTATTATGGAGAAACGCATAAGTTATATTAAAGGAGTATTAATTATAACGTTAAGGAACCTAGAAGAAGGATTTAGGGACTAGAGAAGTAAATAATAAGTCTTAGTACCTATAGTAGAAATACCAGTAGTCAGATTAACTAGGTATAGGTTTAAACTTAAGGATAAAGATAAACCAAGAGTTAACCTAAAATATGCAGCGCATTATATACTATTGTGGATAGCTTATGTGGATGACATGTGTAATATATATAGAGTACTAAAAGATAAGAACCGGAAGTACCTAGTAAGAATATATTAGGCACTAGAGGAAAAGCAGTTTAGAAATGCTAAGTATATATATAGTTGGCACCCAGTAGAAGTACAAGGTTAAGGGGACTTAATACTTTAACTAGGAAGATTCCTTATGGAAGAATGCCTAGATAGATAATAGTGGTGGGAGTGCTTAGAGAACACTTATCTATAGTATATAGAGGAAAAGAAATAAACTAAGTATTAGCTAAAGTTGGACTAAGTATAACTAGGATCTAGTAGCTAATAATTAGAAAAAGGGGAGGCGCATAGGATTAGAGGGAACTAGTATTAGAGCCTTAGACCCTTAAAGGAATTTAAGAACAACACCTAAATTTACAAGTTAAATGGCAAGATTAGCAGTTTAAAGTATTAGTAGATAGTAAAGTAACTAGGAACCATATATCACCAAAGGCAGTAAAAAGATTGGGGTTACTATATAGACAGAAGGAATACCTATATCCACTTATAACGATTTTAGGAGATTAGATAGCCTATAAAGGAGGTATTATTAATCTTAAAATAGGACCTATTTAGATAACTATTAAAGGAAGACTAGTAAAAATATCTTTTAATATCCTACCGTTAGGACAGGATAAGGCAATATTAGGAATGCCTTAGTTATAGGAGTACAATCCAAAGATTAATTAGGTCACAGGATAGGTTAATATAAAGGATACTTAATGGCGTAAAGTACGATAATAAACCAAGTTGGTATGGTACCAAGTTGGAGCGATATATAAAGAGACTAAGCAAGGCTTAAGTTATGTACTAAAGAGATACCATAAGTATGGAAAAAAGTTATGGTTACTAGAAAGTAAAAAGCTGTTAAAACATACAGTATGGGACCATAAGATAGAATTAGAAGAGGGAATAAGTCTAAAGTTCTTTTTAATCTATAAGCTTACTAAAACAGAGTTAGTAGCGCTTAAGGAGTTTATCTAAGAGAACTTATGCAAGGGATATATTAGACTGTTATAGTTATTAGCGGGATATCCAGTACTATTTATCCTAAAGAAAAACGGAAAACTTAGGATGTATATAGACTATAGGCAGTTAAATAGTATTACTAGGAAGGATAGGTATCTTTTACCCTTAATTAGCGAAATCTAAGATAGGATAGGCAATGTAAAGATCTTTATAAAGATAGATCTAAGATAGGCGTACTATTAGATTAGGATTAAGGAAGGTAATAAATAGAAGGCAGCCTTTAAATTAAAGGAAGGACTGTATAAACTATTAGTTATACAATTTGGACTTATAAACGCACTAGTAACGTTTTAAAAGCGAATTAATAGTGTGTTAAGAGAACACCTAGATAAGTTTGTTATAGTATACCTTAATAATATTATTATCTACTTAGAAAATAAGGAAGAATATAGGAAATATATTAAATAGGTCTTAAAGAGACTGCAAAAAGAACAGATGCTAGTAGTAATTGAGAAATGCAAGTTCTTTACCAAGAAAACCAATTTTGTTAGATTTATTATTAAACTAAGCCAACTTAGCATAGATCTAAAAAAGATTAAGGCTATAGTAAATTGGCAAGAACTAGAGAATGTTATACAGTTAAGATCGTTCCTAGGGTTTTGCAATTACTGTAGGAGGTTTATAGCGTAATAGTTAAAGGACGTTAAGCTACTTACGCGGTTAATAAAGAAAGAAAAACTATGGGTATAGGAAAAGGAGTAATAAGAACTATTTAAAAAAGTTAAAGAGTTGTTTATCTAAGAGCCAGTTCTTAAGATCTATTAACTAGGTCTAGAGACGGTTATAGAAATAAATATATTAAACTTTGCACTAGGGGTATGCTTTATATAAAAACATTAGGACGGATAGCACCTAGTGGCATACTACAGTTAAAAGATAACACTACTAGAGATAAACTATAACATCTATAATAAGGAGTTGTTAGGTATAGTTACAGCACTTAAGGAATAGAGAGCATTCTTATAAGGCATAGAGAAACCTTTTGTGGTTAAAATGGATTATAAGAACCTTATAGGGTTCCTAATAATAAAGGAACTTAACTAAAGACAGGTAAGATAGGCGGAAATGCTTATAGAATACTATTTTAAAATTTAGCACACTAAGGGTACAGATAATACATAAGCAGATACTTTAAGTAGAAAGGCTAAACTTTAAAGTAAAGAAAAGCTATTAGGAGCTTTGTTATAAAAAGATATAGATAAACTAATTAGGTATAATTACCCAAGAATTATAGTAACTAAGGAAAGTTAGATCCATAAATTACTAGAGAGTAATTAGATAAAGAAGATCTAAGAAACACAGGCAGAGGATCTAGACTTAAAGTAATATAAAAATAGAGAAGCAACGTATATGCCTAAGTCTATTATAGAAGAATTTATTAAGGAATTCTATAAGGGAATAATATAAGGACATAATGGAGCTATAGGCTTAGTATCAAGACTTTAAAAGAAGTATATTATTTAAGGAATCTGGGGACTAGTAAGATAAGTTATAAAAAAATGTCTAAATTACTAAAGGAATAAACTAATAAGGCATAAGCCGTATAGAGGGCTATAACCTATTAAAGTACTAGAAAGACCATGGGAGGTTATATTATAGGACTTTATTATTAAGTTACTAAAGTTAAAAGATCCTATTACAGGATAAGATTATAACGTAATTTTAGTAATAGTGGATAAGCTAATAAAGTGGGGATACTTTATAGTATACACTAAAGAGATATTAGTAGAAGATGTCGCTAGAATCTATATAAAAGAAGTATTCGCAAGATATAGAGCACTAAATAAGATTATATTGGACAGAGATCCAAGATTTATAGTAGCATTTTAGGAAGTGTTTCTAGCAGAATAAGGAGTTCGCGCAGTAATATCTATAGTATATTATCCGCAGACGGACAGATAAACGGAAAGACTAAACTAGACACTAGAATAGTATCTAAGGCATTATATTAATTATACACAGAATAATTGGGTATTGTTATTACTAGTTGCATAGTTTGCATATAATGTAACACTATAAGAAGGAATAGGAACATTACCATTTAAGGCGAATTACGGGTATAAGCCAAGAATGTTATTGTCGCCACATTAAGTAAAAAAGATGAGTAGCACAGCTAAACAAAGAATAGAGATATTAATGAATCTTTATGTAGACCTTAAAGAAACAGCTAAACTAGTATAAGAATGAATAAAAAGGTACTATAATACTAAGAGATCTAAGGGACCAGATCTTAAGGAGGGAGATAAAGTGTGGCTACTATATAAAAATTTTAAGAGTTGACGACCAAGTAAGAAGTTAGACTATATTAGACTAGGACCTTTTAAAATTAAGTAAAGAATTTTATTAGTTATATACAAGTTAAACCTACTAGCTAAAATAAAGATCTACCCTGTATAGTATATCGCAATACTAGAACTAGCATATGGAGATATTAAGCTACTAGTCTATAAGGCAGACACGTACAGAGGACAAGAAGAGGATAAATGGTAAGTTTTAAAGATTATTAGTTATAAGGACGTAGATGACGAAATATAGTATAAGGTAAAGTGGATAGGCTATAGTAAGACTACCTAGAAACCACTAAGCAACCTAGAGAATGCTATAGGAAAGGTATAGAAGTATTAAAAGAGAGTAGGTTAGGCAATATTAATAAAGAAGGATTGCTAAAAAATAAGTTAGCTAAGGGGGACCTAAGAGGAGCAATTGCCGAGCTACTTAGAGTTGTTTCCCTTACAGGAGGAGAGCTAGTTCTTTTGTTACCTAACTTGTTAAGACCCTATTAAACCAGTTTCTACTTTTTAGAACAAACCTTCTCGCGAACACGTTTAAGATGTTGGAGATAAGTATAAGCTAAACGTTGGGCTTTAAGAATGTGTGCGGACTCTTCTAAGGCATGTTAAACTGTAAGCAGCACAGAGGCCAGCTTACCATTAAGTTTTGTAGTGGTAGATTGAATATAAGACCCTATAATAAGTTACTTAGGGAACTTGGAGACTATTAAGAGTTATAGGACGCACACACTTAGCGTTAGAAACAGAGCGAACGTTATAGGACAATTAAATGTTTGCTTTAGTACATTCAGAACAGGAGGAAGGTTATTAAGATAAAGGGCTCGCTAGCGCAATATAAACCAACCCCTCTTTCGCACACCTAGAGCAAGGAATTGCCATTACTTCACCAAGTAATAGTATTAAGGAGACAGTACGTAGGCGGCGCTCCACCCAAGAAAAAGAAGAAGACGCTTTAGGCATAATAAGTAATAATATTAACCAGACTAATTAAATGGACATTATACCTCTAGTAGACGACTTAGAGATGTTAGGAATCTTTAAGGACAAAAATAAAGAGGAGGGAGATGGTGTTACGGACGCTTTAAGTATAATATTACAACTACTTAGAGAAGAGTCAGAGGAAGCTAGTTGGTTAATATAGGTACGGTCTAAAATGGAACTAGTGGAACTATATAATGAGGAATGGTAACTAAGGTTATATAGTGTTAAATATATTAACTGTGTTAAACGGAAGGGACGTTATGTTTAATATAGACAATACGTACCTTACGTATAAGAGAGGATTTCTTAGAAGTATGGTTGTGTATTTAAAGGACCTCAGTCCCTACCGTAGATAGTTCTCTCCTTATAGTGAATCTTAGAATACAATTAAAGTTAATCTGTTAGGCAACCACTCTACCAGTTGTTATTACGTTATTAATTTGTTCTTACCTACATACCCAGCCCAATAATAGGACCCACCGTAGTTCCTACTACAAGGTTCCGTTACAACTACTGTAAAGGAGAGATAGCCTGGGCCTAAGTAAAATAAGCTTACTTTGCTAACTGCTATAGAACACCACCACCTAAGATACGTGTTGGCAACTAGGTATGGTTAGATACACATAATATCTCTACATAGAGACCTATAAAGTCACTTAATTATAAGAACCTTGGCCCCTACTAGATTAAATAAGTTATTAATAGAGGAGCTATATATAAACTAGAGCTCCTACCTACCTTAACCACCCATAGGATATGGCCTATGTTTTACCTATAGCTACTATACCTTTACTAGCCTAACCCTCTACCAGGACAAATATAGCTTAAACCCCTATTGGTACTAATCTAAGATGAGAACAAAGATAAAAACTATAAGGAGTGGACCGTTAAACAAATTATTAACTCCAAATACTTTAGTAAAGGTAGAGGACGGTGGCTCTACTATAAAGCTACCTACATAGGATTTAATATAGATTAGCCAGAATAGCAACCATAGGAAGATTTTAAAAACGTAAAAGATCTAATTAGCGATTTCCACTACATAAACCTATAGAAACTAGGCCTAAGTAGAGATTTCATACCTAATCCCCTATAGGAGCCGTTATAGCTAAATCGTTGTATATTACCGTTACGTAACTACTCCGATGAGATATTAAGGAACTTTAACCGCCGGTTAAAGTTGTCTAATTAGTCAGATTTTAGACGCTAAGGAGAAGCCAACTAATTAGGATTTTCTATCCCTAGGATGGAAAATTGCTATTAGCTTGCTTACTACTAGCGCCTTAGTAACACCCTTGCACCTTACTAAGTCCCCAACAGCCTCCTTCTCCTCTATAGCCTAGTACCTTTGTATAGTAGCAACCTATAAGCTTTAAGTTAGAAGCACCTATACGAGCCCATTACACCTGTAATAATATTCCTTCTTCTAGATACCCTAAGCATTTCCCCCTATATGTATATAGCAACCACAGCGTCGCTAGAGCTCCGCCTTAATAGGAGGGGGGGTAGTGTTACGGAACCCGACCGCAGGGGCCTCCATAGGAGAACCCCGTGCTCTCGCGTACACCTCGCGTACAGCTTATATCAGCTACGCGAGGGTATATCACCTCCTTACGCCCTCGACCCTTACGATCGATCGCGCAACGTCTTGTAGACTCCTGAAATACATACGCTTTGTAGCCATTACCCGCGTTCCGTAATAAAGAGGCTCTTAGAAAGGAACGTAATGCGGCTCTATATAGTAAAGTAGGCTTCGCGAAGAAGGTATTAAAGGAACTACCTCTAGAAACCTATCTTTTTGTATAGCATTAATAAATTGACCAATTTGGGTGAGAGTATGTGCATACGAGAGCTAGGACCTAGGGGTGGCTCGATCGGGTAGCTGGCTTGTTGGGGTGGCTGTTACGTTATCCGCAAGCGGATATCGCTAACCTTTTTTGTCAAAAAGTTGATTCTATGGTATGCGAGGCCTGGCTGATCCTCGGTCAGCTAGAAAATCATGTGTTCAGCCAGCTACCTGGGGCAGATTCGATAATCTCCGCAGCGCCATAAGCGCCAAGCTAAGAAAATACGCGTATTAAGGACCACCTGCTAATTAAGCCGCTAATAGACGCCGACTATACGGTAATTAGGGCCATTAGGGCCTTAAGTATATATAAAAAGTCCTTCCTACCTAATCCTTAATCGCGGCAGTATGTCTACTATTATACCTACTATATAAGATAGCGCTCACCAACTGCGTAGAGATTAATATCGCTAATAATGCCAAATTACACGCTAACGCGTAGTATGTCCTTGCCCTTACGTGTGCCACTAGGCCTAAGAATATATCTTTAATATATAAACTAAAGCAGAAAGAGTTTAAGGTAAGAAGGATATAATACCCCCATTACGCCCCGCGGCTAATATATTATTTAGCTCTAAGCCTTCTATAAATGGAAGCAGTACTATAATAGTAATACCATTATAAAGGATAAGCTACTTCTCTTTTTTATTATAGAGGTTATAGCCTAGCCCTTAAAAGGGAAGAGCTATAAAGCTAATAGTAATATATCCTAAGAGGAAACACGTCTCTTATAGTAGTTAGTTTATCCCTTAACACGTTAGGGCACCCAGAAGAGAAGGCCCGTGCGCGAACACCAGAACTAGAACAACGCGTAATCTAGGCGACAGCGTCATTTAAGGACTTATTTTAGCTATAAAATACCATTCTATAGGAAGTACGACCGCTAGGGACTTTATATCGAGCGACTCGACTCCAAAGATAAGCCTATATATTAATTCGCTTGAAACCAAAAGCTTTGTATTCCTAAGCACAGGCATTAAATTCTATTGATCTGATTGGTAGGCTCTTATCGATAACTTGGGTGCCCAAGTTGACGTGTTTAGGGATAGCTATATTACCGCTTTAACAGACCTCTATTAAATATAAAAAATTATAGAAATAAATAGCTACCTATCTCTATAAGAGGATAGTATTAGAGAGTTCCTAAAGATGCTATAGTAAAGGGACGCGTAGTGTAAGAAAGAGCAGTTCGCCAATAAGGGCAGAGATATCCTCCTTAATAGTTATACTAAGGAGGAGTTTTAAAGCGTCTACCACAAGCTCTAGACTAGGGGCGCCGTTTTGTCCCTAAAGTACTACTTTTATACACCTATTAATATTCTACTAGGCTACTATATACTTACTTACAATAGCAATAAATGCTTTATTAAGATCTTAGATCTATTTACCTTTAAGTTTAAGGGTAAAGGCCCTACACGCTATATACCCTTAATATTTACTACGCGTGTAGGTAAGTAGAACCAGTATAGCCATCTTAAGACTATTAGGGCCCTACGGAATAGAAAGCCGCTTATTTATATACTTAGTGGGCTAGCTTTCTATCTTCTATACCACTAGGATTTTAGTACTAAGCCATTTTTAGACTTTAGTAGACGCTTAGTATAGTATAATATACGCCTAATTAAGAGCAGTATAAGGGACTATAAGGTGGCCCTCTTATATAACTTATAGCAAGATTGGGTTATAAAGGCCTTCTAGTATATTAGCGTCTTCTTAAAAAAGAAGACGTATATTAGGTAGAGTGCTAGCGCTAAGACAGTAAAGCTAAAGGGGGTTAGTAAGGACTAGATTTAATATACTAGGAGGTAAAACTAAGAGCAGATAGTAGGCTGCTTTAAAATCCGCTATATAGATATTACACCGCCTAATACGCTGCTATTAATAATATAGCCTAAACTAAATAAATAAAAGGGCTATTTTAGCCTATAGCTATACTAGATTAATAACCTTACTGCTATAGAGGTTATAAGCCTTCTCTTTTACCTTTATAAGGTTATTCTATAGGACTTAGTAGCCCTCTATAAGATATTCCTAAGCCATCCAGTATAAAGCTACCCTATTTTTCAGTATAAGGCGTATAAGGCCTTTATATAGGAGCTAGAGCCCTACCTATAAAAAGAGGAGAGCCTAAACTAGCTATTAATTCTCTACTAGGCTATACTGCTCCTTACTAACTAATTAAAGGCTCTATATACTAAAAATAAGTAGACAGCTAGTAAGGTTAAGGGCTTATTAGACTATCTAGATAAGTCCTTAGGGGCCTAGTCTTTATAGCTTTTCCGTATATATAACTTGTGTATGTAACCCACGCCTTTATAGAATACAGATTATCTAATAAATATTTATCCTATACTTATTTATTTATTACTAAACTAAGCTGCTACCCTTTCTTATTAGTTATTATCTATTATAGGCTCTTAGGTATATCTTATCTTATTCTAAGAATTTTAAGCATCTCTTATCTTATCTTAAAAATCTTAAGCTTATAGCCTTTTACCTTTATTAATGTCACGGGACGGGGTCAATGGCAGCTGAACGTATATATTTGAGGAGTCTATAAGACGTTGCGCAATCGATCGTAAGGGTCGAGGGCGTAAGGAGGTGATATACCCACGCATAGCTGACATAAGCTGTACGCGAGGTATATACAAGAGCACAGGGCTCTCCTCTAGAGGCCCCTACGGTTGAGTTCCATAATACTACCCCCCCTCCTATTGAGGCGGAGCTCTGGTGACGCTATGGTTACTATATATATATAGGGGGAACGCTTTAGGGTATAGAGAAGAGGGAGAAATATTGTTATAGGTGTAATATAAGGGGGGTCGCCAAGGCGCTAGTAGTAGGTAAGTTAATAGCGATTTTCTATCTTAGGGATAGAAAATCCTAATTAGCTAATTTCTTCTTAGCGTTTAGAATTTAACTAATTAAACAACTTTAACCGCTGGTTGAAGTTCCTAGACATCTTAAAGTTTTCCAGTTATGTAATTGCACTTTACAGCAATCTGCGGCGATTTAACGGCAATTTGCCCTTCTATGGTAATGTATAATGGTTTAACTCTATAAGGGCTCCTTGTTACGGAACGCAGGCATGGCTATAAAGCGTATATATTCGGGGAGTCTACAAGACGTTGCGCGATCAATTGTAAGGGTCGAGGGCGTAAGGAGGTGATTTGTCTCGTTCCCAGACCTTCTTGCCAAGGCTTGCCTTGCCAAGCCGCTAGCCGCTTTTGGCAAGACCTTCGTTAGAAGGTCTGGTACACGGTTCGGATTTTTGTTAGTCCCGCGCGGGGTATTTAGGCCTATATATACCTACTTTGAGCCAAATTGTCTCAACTTCCATAGCTCCCTAAGCTATTCCTAATAGCTAGAATTACCAAATTAAACCTGGTAAAGAAGACTACGTTGCCCAATTTGCCCAATTCCAATTCTTTATCTCATTATCACGCCCAACGCCCCCAAGTCGTAGCAGCCGCACCTTTCCCACGACCACCGCCGCCCTCTTCCTACCGCAGCCAGAGTACCCAAACCGACGAGCCAGCTTTAAATAATAACTAAGGACTACTAGTAGGTATAGATTTGCTTTAT
>Ga0307507_10009967_pt1 | contig 12459 bp, 7 predicted proteins | sample 7_EM_MG_FD_207223 | JGI IMG/M metagenome (GOLD analysis project Ga0307507, IMG submission 207223) | Populus trichocarpa ectomycorrhiza microbial communities from riparian zone in the Pacific Northwest, United States - 7_EM | ecosystem: Host-associated > Plants > Roots > Unclassified | place... | reverse complement strand
CGGCAACGTACCGCCGGGATGCTGGAGGAGCAGGCCAAGGAGCATGAGGGGTGCTGGGCCGCGGCTGAGCGGGAGGTTGAGGAGCGTGCAACTGCGTTGGACGCGCAGCACGCCGAACGGATGGCTCGCGCCGAGGCGGCGCTCTCCGAAGCTCAACAGGCCTTCGCCGACGCCGAGTTGTCGGATCGGCGGCGGCAGGAGGAGGCGGGGGAGCGGGCTGCGGAGGTGGTGGCGCAGGCTCGGGTGCGGGCGGAGCGGATCGCTCGGGATACGGAGCGGGTCTTGCGCGAGCACGGGGAGACCTGGGACGACGTGCAGGCGCATATGGATCATGTGCGGAGCAGTTTGACTGCGCTTACGGGGCGGGCGGCGGCTGAGTGATTTGGCTGCGGGCCGGTGGGGGCTGGTCGCGCCCACGCGGCGGAGCCGCATATCGACACAGCCCCGCGCCCCTGGGTGGGCGCAGTGGTCCGGCGTCACAAGTGGTCGGCGCAGCATGGGGTGGGGTTGGGGACTTCGAACGGGACCAGGGTGTTGCCCGCCGCCGGGACCAGAGCCAGGCCCAGTTGACCATCGCGCCACTCAGGTCGTATGTGGTCCTGCGTCTGTACGGGTGTGACGGGGTCCGGGGTGGCGCCCGATGTCGCGCCCACCACGATCACCCGGTCGATGGCCGTCAGTTCCAGCAGGTCGGACAGGGGGATCGTCCCGGTGAGGAGTTCCGCGCCGGGGAACAGGACCGCCCGGCCCGATCGTCGGGCGGTGTGCTCGGCGGCGGCCAGGGCGGCGGCTTCACGGTCGCCCAGAGGTGCGCCCATCTCTGTCAGCCGTCGCCAGGCCTCCTTCGCCGATTCGCCGTCCGGCAGGGCAAGCGACACCGCCGTCCCCCTGCGCGTATCCGTGCGGATCAGGTGGGTGCAGGCCACCGTCCCCGGTGGAAGCGCGAGCGTGGTCGTCAGGTCGCGGATCAGGTGGTCCGCCTCGCGGAGGGTCGCCGTGCCGGCATCCACCCCTATGACGGGGTGGACGCCGGACGGGTCGTAGGCAGCGGTCATGCGGGGAGGACCCACATCGGGTTGGAGTAGAACCAGAGGTCCTTCCACGGGTCGGCGTCGCCGAGGACGTCCATCGCGGGGCTTACGGGGTCTACGGCCGCGCCGTTGATGCCCACGGCGGAGCGGTTGCCGTCGGTGCCGCGGAGGCGGACGTAGACCGGCTTGTCGAGGCGGCCGAGGGAGTACGTGAGGCGGACGGTGCCGGTGGACTTGTCGACCTCGAAGGACTTGACGACCTTCGTGGTGGGGGTGGAGAAGGTGTCCTTGTCCGCGACCGGTCCTGTGACATCGCCCTGGATGACGTCCACGCGGGCCAACGAGGGCTGGAACTGGGCCCAGTTGGGGCCGTTGGACAGGCTGATGCGGATGACCAGGTCGACCTGGGCGCCGCGGCGGACGTGCAGCGCGCCGCCGAGGGTGACCTCGCGGCCACCGGCGGAAAGCCGGGCGTCGAGGCCGCTGATCAGGCCTCCGTGGTCGACCCAGACGCGGCCCGCGCGGATGCCGTCCATGACCGCCTTGTACGCGAAGGAGGTCGCGCCGACGTGGGTGCGGGAGTACTGGCCGGGCCAGAAGTCGGTGTCGGTGAGGCTGATGCCGCCGCCGTAGACGGGGTCGTTGTAGCGGCCGTTGGCGTTGAAGTCGCCGCCCGGGCCGCGTACGGCGGTGTCCGCGTACACGTTGTGGGAGTCGGAGTTGGCGGTGATCCACCAGGGCTTGCCCTCGGCTAGGAGGCTGTCCCACAGGCCGCCGACCGTGGCCGTCATCCAGTCGAAGCCGCCCCAGGTGCGGTAACTCTCCAACGGGTAACCGGGGAAGGAGTCGGCGCTCGGGCTGCCGTCGTAGATGCCGCGTCCGCCGCCCGGGCCGTTCGGCTTGGGGATGCCGCCTGCCTGGTGGCCGGGGGCGCCCTCCATGCCCACGGCGATCGTGGGCTGTGCGTCGCGCCAGCCGCGGATCTCGTGCGGGGAGTCGATGCCCTTGCGGGCGGGGTGGTTGGCGAGGAAGAGGGCGTCCTTGACCTTGCGGCGGCGGACCTGGTCGGCGAGGAAGTTGACGCCCGCGATGGCGAGGGCCTCGTTGGCGGGCGAGTTGCCGCTCGCGTTGTTGACGCTGCCGTCGAAGGAGTTCTCGAACTCCTTGAGTACGGCTACCTCGTTGGAGCCGGGGTGCACGAAGACCGTGCCGTGCTCGGCGCCCGGGATGTTCCACTCCAGGCCCTGGAAGACGAGGGTGTCGTCGGTCTGGTCGCGGGCGGCGACGATGTCCGGATTGACCTTCTCGACACCGATCTTGGCGTGCGTGACGCTGCCGTGGTCGGTGATGACCATCCAGTCCAGGCCGTGCGCGTTGGCCTGGCGTACGTGGTCGATGACCCGGTACTTCGCGTCGCTGCTGTACTGGGTGTGGATGTGATGGTCACCGGCCAGCCACAGGTAACGGCCGCCGCCCTTCGACGACTTGGCCGACTGCTCCGGTACCGACGCGGCTGCCTCCCCCGCGCCGGCGAGCACACTGCCTGCCGCGAGTCCCGCGCCCAGCAGGCCTGTTCGGCGCAGCATGCCTCTCCGGGACAGCTGACTGGGCGTCAACTCCTCGTCCGGTACGGACGTGTCGAGGGCGGGCGGCAGCGACGAGGTGTCGCCGTCCCCGTGGTGGTGATGGTGGTGGTGACCGTGGTCGCCGTGACTGTGGCCGTGGCTCATGTTCAACTCCCGCTGAATGCAGGGACCTTCACGCTCGGACGTGCAGAGTCTGGAAAGGAGCGGTGAACAGCGGGAGTCGAGGTGGTGGTGTGGCAAAGAACGAGTCATGCACGGCTACAACATCGGTCATGCGCGGCTACAACGTCGGTCATGCCGGGCTGCAACGTCGGTCATGCGGGGCTTTTGCGTCGGTCGTGAGGAGTCTCTGCGTGTGTCCCGCCGCTGTCCCTCCGTACCGCGCCCGCCAGAATCCACCCCTCCATCGCCTCGTACTGCCGCCGCTGTTCCTCTTCCTTCTTCCGGCCCGAGGCGACCGTGCCCAGCCAGCCGAGGGCGAAGCCGAGCGGGATCGTGACCAGGCCCGTCGTCGTGAACGGGAACCAGTTGAAGTCGGCGTCCGGGAAGGCGGCGGTCGGGGAACCGGAGACCAGGTTCGTGCCCGGCATCAGCAGCAGTACCGCGAGGGTGCCGCCAATAAGCGTGCTGAGCAGGCCTGTTCGGGTGTAGCGGCGCCAGAAGAGGCTGTAGACCAGGGCGGGCGCTATGGCCGAGGCGCCCAGGCAGAAGGACAGGGTCACCAGGGGTTGCAGACCCCGGTGCTGGACCAGCGTCGCGAGCAGGATCGCCGGAACGCCCACCGCCAGCGCCGAGTAGCGGGCCAGCGTCATCTCGCGGCGGACCGGCATCTCCTGGACGCGGGTCGCGAAGACGTCGTGGGCAAGGGAGTTGGCGCACGCGAGGATCATCCCGGCGACCGAGGCGAGCAGGGTGAGGAAGACGGCGGTGGTGACGGTGGTGAAGAGGAGGGTCTCCGTCGTCGACACGTCCGCGCCGAACACCGCCCGCGAGCCCAGCAGATAGGCCGTGTTGCCCTGCGGATCCGCCCGGGCGATCGTTGCCCGCCCGACCAGCGCCGTCGCGCCGAACCCGACGACCGTCACGATCACCACGAACAGCGCCACGCTCGACACCGCCCACGACATCGACCGCCGCACCTGCCGGGCGCTCGACGCGGTGTACATGCGCATCGTGATGTGCGGGAGGCAGGCGCCGCCGAGGACGACGGTCAGCTGCGAACTGATCATGTCGAGGCGGGGACTTGGGCCTCCGGCGAACTCAAGTCCCGAGTGCAGGAAGGCCGGTCCGGCGCCGCTGCGCTCCGCCGCCGTGTCGAAGAACGCACCCAAGTCCCAGTGGAAACGGTTCAGTACGAGGACGGCGATCACGATTCCCGACCCGAGCAGCATCACGATCTTCAGGATCTGGATGAGGGCGGTGCCCTTCATGCCGCCGATCGCCGCGTAGCTGATCATCAGCGCGCCCAGGCCGATGATGCAGCCGGTCTGGAACCACTCGCTGGAGAACCCGAGGATGAACGCCAACAGCTGGCCCGCACCAGCGAGTTGGACCAGCATCAACGGCATCAGCGCCGTGATGGTCACCGCGCACGCGACGATCCGCACGGACCGCCCCGGCATACGGCGGGCGAGCGCGTCGCCCATCGTGAACCGGCCCGCGTTGCGCAGCGGTTCGGCCAGCAGGAACATCAGCAGCATCAACGACAGGGCCGTACTCAGCGCCAGCACCATGCCGTCGTAGCCGTACAGGGCGATCACCCCGCCCGTGCCCAGCACGCTCGCCGCGGAGATGTAGTCACCGGCTATGGCAAGGCCGTTGCGGAGCGGGGAGAGGGAGCCGTAGCCCGTATAGAACTCGTCGAGGTCGTCGCGGTCGGGCCCCGTCATCACGCACAGCAGCAGCGTGATCGTCGCGACCGTTGTGAAAGCCACCAGCGACATGGTCTGCGAGGAGTCCCTGAGACCGGTCATCGCGGTCGTCGCGGTAGCCCCGGTCATCGTGCCGCCTCCCGTCTGGCGTCCAGTTCGGCCTGCTTGCGGATGCGGTCCGCGAGGGGGTCCACGCGCCGTCGGGCCGTGCGCTCGTAGTGCGCTATCGCCAGCCAGGTGACGGGCAGTTGGACCAGCGCGAGCAGCAACCCGGTGGGCACACCGTCGGTGACGGTGCTTGACATCAGCGAGGGCGCGAACGCGGAGAGACCGAGGAAGAGGCAGAAGTAGCCGAGCGCGGTGAGCGTCGACACCCGGCGCTGACGCCGGTACGCGCCGCGCAGGATGCGCAGGTCGCTGTGGTTGCCGAGGGCGGGGCGACGGGGCAGGCGGCGGCGTTCGGGTGGGGGCGGGGGTGGTTGCCAGGGGTAGGTCAGGTGGGGCGGGGACGATTCGTGTGGGTGTGGGTGTGGGCCTGGGGCGGATGAATCATGCGGAGGGTACGGGTCGTAGGACATCCCGTGCTCCTTGCGTGGCTCGGGTCCGTGGCGGCGGACCGCAGGGAGTTGGGCGGAGCGGGCCACGCATGTTACTCGCCGGTTGGGGGATGTGGGTGCTTTTCGCCGAACTGGGCGGTCGGTACGCGCTTACCCCGTCAACCGGGCGCTGACCTCGGGTGTTACCCGAGTTGAACCGGGTTTCCCGGTGACCGGGCGCAAGTCGGCGGCACATCGTCGAACAGGGCCCCAAGAAGTCGCCGTTGAGCCATCATGTACCCACTCGATGTGGTGTGCGTCAGGCAAGGGGGAGGCCACATGAGCGGGACAGCGCTGTCTCCGGGGCGGGTGTTCATCTCGTACGCCCATGACGACGACGAACACGTGGACCGGGTCCGGGAGTTCTGGCGGTTCCTGCGGGCGAACGGGATCGACGCCACGCTGGACCTGCCCGCCGGAGAGGCCCGTCAGGACTGGTCGCTGTGGATGCTGCGCGGCATTCGCGACAGCCGGCGCGTGATCGTGGTGGCCTCACCGCAGTACCGGCGGCGCGCGGACGGCGATGCCGGGGCCGGTGAGGGTGCCGGAGTGCAGTGGGAGGCGCGGCTGTTGCGCAATCTCGTCTACGAGGATCCCGAAGGCGCCCTGGACCGGATCGTGCCGGTCGTCCTGGCCGGATCCTCCCGGGCCGACCTGCCGTTGTGGCTGGGCGGCAGCACCCATACCTGTTACGCCGTCGAGGAGTTCACCGGGGCCGGTGCGCTGAAGCTGCTGCGACTGCTGACCGACCAGCCGTACGAGACGGTGCCGGATCTGGGGCAGGTCCCGGTGCTGCCGCCACGCGAACCGGCCACGGCGGGGCGGCCGTTGACGCAGTCGCCGCCCCCGGTGCCGCAGTCACCACCGGTTGTGCAGTCGGCCACCGCTTCCCAGCCGCCCTCGGCCTTCCGGATGCCCGACCAGAAGTCCCTCCTCGACGCCCTCATGGGCTGCCCGGCCCTGCACCAGCTCGCCCGCCGCCATGAACTCCTCTTTCAGATGGGAGAGTTCCTGGGGCTCGGGCATCCCTTCCAGGTGCCGGAGGACAGCGACGCCCGGACGCATCTGCGCGCACTGGACGGCCGTATCAGACGGACGACGCAGACGCCCGACGCGGCGCTGAAGGCGATGTACTTCGCCCTGGAGCAGATCGCGCCGGACGACATCGGCACCAAGAGGGTGCGGGACCTGCTCGTCTCGTGCGGACTTGTGTTCGGGGAGGCGTGAGTGTTCCGCCGTATCAACCGCAGGTTGTCCAGGGGGCGGAGTGTGCCCACGGGCCGGACGGGCGCGGAGCCGAGCGCGGAGCCGAGTGCAGGGTTGAGCGCGGAGCCTGAGGCCGTCCCGGACGTGGAGGGGGAGAAGCAGCGGGAGAGGGAGAGGGAGCGGGAGAAGGAGCGGACGCTCGTCGAGATCCTGGTCCGCATTCCGCGGTTGCAGCAACTCGCGGGCCGGCATGAGCTGTTGGGGCAGGCCGACTTCCGGCTGGCGGAGTCCGCCGCCGAGTCCGGGCAGGCCGGCGACCATCTGCGCGCGATCGTCGCCACGGCCCGGCGTACCGCGAAGCTGGAGTCGCTGCTGCTGGCGCTGAAGCGCGTTCACTCGGACGACATCGGCACCGGGTGGTTCGAGCTCGCCTTCAAGCTCCTGACCGGCGAGCTCGACTCGCAGTACCGCGACTTCATGCTGCACCTCATCCGTGAAGTGCAGGCCGAGCCACCGGAGTTCGGGCAGTACGCGGTGCAGCGGTACATCTTCGACCGCCGGAAGGCCAGGCGCCCGGTGGACGACGCCGGTAACCTCCCGCAGCTGCTGGAGAAGCTCTGCGACGCCCGGGTGGCCACCACCGCCTCCGGCGCCCCGGCCGGCCAACTCGGCGATTTCCTGCGCGTGTTGGCGAAGGAGCCGATGGGGCCGGGGCTCACCGACCTGCTCGCCCCCGTGCGGGACCAGGGGCGCGACGCGGACCCGGACGACGACACCGAACGTCAGGTCATCATCCAGATACGGGTCGAGGAGGAAGGCGCTCCCAGAGACGTGCCGTACACCCGGCGCCGCTACTCCCTGCGCGGTTACTACTACGAACGCGTCGGGGACGGCCGGCCGGTGTTCCTGGGCACGGAGGCCCTGGCCGAGCAGTTCACCGGGGGCGAACTCGCACGGCACGTACGGCGGTTCCTCACCGCCTGGCAGGGACCGGCCGACGCGGGCCGGGGCCTGACCAAACGGATGGAGTTCCTGCTGCCGCACTCGCTGCTGGGCCACCCCGCGGAGGCCTGCCCCGGCGGTTCGGCCGGCGTGCCGCTGAGCCTCACCTGCCAGGTCGTCGTACGGTCCCTGACCCGGTACAAGGACCCCATGATCCACGACGCGTGGCTGCGCCGGTGGGCGGCGCTGGACCAAGGCTGCACGCCCGGCGACGCGCTGGACCGCATCGGCTGGATGGGCCCGGGTGCGCGGGGCGGGGACGCCGGTGGCGACAAGATCGGCGGAGAGCCGTGGCATGGTCCCGACGGCAGGTATCCGCCCCTGCGGCTGACCGACCCCGCGGACGTCGTGGACTGGCTGGCGAAACACGCGGACCTCTCCTGCCTGGGACTGGCCGTCCCGTACGACCACGACGACGACCTGATGCGGGACGCCGTACGGGCCGCCCTGCTGGAGGACGGCATACCCGTCATGGTCTGGCGGCGCGACGAGGGCGACCCCGGTCCGATGCTCGACGTGCTGAAGGACTGCCAACCGCCGCTTCTGCTGGCCGACTTGCCGGACAGCGTGTACGAGGCGCGCAAGCGCGGGCGGGCGGACCCGCACGGCGTGCACAACCAGATCACCCTGCTGTGGGACGACCCGACGTGCGTCTTCAGCGGCCAGGACCAGCCGATGGGCGGCACCCGCGGGGCCGACGAAGGAGCAGCATGACGACGAAGCCGGACTGGTGGGTCTACGAGGGGACCGGCACCCCGCACGACGGCATCGACCGACTGCCCGAGGCGCCCCCGTGGCGGGCGTTCCGGCACGGCACCGGAACCCTCGACACGCCCCAGGCACCCGACAACGAGGCCGTCCAGCGCCATCTCGGCCGGGTCGGCCAGGGCGTCGCCTACCAGGCGGGCGAGCGCGAGATCCACCTCGTCAACCTGGCCCTGCACCTGCGCCGCCCCCTGCTGCTCACCGGCAAGCCCGGCACCGGCAAGTCCACCCTCGCCTACGCCGTCGCCCACGAACTGAAACTGGGGCCGGTACTGCGCTGGCCCATCACCAGCCGCTCCACCCTCAAGGAGGGGCTGTACGAGTACGACGCGGTCGGCCGCCTCTACGACGCCGGGCTGCGCAACGCCGGCGCGCTCACGCAGCAGGGCGGGAAGTCGGCCGAACCGCCGGAGATCGGCAAGTACATGTGGCTGGGACCGCTGGGCACGGCGCTGCTGCCCTGGCGGCGTCCGCGGGTCCTGCTCATCGACGAGATCGACAAGAGCGACATGGACTTCCCCAACGACCTGCTGAACGTCTTCGAGGAGGGCGAGTTCGGCATCCGTGAACTGGCCCGGCTCGACGCCCCCCAGACCGTGACGACCGCCGACCACGACAGCGTGGAGGTCGTCGGCGGTGAGGTGGCCTGCGCCGAGTTCCCCTTCGTGGTGCTGACCAGCAACGAGGAACGCGAGTTCCCGATGGCCTTCCTGCGCCGCTGCATCCGGCTGGAGATCGGACCGGCGGACGACGAGCGGCTCTCGGGCATGGTCGCCGCCCACCTCGGACCACCCAACGGATCCGCCGACGCACGGCCCGCTCTCATCGCCCAATTCCTCGCCAAACAACGGGAGAAGGGCGCACTGGCCAACGACCAGCTGCTCAACGCGCTGCTCATGGCGGAACGCGGCGTGTGGGGCGACCGGACGGCGAGCACCCTGCTCGACGAGCATCTGCTACGGCCGCTGGACCGGGGCTGAGCCGGTCGTGGCGGGCCGCTACTGGATCAGTTCGCTGGGGACCGGGCTGTTCGCGGGGGCCCAACCGTCCGTGGCACGGGCCGTGTTGGGGGCCGAGGGGGCGCCGGGTGACACCCTGCGCGCGGAGCTCGCCCGCCTCCTGGACGCCGGTGACGGACGACCGGACGCGGCCGACGCGCTCGACGTGCTGTGGATCGCCCGGCTCGGCGGACTCGACCCCGTGGACCCGCTGCTCCTCGCCAACGGCCCCTCCGGCACGGACACTTCGGCCCCCGACCGGCAGCCACCGCCACCGCCGGAGCACCCTGCCCTGGACATCGGCCCCGAGCCCCCGGCGGCCGGCCTCCACCTCCCCGGCACCCTCGACGGCACCGCCGCGATCAGCCCCGGTGGCGCGCACGCCGTACGCGTCGCCCGACCGCGGGCACTGCCCGACACCCTCGCGCTGACCCGGGCGTTACGCCCCCTGCGCCAGACGGTCCCCTCCGCCCGGTGCCGCACCCTGGACGTGGCGGCCACGGCGGCGGCCTCCGGGGACACCGGCCTGCTCCTCCCGGTGCTGAGCCCGGCCCGCGAACTCCGGTTCTCCGTCGACCTGTTGATCGACACCGGTTCGACCATGACCGTCTGGCACCGGCTGGCCGACGAACTGCGCACCCTCGTGTCCCGGCACGGAGCCTTCGCCGATGTACGCGCGTGGGCCCTGCACACCGAAGGCCCGGAGCCGACGGTGGCACCCTTCCGCCGGAGCGCGCAGGCGGCGTCGCCCACCCGCCGCTGGCGGCAGACACTGGCCGACCCCACGGGCCGCCGGGCCGTCCTGGTCCTGACCGACGGCGTGGGCGAGTCCTGGTACGGCGACGAACTCCCCGCCACCCTCGCCGACTGGTCCCGGACCCGCCCCGTCGCCGCGCTCCAGGTGCTGCCCAGCCGGCTGTGGCACCGTACGGCGCTGCGCACGTCCCTCGTCCGGGCCCGCCGCACGCCCGCCGCCGACGGCCGGATCGAGGTGCGCTCGTCCGGTCCGCTGCCCGGCATCGACCGCAGCGGCGCGGGTGCCGCCGACCGGGCCCGGATTCGCTGGCTGCCGGTCCTGGAGGTCTCCGACGACTGGCTCACCCCGTGGGCCCGGCTCGTCTCGGGCTGCACCACCGAGTGGACACCGTTGCAGGCCGCCCCGCTCACCGTCGTCGACCGGCCCGCCCTGTCCACCCGGGCCGCCGAACCGACGGACCCCGCGGGCTGGATCGAACGCTTCGAAGAGGGCTACTCACCGGACGCGTTCCGCCTGCTCCGGCTGCTGGCCGCGGCACCGCTCAGCCTGCCGGTCATGCGGCTGGTCCAGCGCACGATGCTGCCCGCCTCCACCCCCATGCACCTGGCCGAGATCTTCCTCTCCGGCCTCCTCGTCCGCCGCACTCCGCCGGAACCAGGAGAGGACCCCGACACCATCCTCTACGACTTCCGCGACGGCGTCCGCGACGCACTCCTGGACCGGCTGACCCGCACGGAGTCGCTGCGCGTGCTGCGTGAGGTGATGGACGAGGTCAGCGAGCGGGTCGCGGCGACGCTGGGCGGGGTGAACGACTTCGCGGCATGGGTGACCGCCCTGGGCAGCCAAGGGGGACTGTCCGGCCTCCAACTCCCCGAAGGAAGCCGGGCGTTCGCCGAGGTGGCGGTGGCGGTCATCCGGGGTGTCGGCGGCGACTACGCGGAGGTGGCCGGGCGGCTGACGCGGGACTGGGTGCGCGTGGAGGCGCCGGGGGAGACCACGGAGACGGAGCGGACAGAGCGGCCCAGGGAGGCGACGCGGGAGCGCCTGTCACTGCCGTACCTGTGGCGACGAGGGAGGCGGAGGGCGGAAGCGGAGACGGACGGGGGCGTGGACGCGGACGCGGACAGACGGGGGGCCGCGCGTGGGGGCGGCGGTGTCGGGGGCCAAGTACCGTATGGGGTACCGCCGTTGCCGTTGGCGTTCGTGCATCGCAAAGAGTACGCCGACGTCATCAACGCGTTGTATACGTACCGGTACTCCGACCACCACCCGACACCGGCGACCTGCGTCATCGAGGGTCCCAGGGGCGTGGGCAAGACAGTACTGGCCATCCGCTGCGTACGTAGGTTGGCCGAGAACTTCACCATGGTCCGGTGGATCCAGGCGCACCGCCGGGAGACCCTCCTGGCAGGCCTGACCCACCTCGCGGACGACCTCGGCATCCCCCGCAACGATCTCGACGCCTACCTGCGCGGCCACCCCGGCTGGCTGCTGGTCTACGACGGCGTCACCGCCGACACCTTCACGCCGTCGCCCGGCGAATCGGCGGGAGCGAACAGGCTGTGCCTGCCACCGGAGGGCTACGGCAGCCTGTTGATGACCCACGCGGAGGGGGTGAGTGTGCCGGCCGTGCCCCAGACGAAGGTGAGGCTGGGCGATTTCACCCACACCCAGGCCGTGGCCTATCTCCAGACGGCACTCGACCCCCATCGCGGGACCCTCTGGGACCGCCGCACGGAACTGGCCGATCTCATCGAGATCACCGGGACCAACCCGCTCGCGCTGACCCACCTCGTCTCGTCGCTCACGGCGAGCCGGGTACCGGTCGTCCACCATGTCCAGGAGGAACTGGCGAGCCGCCCGGCCATCGGCAGGAGTCTGCGCTCCCTCGTCTGGATTACCGAGGGCGACGACTTCGTCGGCACGGGGGTCGCCGTACGACCCGACGTCGTACTCACCACTCGTCTCCCCCCGTCCCACGGTGAACTGGAAGTCCATCAACTGGGCGGCGGGAGAGCCCGCGTGGCGCATACGACCGTGCCGAGCGACGCTCCGGGGGTGACCCTGGCGCAGCTCCGGGAGAACCTTCTCTGGGCGATGCCCACGGCGCCCTCCGACAGTGATGCGGTCGCCGCGGCCTGGCACGCGCGGCCGGTGCGGGGTGCGAGCGCGCCCAAGGTCCGGCTGAGCCCGGCCGAGTCCGAGGAGCACATGCTTCCGCCGGGCGCGGCACTGATCGACGCGGAGGGCAGGCTGTGTTCCGTGGTCGTACGCACGGCCGAGGGCGGCACGGCGCGGGTCCATGTGCCACGGCCGCTGATCGAGGACGTGCTGTCGCTGCCGATCGGCTGGGTCGCCCAAGTCCGCGAGCGGGAACCGGAGACCAGGCTCCCGGACATGCCGCCGAGGTCGCCGCTGTTCTTCCTCAGTTACGCCCGTACGGAGCCCGCCAGGGGTGACGGGAGCTGGAGCCCGGAACACCGGTTCTTCACTGAACTGAGCGCATGCGTACGGGAGTTGACTCACCTCAGGGGAGAGGACGTCGGCTTTGTCGACCTTGACATCCCTTTCGGTGCCCACTGGCGGGAGTACGTGCACTCGGCGATGGCCCGCGCCAAGGTCTTCGTGCCGCTCTACTCGCCCCAGT
>Ga0307507_10009966_pt1 | contig 12459 bp, 13 predicted proteins | sample 7_EM_MG_FD_207223 | JGI IMG/M metagenome (GOLD analysis project Ga0307507, IMG submission 207223) | Populus trichocarpa ectomycorrhiza microbial communities from riparian zone in the Pacific Northwest, United States - 7_EM | ecosystem: Host-associated > Plants > Roots > Unclassified | place... | reverse complement strand
TGTTCATAACCGCTCGCGTTTCCGAACCAGTAAAGATTACGAACCCCACGACAGATCCTGCGGAGAGGACAGTGTTTGCCCAAAGCATGTTCTCGACGTTTAAAGGCGATACACTTGGGGGCAGAGGATGCAGCGGGACAGAAGCCGAGGCGTCTGATAATGCTGGTGGACCGAGCTGATTCATCGTGAAAGTGCCAACAAATGTGTGAATATCCTTGATTGGGGGATCGGCTAGGGGGACATTTAGGCTAGAGCCAGTGGGTAACAAATATGAAATACTCACCATATATCTCCGCATCCAGTCTGAGAAAATCTGCTTCAATAAGCTTCTGGCTTTCTGGAACCGCAACACGTAATTTCCAATCAGTCTCCCCGTCCAGCTGGTCCGTCCGGATGAAACAAGTGCCGGACGTGTCAGACGTATGTAACAGAATCATGTCTGCCGGTACCCTTTGATCCTTTTCCAATACCACCAAATCTCCAACACGAAGCGACGAAGAAGGGACCGAACGAGTATTAGCATGAGAATCGAGGAATTCTTGTTCGGGGTCAGAAGTAGAGGTTGAAGGGGGTGTAAGGACGAGATACCGTTGTGAATTAGCTTCTCGGTCTCTCAGATGTCGTTTATAATCGTCGTATGCTTCCTTCCCCATAGTCACAAAGAGAACGAAGGCAAGAGGAGCGACGTAAGTTACTATAAATCCTGGAGATACGATGAGGATTTTTTTAAAAAAACTCGGGAAACTGCGAGGAACATACCAATTTTCAGAGCAGGGATGAATTGCGACAAAGCAACGAGGAGAAAATAAAGGTTGAAGAAGAATTTGAATTGTTCATAGAACACGATCGGAAGAAAGGTGAATGCGTTGTACTTTTGGTTTCGCACAATGTTAGGAGGATACCGCAACCGGACCTTCTCTGTTCAACCAGTTAACGAACTTCCCCGACTTCTTGTAAACATGTAAAGTACCTGTGGGGTTGAAAGGTATTGTTCTTGACTTATCCTTGTGATGAAATGTAGGCGTCTTAGGTGGCGCACCAGCAGAGGGCTGCAGATATGATTGGTCACCAACACAAGGGGTACATATTAAGAATTGAACGAACTGTTATTGGACTCTCGTATTCGCCATTGTCAAGTAACCTTTGTTCCTCCTCCTGCTCTGCCACATCTGCATAACGTTCGTAGCGTCGGTTCTTCTGTGCAGCCACAGTTGCTGCGGTCTTGAGCTTTGACATAGGGGCGCTATCAGGACTGAGGGCTAGACCAAAATCTTCAGTTCGGGTTCGAGGTTTCTTTCGTCCAGGTCGAAGTTTATGAAGCGGGATGTCCGACATGAAAAGGAGACCTCTAACTATATACACTTTATTAGATCTTCCAGGTACTTAAAATCATAAATACACGTACTGCGCGCAGAACACCATTGTCGGAGACCAAGCAGCGTTATATTTGGCTGTGTTGATGGCTAACATGTTCTCGTTCATTTAGTTCTCATTTCTATCCCGCAACCTGCTAGCAGAGAAACAACCGGGTCTCAACGAGCTCCTCCTTTGAACAGCCATTATGACCTCTAGAAGATATACAGACCGTTGTAGTCCCACTCAACTGCCTGAGATGATTCAACGACACGACTAAGAACTCGTTATCCCCATGCTTAAGATCTCGCCCTCTTGCGAATCACCAAGAATTCATTGACCCCCAAGGGAAAGATTCAACAATTCTTGTAATGGTTGCACCAAAACGGTTGGGTTCATGACATCCGCGCTGCGAGCATCGTGGTTAAGAAAGGATCTTTCTTTTTATGATCTCGTTTGAGTGGTTATAAAATCCAAGTAGTAAACATGTCCCGCCATGGAGGTATTGCTATAAATGTTGGTGCTGTTTGCCCAAATGCACTCCTACGGTAAAGATGTTGAACATTGAACCGACACTCTTTTCCAAATTTTAGTGTCTGTAGGATCTCATGTAGTCCAGACGGACCTCTGCTTGAATCGGACTTGAAGATGTCCAAGCTCCAACAGCTAAGTTAGTAACAGATTCCATGTAGCAGAGCTCGCACAGTTTATGAGTATCTTGTCCTAATGGCTCAGAACCAGATTTGAACAAATAGTAAGTAAGAGATAAGTTACTAGTTACAATCTGTAAGTAATAGGAGATCGATTTGGGAATTGTCAGTTGTTACCTCATAAATAGAAATATCTAAGGAGTATAACAACCATGCCAGGAGGTCCCTAATTTGCATTGGTGAAAAGAAATTGTTGCAGAGCCATCCCGAGATATGATGAGGGTGTTGTGCAGACAAAGCAGAATATTTCGGATACTCGATGGAACCCAAACAACCCTTTCTGCGTCAGATAGGATCCAGCCATCTTCCCCCATGGCCCACGGTGCATCGAGGTCCAGATTAGCCCACACTCGCACTGATTGGTCGAGGGAACCAGAGACAATTCGATCGCCGTCAGGCGAGAACGCGACTGACAAGACAGTGTCAGTGTGTCCCTGCAGCACCATCAGCTGCTCGTCCATCCTTTCATCCCATATCCGCAATGTGTTGTCCGTGCAACCAAAGACGATTCGGTTGCCATCAGGCGAGAATGCGACCGAGTTGACCTCGTCTGTGTGTCCTTGCAGCTCCCTCAGTTGCTCACCCGTCTTCGCGTCCCACACCCGCACTGAATTGTCCTTGGAACCAGAGACGATTCGGCCGCCATCAGTCGAGAATTCGACCGACTCGACGTCTTTGGTGTGTCCTTGCAGCTCCCTCATTTGCTCGCCCGTCTTTGCATCCCACACCCGAATTGATTTGTCCCAGGAACCAGAGACGATTAGGTTGCCATCAGGCGAGAATGCGACCGAACTGACAGCGCTGGCGTGTCCTTGAAATTCATTCAGCTGCTCACCCGTCTTTGCATCCCACACCCGCACTGATCTGTCAAAGGAACCAGAGACAATTTGGTTGCCATCAGGTGAGAATGCAACCGCCTCGACATGGTTGGTGTGCCCTGCCAGCTCCCTCAGTTGCTCGCCCGTCTTTACATCCCACACCCGAACTGATGTGTCCCAGGAACCAGAGACGATTCGGTCGCCATCAGGCGAGAATGCGACCAACCAGACAACATTGGTGTGTCCTTGCAGCTCCCTCAGCTGCTCGCCCATCTTTGCGTCCCACACCCGCACTGATTTGTCAAAGGAACCAGAGACAATTTGGTTTCCGTCAGGAGAAAATGCGACTGAACTGACAGCCTTGGCGTGTCCTTGCAGCTCATTCAACTGCTCACCCGTCTTTGCATCCCACACTCGCATCGATTCGTCTACAGAACCGGAGATAATCCGGCTGCCATCAGGCAAAAATGCGACGCAGTTAACATCGCTTGTGTGTCCATGTAGCTCCCGCCCGTCATTGCGTCCCACACCCGCACTGATCTGTCCCAGGAGCCAGAGACGATTCGGTTGCCATCAGGCGAGAATGCGACCGAGTTGACCTCGTCTGTGTGTCCTTGCAGCTTCCTCAGTTGCTCACCCGTCTTCGCGTCCCATACCCGCACTGAATTGTCAAAGGAACCAGAGACGATTCGGCCGCCGTCAGTCGAGAATGCGACCGAGTTGACCTCGTCTGTGTGTCCTTGCAGCTCTCTCAGCTGCCCACCTGTCCTCGCGTCCCACACCCGCACTGAATTGTCCTTGGAACCGGAGACAATTTGGTTACCATCAGGAGCGAATATGACCGACCCGACGGCGCTGGTGTGCCCTTGCAGCACCCTCAGGTGCTGACCCGTGATTGCATCCCATATCCGCACTGATTTGTCTTCAGAACCAGAGACAATTCGGTTGCCATCAGGCGAGAATGCTACCGAGTTGACCTCGTCTGTGTGTCCTTGCAGCCACCTCAGTTGCTCGCCTGTCTTCGCGTCCCACACCCGCACTGATTTGTCCCAAGAACCGGCAAGTCGTTTGCCATCAGGTGAGATTGCGATCGAAATGCAATTCCATACGCCACGTCGCAGATCATTCCGCAATTCGCCTGTTTTCGTGTCCCACACTTTGTAATAGCCAGAGACGATTTGGTTGCCGTCAGAGGATAATGCCATACAGTGAACCGGACCATCCATAGGTATGGTCAGCAGTGGTATCGTGATATTACTTCTTGGCAGTAAAATTGATGGAATAAACCCAAACCGGCCTCTCCAATTTCTCCAGATCGGCGAATCCTGATTCCACATAGACAGTGCTGAAATGTATAAATGTGGTGTCGAATTCGATGCTGGGCTTCCTGCAAAGAAAGTCGAGAATCCCATGGCATCCGCCAATTGCCCCAGGAGATCAAGCTGGCATTTCTTTCCCTGGAAAAGAGTTAAAATCATTTTGAAGGTAATTGTGGGCGCTCTTACGCTCTCAAGCCAGGATGCAGCATCCCTCAGTAATGAAAAGCATTCATTTTTCGCATCAATAAGATTCATAGCCTCCATCCAGAATAGCAATCTGTTATCCAAAAAATCCTTCAGGCCACACAGGAGGTCGCCATTGTCATTCTCCGCGGGGTTCGCCCGAACTAGATGCTTCGCCCAGTGCCTCGACGCATATCGGAGAGAAAGAGAGAATGTCGAATCAATGGAAGCTTTGAGCCCTGGGACGTCAGAGTCGAAGATGTACGATGATGGAAGATCATACATGTTAAAACATAGAGATTTGTGCATAACAGAGAGACACCGCTGGGCGAGGATACCATGATAAGCAGGTCCATTACAGAATGCATCGAATTCGAGTAGTCGACCGTGGAAATAAAAACTGATTCTCGCTCGCGTTCGAGAAAAGAAAAATTCAGGGAATGATGCATGGTACCAATATACACAACCGTCCTTGGGGAAGACGAAAAGGACAGCATGTAGAGATTCGACAACTCTCTTCACTGTATCTTCATCGGTCTCCGCGAGGTCAGCCAATACGGGTATGCCGATCCTGGACTCAGCACAGATAATGGTATGGAGGACCCGCAAGCGTGTGGCGCGAACCCCAGCACTCTGAAACGCAACGCCCAATATCCGCTCGTACAACTCATCCACTAACAATCGTTCATCACCGTCAGTGTGAGAGGTCGACAACCCAGGGTTCAGCATGGCATGCAGATGGGAACGCATCTCGGAAAGCGAATAAGACGTATGCAGAGGGGATATGAATCTCACAGCGGTCGTTGCGTAGATGAACAATCCACCAGCCCGCTGTGACAGTAACTCCAGTTCAGGGTCGTCCTTTAATTCGGGAAGTGCTTCCTCCAGGTATTTCTTGATGTCGTTTTGGACATTCGCAGTATCAACCTCGTGGAGTTTGCAGACTGCATTCGGAGGGAATGATTTGCATATGTTGACAATTTTGGGGTCCGGTCGACTTGTTACAAGGAACTTGATCCCTACAAGTTGATTAGCATGAATAACGCGAAGCAATTCTTCCAGAAACTCGCTGCCACGGTCGCATTCGTCAAGGGCATCCACGACAACTATGGGTGTTGGTATATCATAGCATTTTCGCTGACCAATGGAAGCTTGCCAAGGTTTTGCCAGCAGTTGATCAATTTGGATCGATAGGCCAGCGTCGACAACATTCGCGTTTGTTTCTAGGATCGGCAACAAATTGGCCGCGTAAGAGTTGTAGAGTTGCGCAAGGTCGCGGCACAAAGTAGTGACAAGAAGTTTCGAATTCTTGCTGTCGAGCTGGAGTGAGCAGAAGTAGGAGGCGAATGGCAGATGAGCTTTGTGAAGTTGATCGCAAATTGAATATGCGATGGTTGTCTTGCCCAATCCAGCCAACCCGGTGAGCCAATATACTGGTGGGGCTTTCGAGGGGTCGTTCTCGTTCACCCAAGTCATGATTTGTGCGATGATGTCGTGAGGTTGTCGAGGTTGATGGCAGCACTGAAAGCTGCATCACAAGAACGAGGCAGGGACTGAAAAACAAGATTCTACAGGGGCTGTTAGAACTGCCTGATTCGCGTACAGTGTGACATACCTTTAGAAGGTCATCGTTATCACGATCTAGGAGCAGCCAGTTAGTTCGGCTATCGAGAATAACGAGGACCTCACTTACGATTATTGACATTAAGCGTGAAGTTTCCAACACCGATGTGTATCTGTTCAATGTCTGAAAACATGGCTGTGGTTCTGTTGCATTTATAGTAAATGAAAGATAAGGATCGACGATGATTGATGATCACCTTTGTGGATTAGCTGTATTTCGACTCGGATCAGGTCGCTGGTCGTAGTTCTCGCTCACAATCTGTGAATCATTGAAGCATATAACTGGGGTCCTGGAGTCTGCGAGAGATTCTGTGGAAGGGGGGGCCCTAGGTGGTATTCTTGCGCTTCCCGAGGGAGAACCACACACCCCTGCTTGAACCACATTGTTGGGCGATGGTGGGTGGCTTTTCAAATTTCGAAGTGGGGAGAGGAACACAGAGAGAAATTTTTTCTTCCGTCGCTGGTCGGACATCTATGTGGTCGGGTTACAAGAACATGTCCGGGATTTGCCTTAAATGTAGTAGTACGTCGGAATTTCAATTGAATCAAGTGCATTTCCTGCCTGTAATACAGTCAGTAGAAAAGAGGAGTTTGGATCACTACTGTGGTTTGGTGTACACTGTAATTACACAGTTCAACTTCAAGCAAACCAAAAGACAGTATCATATGTGTGAAGGAATTCATCATTTAGTTACTCCATATTTATGAATTGGAATAATAAGTGAACCAAAACGAATTCTTTTATCAGAAAGAAAATTTCTTAGTGCAAGGTTCTTATCTATTAATATCTATCAACTACAGTACTTACAGGTCAATATGGCAGAGAATATGTGTATACGGAGCGGACCTATACAACCTCACGAGTCACGTATGCCTATATAAGCCACATCGCAAGCCTGGGCAGGTGGAAGTTGAACAAAAACTCAGGCTGGTAGTTGCGCAAATGAACAAATATAACACTCTCATCACTAATTTATTAAATAATATACAATTCTACGTAAGACAGGAACCTTTTACGGGGTCTTCGGCAAAGCCAGGAGAGTGTTGGTGGCAGCGTCAGGGAAGAAATCGTTCGAATTCGGTGCGCACTTGGTGTTTTGTTGAGGCAACTGCAGAGGAACCGTCAGACGCTGACTGAAGGTAATCAAGCGGACCCGTAGCCCACCTGAGAGTTCAACAAATAGTTCAACAAGATATTTTTCGTGCAATTCGATTCCTGTGCGAGTGTAGTATGTCCGACAGCTTGGTGCTCGACTAACACCGCATTCCCACTTCCAAGAAGCTGAGTGACATACTCTGCATTCTCCAGGGGAGTGATTGGATCGATCTATCATGGTATGGTGGGACATCGATCATCACAACAGAATGCAAAATCAAAAATAGGCTGACCGTATTTCCGATAAGCAAGACACGGTTGCTCAGAACCTTGTGTGTAAAGATTGGAAAGTTCTCGACAGAACGAACAGGCCACTTGAGTGCCGTCGACCTATTATATTATTCAGCCATGTCAGTGACTACACAAAGAAAGAAAGCATATTGCTTGCCAAGCCGACCACACAGCACCAACTGAAGTCTCCGATCAATCCAAAGGTTTTATAAATGTGACAAAATCGAGGACATACAGGCTGGGGTGCGATCTCTTGTCGTTGCGACAATACCTTGAAACAAGTCCTTCAACGGAACGTCATTTGACGCAGCGACATCAGCTCCAACAATAGCAGAACGAGAATATGAAAGGTTGAAATTGATTTCCGGGATTGGAGCGACAGGGTTCTGCGGGAGGGTGTACGGATCAGTGAAACCATGAGCACGACCGGCTTGCAAGATCGTGACAAGCACAAAGTACACGTTCTGGTTCATAATTGTTGGCCAAAGTGAAGGGAAGTAGAGGGAACGGAAAATAAATGCTAGAATACGTCAGTGCACGGCGAAGCGGACCCGGAGACTGGACGTGTACGGCTTACCTTTGAGATCTGCGACTTGTAAAGGGAGTTTTGTGTATCCGACCCTCTGTAGCTTCAAGGCGAGCTATACGTCAAAGGTGAGTCTCCTCTCACGATACATACGTAGAGGATGGACTCACATCAATGGTCGAGGTGACGAGCGTCCGGACATCGGACCCAGTCGCATTTTTATTGATCAACTGGACGGGGAGACACTTGGCAGCGCCGGCTTTAGCGCATGCAGTAACGAGGGTAGTGAATGCAGCCTCGACGTGGATGGCGGATTCATATTCAAACTAGGGCAAAGTCAAAGAACAAACTATGCGTTGAAACGACTGATAACTTACATTGTACCTTGCCCATGTGTTGGGATTAGCAACACCATCAAGGATAAAGTGACCGACACGCTTCAGGATGAATCAGGAGGAGGCCTAGGCTTTTAATTAGTCGAAAACTCACATCGGGGTACACTGAGGTTTAGGTTGGGGTGAATACTATCGTCTGTGACCGACTCGGAACAGTTTAAATACTCACGAGACAAGAAATGGAATCCAATGACTGTCCCATACGAATACCCATAATAGTCGACTGGTTGTCCAGGTCCAACAATCTTATCCGCCAACGACACAAGGTCCCGAATCGTCGAAGTAGATCCAATATACTGGAGGTACGGCCCAGTCTTCGATGCCAAACATCTCTTTCCAAACTCCTCCAACTTTGCATTGGTCTCTGGCACACGCGAGAAGAATTCATTGAGTTCATTGGGGTCGCTAAAGTTAGACGATATGGTCTCATTGATGGACCCCACAACAGAATTGTCCCAAAATGCGATCTGCTCTGCATACGAGTTGAAGCAAAAGACTTCACCGGGACTGTATCAAACAGATCAGGGAAACCCAGCTGCTGCGGTTGAAGAGGCAAATCCTCACAACGTATAGGAACCTACACCACGAGGGTCCCAAGAGATGATATCGTACTGCCCCTGGAAATCTTTGCTCATCTGATCTCCGAGGCCTGTAATAAACTCAATACCAGATCCCCCAGGTCCACCTGCAAAGCATCGACATAAAATTTATCAAGTAATATCCTGCGCTAATCTTACCAGGATTAAAGAAAAGAGTTCCTTTCTTCTTTGGCACGGTGGCTTGATATTTCATGACGGCTAAATGAGCCTCGCCTGCAGCGGGGTCGAAATAGTCCATAGGAACTCGAAAATACCCGCAGCTGAAGTTGGGGTTCGCATCTGTGACATTGAAGATGGTGCAATTTCCCCAAGTGAGGTCCGTGGAAACCGGGTCCTATCCGTCGCATGGTCTCATATAAGTGAGGTGGTGTATGATCATGGACCAAGCACGCACTGTTGAGGTTGTAGGAGTCGACGAGGCCAAACCCAAGGCACATAAGAAAATAATGAAGATTGCAACCATCGAATGGGCAGTCCGAACAGAATTGACATTTATATATCATTATGACCCCGTGTGTATCGCACCACAAAAGGACAGACCCAGAGTTGGTTGGAGCACCAAGCCCGTTTTCCGTGGAGAACGCTGTCGGACCTGGGTTCGCATTCATGCGATTCTTCTCCCACTTCGAGCCGAATGTGGCCCTCCAGAACCCTAGTATTAACAAGCGTGAATGAGACTCGAGAACCTCGAGAACATAAAATTCACCTCTCGGATCATGCAAGCCGTCGTCGATCCTCTTAAATGCAATAACGGCCTTGTTTTTTTCCATCAGCATTGAATGGTGAGGGCCTGCAGTGTGTCGTCCGACTTAAATGGGTTGAGGAGGGTGAGGTCATCTGCGTCGACATTGGCTAAATAATTTCAAGACTTTGAGAACATCGACTGTCTTATTTTTTTTTTTTTTGCAATTCAAACCAGGGAGTTTCTTTCCGATCACGATCCAAGGAACAGCCAGTTGAGTTTGAAAGTAGACGTATCATCTTGAGTTTCAGGCCTCAGGCATGGCGATTGGTGAAAGAGGGCCACGGCGTGCGAACAAAGGACACCATCATGCCAATCGAACTCTGGTACAGTAACAACTAATCAACCCAGCACCTGATGGTAAGTTGGCCTCAAGTGAAAACTGCCAACTAATTTTATTACCATAGGTATGGTCGAGCAGCTTAACGACGTATGTGATTAGAAAATATAATAAGATGTCACACCAAAAAAAATTCTACTCCGAATTCGTCTTGGGTTTCTTTTTCGGCGGCTCAACATCATCCTGATCCCTCTTCTGCTTCGGTTTAGGTTTCGGTTTCGGTTTCGACTTTGCCGTTTCATCTACATCCATACCATCCTTAGACGACGATCCTGCCGCGACCGCCTTAGGTTTCGGCTTCGCCTTAGCCTTGGGTTTATCTTCATCCACTTCCATAGCATCGTCAGCCTTCGCTTTCGCTTTACCCTTTGACTTTTTCTCCGATTTCCCTTCACCATTAGCGTCCTTCCCAGCATCTTTCTTCTTCTTTTTCAAAGATTTCTTGGATTTTGTTGCGACAACGCGATCGCCACTCGCATCAGAAGCAGTTTGTGCACCCGACGCTTCCGAATCACTATCACTGGGAGAGCCAGAATCAGAATCCGATGCTTCAAAGTCATCTGAAAATGACAAGTTAAAATAAAATCACAAGGGTGTAGAGACACGCACCATCTTCCTCGCTATCATCGAGGTTTCTCACTTTTGGAGCATTCTTATCTCGCCCTTTACCCCTCGAGTCATCATCCGAGCTAATACTCGCCATCTCTTCATCATCATCGTCGTCGTCCACAGCGGCAAGCAAGAGATCCGCATCAGGAACCATCTCATTCTTCACCTTGACTTTCTTGTCTCTCAGATAGGCTTCCGTAACCTCATGCTCGCTCTTGTTGATCGAAGTAAATGTATGTTCCGGCCCAGATTTTGTGATAACTTTCAGGTCAAATGTACGACCAGCCGCTCCGGTTGCACCAGCCCCGACACGAGAGAAGACGACTTGATAGATGTCGTTGAGGTCGATGAGGAGAGGAGATTTAGAAACGAAGAATAGATATTTTTCAAGCATGAATAAGTCTCCCTGTACCGCTTTCAAGTTGGCCTTCACGCCGGGGTGCCCCTCTCGCCTACACAGATGGCTGAGCCCTTTTTTACGACAAGGGTTAAACAAAGGACTCACGATTGGAAGGTACCAGAACCAATGATCTTTTTACCAACAAGGGCACGGAACACGGTCGATACAACCTCATACGTTGGATCTTCATAGTTTTTCTTGAGTTTGCCCTCATACTTTTCGATTTCCTCGCTAGAGCAGACATGAAGATGCATAAAATATTCAAGCAAGAGAACTCACTCAGTCATATTCAACTCGGCCGTAATTTCCTCCTCTCGGGAGAACTGCATAACCAGGTATTGATAGTGTGTCTGGCCTTGCCGAATTGGTGTACTAAGACTAAGCTACGTCGAGTGTCAGCCCCAAGAGAGAGAAAAAGAAAACGAGACTGACTATGAATAGAACTTGCTGATCATCCTTTGGCAGAAGGAAAAGTCGTGATATGCTCTGAAAGACGATCTTGTAATCGTATGTTTTACCACGAAGCCTCAAGAAAGTCGGGAACATATCCATATCATACCGTCCACGCGGAGTAAGCACCAAGACTTCCTCAAAGCTCAAAATGAGATCTCCAATGACTTGTCCAATTTTGGCCCTATCCTTCACCGTATCATGGAAAACTTGAGCGGCATTGATCTCTTCCTCATCCTCGTTGTCCGACTTTTGTGAACCGGCATCAGAACCGGAGCCCTTGAGTTTGCTGATGGTGCCAGGAACATAAAAACGAATTTCGGTCAATTCGTCACCCATTACTCTAGAACCTTTCGCGGACGGCGTGAACTCGAGCGAGACTTCTGTCTTGCCGGCTATGTTGGAGTTGGCTACATCTGCTAGCGATAGTTCGAGAGCTGCTTTGTCTGCCACATTAAATACGAGATCTTGGCCTGAAAAAAATCATTAGGGTCAAAGGGTCTTGACACTCCACGGCGACATACCTTGAAAATCCGTTACACCCCAATTCCACCCTTTGTACGTGACTTCACGCGTTTCAAGAGTGATGGCAAAATGTTCTTTCAGCACCTTGGATAGCTTGTCGTGATCCTACATCACACATGAGCAACCCCCACTCGAAATTCAGTTCATGATGTGCAAAGTGGTTTACCTCTCGAACGAATCCGTCGAATTTGTGTTTTTTATGATCACGGAGGCCCAAACGAAGTTGAAAGCCACGAGCAACGCGAAGCCATTGTGCCCATTTCAGGTCTGTCGCTTGAACATACGTGACCTCTTCTGATGAAGTACCCTTCCAGGCCACACCACTAGGCGCAACGCGTAGTTCTAAAGAAGTGCGAAACATTGAGTATTGTTCTGTCTAAAAATTTAAAAATCGACGCACTCCCAATCTCTGGCGAAAGGCCGTGATAGATCTTCTCAAACTGATATATCCCGGCCATTTGAGGGAAGGAGGAAGTCCAA
>Ga0307507_10009965_pt1 | contig 12461 bp, 12 predicted proteins | sample 7_EM_MG_FD_207223 | JGI IMG/M metagenome (GOLD analysis project Ga0307507, IMG submission 207223) | Populus trichocarpa ectomycorrhiza microbial communities from riparian zone in the Pacific Northwest, United States - 7_EM | ecosystem: Host-associated > Plants > Roots > Unclassified | place... | reverse complement strand
AGAGTTGGCGAGGCCTGTCTTCCATCCGCTAATTTAATTACATTTCTAATTATAGCCTTCCAAACAAACAAACCGCTGAAGAGCAACCGCCATCACAACTGGCCTATCGTTTTGCAATCAGCTGTAAGGAAGGACACCCCAAATTCCCCTCTGAAAACCAATTGTTGTTCCTTATTTGGATGCTCCGATCCATTGATCCCATCCAATTTTGATCTCGACAGAACTTACGCAGACCCATACTATCCCTGACCTAGTGTTGCAAAGTCACCTAGTGTTGCAAATCGGCCTCTAGCTCCACAACAACTCAACGGTAGCCTCTGAAAATATTTATGAACATGTAAACTACTGTTAGAAGTATGAATATGTTTTTCTTTTCAAAAGAATCGGACCAGATGAAGGTATAAGAGGGTTATATAGCAAAAATGAGCACTTTCACGACATGTTACTTGCTTAGAATATTTAATACTTCACGCCGCATCGCGATTTTTTCTGGAAACAAAGATATATGTATACAGAACACATTGTCCAATTTTTGGACGCATCAGGAGAGTACTTCCCTCAGTAGAGGATCCAATGTCTGAGCGTGACAAGATGAGGTGAAGGTATTTAAACTCCGCCAGGTGCCCAACAAGGACCCACAACGCGAACGCGAACGCGTCGTCCAGCAGTCCTATGCCCAACGGACCTCGTGGAGCTTGCAACAGCACTTGAGTTGTCACTTGCAGATGGCAATGGCAAGCCGCTCGCGGGAAGAACTTTGGTTGTCAACATCAAGGAACATTTTGAAGCCCATCTGGAGAAAAAGGGCTGGTCACGATTTCGTGGTCTTTTTGGGGGTCGCGGTGCTAACCAACGACGTCCTGATGGTGGACCCTCAACGTCTTTGTCTCAGCAATCTCAAGAACAAGAGAATGTCCCAATGCAACTTGATACATTATCTTCACTTCCCACGCAGTCTTTCCCGTATACTCATTATTTGGCAGGCCCTCCAATGCAGGCTACCCCATCCTCGCACACATTTGGCATGCCCATCAACCAAAATCTACATCCATTTGCTCCGCCTAGACCAGAAACCTATACTTTCACTCATTTTGTACATAGTCCCTCCTTACAACCACCACCTACACAGAGCTACCATTACCTATATCCCTCTAATCAGCCTACACCCCCTTCTAGTACATAGTTTTTATGAGACCTAATTTCTACTGTACATATCTCATACTTAACAACTTGCTGTTGCGACGTCGTATCTCTCTTTGGGCGGAGATTGAAATGCTACCTGATTTGGTCTGATTTGGTGTTACGTTGCGTGACAGAATTTGCAACACTAGGTGACTTTGACCTTTCGTATCGGCACCTGGCGGCACCCACCTTAAGAATTCCAATTAAATACGAAAAAAACATATTCGGAAAGCTGGGAATCAGGCCTTTCCATCTGTAAAAGATTTGTAAAGATTGGTGCATTCCTTGAGGCACTGTTGTGTTTTGATCAAAATATTTGCAACACTGGGTAAATGATAGTAGGATGTTACTTTCACGCAAAACAACAGAAATTCAAAATTTTCATTCGCCAGCTTCGCCACCATTCGCCAAGTTCCCACGGTACTCGCCTCGCCAGGCCGGCGAGTGGCGAATGCTTTTGAAGGTTTTGCCATCAGCATTATCCTCTTGATGAATGATTTGCATTTGTAGCCTTGCCATGCCGGTTTGCTTGCGGTTTGGCATAAATCAGGCGAAACGACTACGTCATGTTCATCATCATGTTTTTCAGTCTTTCTTGATTATCTGAAGACTACTTAGTGCGGTATATACGTCATTAAAGGATAAAAGACAACGAACGAAAATGAGTAACGAAGATGCGCAGGGAAGAATATTAGTGCGAATATGATGGATATAATGATCAGGTCCCGTGCCCATCTGTTTCATGATCAAGTGTGTGGTATGGATATGAAAGGGTCGAATTCATCTTGGGCGAGACGACTTCGAATTGTGAAACGTCAAAACTCGGACGCGTTTCTTGCGAGGACCGAGACGAAGTCATTGATCTGGATGGTGATGACGATCTTGTGCCAAGGGAACGTTGTCTTTCTGGTGGCGAATACGATGAGTCGGTCGATGACGTCGTTAATCTTGATCTCGTCGATTGGCGATGGTCAGCGGGTGGAGGCCCATTCTTACCATTGACAAAGTGTTCTGGTATCTGTGGACTGGGTGGCAAATCGGGAGACGTAACTGATGTCCTCGAGGATACAGTAACGCTTGGCCTTCGCCCCCCAGCACGAGGGGGTCCGTTCTGACGTTCTATACTTAAGCGAGGTTCGGTGAGGGGTGGAGCCGCGTTCCCTGACGATGATGGTTTCCACGACTTCAGTATAGACTTTCGGACGACCCTGTCTTTGTCTGGTATAGGTGGAAGTGGGGGTGGTGACGCAGGTCGGGGTGACTGTCTGATGGGTCGAATGGGATATGGGGATTCCTGATCAAAGTGTAAACGATCAAGACTCGAACCAGTTCTGGTAGGTAGCATTTGTGTGGGTACGATAGGGGAAGCTTTGTTCCCATTGAGATTTCTGCTCTGAAAGGGGACAGAGAGTTGCTGCGATGGTGGTGGTGGAGGGGCTAATTGATCCTGAGGAATACGTGGCGGCATGGGTGAGTCCTGGGACAGGCGGGGTTGTTGTATATGCAAATGGTCTTGAGAAGGGTGTGGATGATGAGAAGGTGGTGGTGGCGGCTGAGGGGAGAGGCGTCCAAACAACGGGGTTGGTGGAAGTGCAGGAACATCAGGAAACTCCTGGTGCTCTTGTGAGGGACGCTCCGGTCGCTGAGGTGGAGGTTGAGGTGATGCCCTGCCCGAGGACGGTGCTGATGACGCTGGGGCTGGCGGGGGCGCCTTGTCTTTGTTACTATTCTTTCTCCACAACTTCTTGATGCTTTTCACAGACATCAGTGTTGCCCTATTTGAGGATTTGGTGGGTTCCTCAGTAGTAAATGAATCAGCGGAAAATCGGCTGGTTGTCCCTGAACGACCGCGTCCTTGAACCTGTGATGGTGGTTCTACGTCTTCTATTACGGTACCAAGAGGCATCGGTTCACGGCCCATGTTAACAAACTCCCATTGGCTTGCTGACAGCCGTGAGCCTCCCACAATATCCGGCATAGACGGATATCTTCCAAAGGGATCAGGAGACAGGGGAATGACTGGTGATGATGTAGAAGAGTTTACGCTTCCTGCAGATTGTGGGAGATATAAAGCTTGTTCCTCTTCGAGCTCTCGCCTGCGGAACTCTGATTCCGCCGAAGGCTGATCTGTAGGTACTCGAGAAACATATGACCTAGGGGCAGACGTTGTAATGCCATTGACAGCCAACTGAGGAGGCGAAGGGGGTCCATTCACTGGAGCTGAACCTTGCCCAGGCTTCTCCTTGATTGATGAAAATGGGACAGCTGGCCATGACACTTTCCTTATGAGACGTATTAGAGGGGAGCATATAGTATGATTGAGAGCGACTCACGAAGGTGGTGATGGTGGGTCAGGATGCTTAGGCAATCGCGGAGACGCAGGGAAGAAATCAGAGTTTCGCGTGTTTCCTCCGGGAGATAATGTCAGGGAAGGTGCCTTTGGGGAGAATGTCGCTGAATGGAAACTTTGATTATGTTCTTCTTCAAGATCAGCCTTTAGGATTCTCGGAGATAGCTGCGCTAGTGTCTATACGTAGATATCAGAATGAACCTAACGTTTAGAAATAAAAAGACGTGCCCGTTCAATCTCGTCTAATTGAGCCCTCATTAGATACTGACTTCGACGTCGATCATGAGGGTCGCTGTCGTCGAACTACATTTCGATGTAAGATCTCAGGGATTAGTCTCAGGGAATGGTACTCACATCCTCGCTAGGGTCCAAACCTAGATCAAGGTCACCAAAGACCGCACCACCCCTCTTTTCCGACTCTGCCGGACTCCGTACACGGGTGGTATACTCATCAAACACTTCCTCGAGATCATGATCCGAAATTTCTGGAGAAGGGCTTTCTAAATATGCGAGATTAGTTTCGCTGCCTGAGCTCTCCTGAATGGGGGTGGGCTCTTGTGGGATGGTGGGCTGGTTTGGAGGGACTAAAACCAAAGGAGGTGGAACATGTCTGCGGCTAGAGCTTTGAGTCGAAGGCGTTGACGACCGCTTCTGGTTCAGTTGAGGGGAATCAGGGATAGAGATGGCGAGATTGGGTCGAGACATCTGCTCCAACAAAGCCTCAACTTCATCCTCCTCCCTTCCAGCAATGCGGTCATCTTCCAGGTTGGATATAGTAGATAGATCTGCTCCTGTGAGAGCTAAATTGGTGATATTAGGATTGGTATCACGCGTGTTATGGTCACTTTCGCTGTGTATGTCTGCCCATGTATCAGGATCGCTCCCAAATACATCTTCCAGTGGATCCTTTCCTCCAATCAACGATGAAACTCGCGCAGTTGCATCCTCAGCAACATCTTCATCTTCTCCATCCTCTTGATCTGACACTTCTGGAAAAGGTTCGTATACATCGTCTACGACCTCTTCTTCTGCATTATCATCCTCAGCAACATCTTCATCTTCTCCATCCTCTTGATCTGACGCTTCTGGCAAAGATTCGTATGCGTCGTCTATGACCTCTTCTTCTGCATTATCATCCTCAGCAACATCTTCATCTTCTCCATCTTCTCCATCTGGCAAAGATTCGTATGCATCGTCCACGACCTCTTCTTCTGCATTATCGTTCGCGGGCGACGCATTTAATGAGATAGGGCTGGCAGTCTGTTTTCTGCCAATCAGCAAACGAATCTGTGGCGTCCGTCCTTGACTTTCTTCATCATCCTGGCTTTTACTTCTCTCTACACTTGCCCTGCTTCCCGCTCGTTTTGCGTGATTGGCTTTTCTACTCCTTATCCAAGGCTCGTACCACCCAGCTCTACGACGGTCAATGTCAAATTCAACCTTGGCCAAAATAGGTATCAAGGATGGGGAGTGTAAGCCAGGTAGATCAAAGTCTGCACGAACAGCAGAACCTCCAACAGATGTGTCTGGGGTCCCAGGCTCGTCGGACGTGGACGAAGGGGGAGCTGATTTTGAACTTGAGCGGATGTCTGACGCTGAAGACGGCGTTGACGGCGCTGGCGTGAAGGGGTAGGTGGGTTGTGGTTGGACTGGTTCCACTCCACCTGGCGAGGACAAGAAAGGTCGCAAATGGTTTGCACTTTCTTGCGGGAGGTATGGGGTTGATCGGGCTCCGACTCCCAGTCCTAGCAAACGAGGATTTGAATTTTGGGAAGGCAACAACGCCTCCTCTCGCTGTTCTGTTTGAAGAACTCGGGCCAATATGTGTTTCCAAATGTCTTCGGAAAGCCGCGGCCCAGGCTCCTCAGTTGGGGAGACCCCTGGAGATGTTGGTTGAAACTGAGTTGTCGTCACCAGGTAAAGGATCAGGCCGACGGTACTTGGTAGTGCATACTCCTTTGCGATTGCGCCTAGTTGGGCTTGAAAGTTGGAATGTAGAGGCACCAAGGTTCCACGTCGAAATTGGGTATGGTATCCTGAAGCACTTGCTGGTGGTGGTGTCATGTCAGAATCATCATCTAGGGCGTCAGAATCATGGGGTAGATGCAAGGGGGGAATGACATGAAGCATAAATTTTGAGGTAGAGGGAGAATAGAAGCCAACGGATGAAGTTGCCGTTGAGGGAGTTGGAGAGCGTCTAAAGGGGGTTGGGGAACGTCGGAAGTGATCCATTGGTCCAGACGAATCTGAAAACGAGCGAGACAAGGAAAAAGCATTGGCTGGGACGGGGGTTGATACGCCCAGTGCATTGGCAAGCTTTGCGAGTCGATGGGGCGGCAACGGTGACTTTGGTGGACGCCATGTTGGAGATAGGGCTGCATCTGGGTTAGCAGAGAGAGTCATGACAGTGTTCTTGATAGTCGTCGTGAACGTCGGTCGTCGGTTAGCATGAGCGTTAAAGGACGCGATGAGCAACTGCTGCAGGGGTGAGAAAGTCAATAAAACTCCGATCTGCGTTGAGTAACGCGTCGTAAGTACAAAGCGTTGTCACCAAACACTGAAGCTCTTCCAGTGATCTTGTTTTTACTTTTTCGTCCTTTGTGTCCTTGTTTCTTTCTCTTTTCTTCTCTTTCCTCTCTTTCACGACAACAGCCACGACAATCCTCTCCTCACGAATTCACGTTGTACCCATGGACCAACAGCAGCACCATCCTTTGGGTGACGATCACAGTCCTATACCCCCTCCTTATTTCTACACGCAGGAGCAGGACCCTTCCTATAACATCTCGTATAATCCCCAGATGGGGTCCTATTCAGTACCTCAACACGCCCCCCAGCCGCGTGCGTATTTTTCCCTCTTCATTACCTCATGTCATTTTCATCAGATAATCCTCTTTCTATTCAGGTCAAATGGATATCCACCAGCAAGGAATTCAGCAGTATCACAACCTCTCGCTGATTAACCCCCATCAATACCAACCTACAGGCGTGTATAACTCATCCCCGCCTCATGGTTCCCTGCCCCTAGCTGGCTCTCCCCCCCCTCCTTCACCCGATCTTATGTACGATCCCTTGTCGCCCCCTGTCTCCGGATCAGACACATCGGCAGACGGAATATACCATCATTCAAACAGCAGTGGTGCAAACTCCCCCTCTTCCTCACGAGGCAACAGTCTAGTTCATCGGCACACCCGTTATAACCCTACTCCTTCCCCTACCAGCTCAGCCGGACGCCGACGTGGCCGATCTCACGATTCTGACGACGACGACGGAATGGGTGTTACATTTGTCGAGAACCTTGCTCACACTAGAAAAGAGGCAACCCGAAGGCAGAGGATTGAAGCAGAACAGCGTCGAAGAGACGAATTACGCGATGGTTATGCAAAAATGAAAGATGTTCTCCCCGTTTCAAATCAAAAGAGTAGCAAAGTATCTCTATTGGAACGAGGTAAGGGTCTTCTATGTCACCTTGGCTTAACCTCTCATCGTCTCCTCCGTGTAGCTACCAACCATATTCTGGCACTTGAGAAAGCCAATAAAGAGATGCAAGCCCGTATCGCTACTCTGGAGCAGGAAATGCAGAGGCTTCGAGCCATCAACGAGAAGATTTCGCTCGGCTCAACCGACACTCCCTCACCCAGAACATTCGATGGCAATAGACCCTTGTCGCCCCCACCTGACGCTCCTGTAGCAGGTCATTCTCTAGCCTCCGTCAGAGGCCAGGAACCACCCTCGGAGCATTCAAGTCCATCAGCGTCAGAAGGCGGGTTCTGATCTACCTGTGCCCCATGCAACATCTACTTTACACTTCATCCTTCCTCATCACTTGCTTTCTTCTTCTTCTTTGCTTTCCAGTTTCACATGCGCTATTCTCTTATTTCTCTGCGACATGCACTTTTGGGGAATGGTACCTGTTATTATTTTGCGAGGGTGGACGCTTGGGACCGCGTTCAGCGCCACGCGTCGTCGCAGCTGTCCCTCGTCTCGACCCCCGTGAGAGGACTGGCGGTTCGGTAGTCGTAGGCTGGAGTGCAAGGACCTACATTCGAGCTGACTGAAGCGTGTTTGATCCCAAGGTCACATGCCATCTCGTTGATCGATCGAAAAACCCTCGAAAGCAACGGATTCCTGGAGAATCCAATCCTTGTCGATACTTCTGGCTCATTGATCCCTTTGGCCACGTTTTTCCAATCTTTTTTTTTTGCCCAACCCCAAACTGCGCCCTCCAATGTCCAGTCAATCTATCGCCGTCCACCAGGCTGATGAAGAGAACGATGGATATCTGAACAAGGCTTTTTCAATCACGAAAATCCATGGAGAGCATGATTCACGGTCCTCCATAGATGGAGCGCATGATAACTCATGATTCTTGACGAACCAGACACGACTACTGTTGGCACGGGATTGATGGCGCAAAAGCAGTCTTTGTCCAGCCACATTTGCAGGAGTGGAAAGGTTGCTCTGCCATCCTTTCAATATTTTGACGACTAGCCCTGGCGTCTCTTGACGGGACGTTGGCGAAGCGGGGACATCTTTAAGCCATGCTTAATGACGAGGATTAGACGGACGCTGAATATATGGTCGCCCATTTGTCTGGCCTTTTCCCCAACGGTTCCATTGGATGTTACCACTCGTAGTTTAGATACAATTCGATTTCTATAAATATGCTAACAACTTCATTCTCTTCACAACAAACATTCAAGCTTTCAAGAAGAACCCATTGCATTTAAGGCGTCGTTTGACATCGATAAACGATCTGATGTTCGCAAAATACAGCAAAATCTATCGATGGATGTAAAGTTCCTGCTACACGTGTACGTCACACTGGAGGCAAGGATTGTTTCTGGCTGTCTTGAGTGAACTATGGCTACAGATAGCGGAAATCTCAAGACGTAAGGCGAGACAGCTCGGGAGATGATGGGATGTCGCTGTGGGCGTTATGAAGGAACAATTTAAAGTGACTTCGAGTTCTATCACATCGATGATATCGATTTCAAGGCCAAGTGAGCAGGAAATGCCGTAAAACACGTCCTCAACTCGATCGCCAGGATACAACTTACACTGATGAAACAAAACGCCCTGAACTTTTACAGTATAGTGGGAGGGAAGTAGTGAATTCCACTAATGGTATACGTATCAGAGCCTCGTTGTATCCGCCTGTTCATCGTTCGGCAACTTTTCACGACCCCTCTGCCCAAATCAACGCATGTTGTGCAAGCTATATACTTTAGGCCCCCCTGTGAAGCCGACATACCCCAGCACAGCACAAGAAAGCCGCGCGCCGCGGTCTTGATGAGAACAAGAATAGTTGTCCAGACTTTAGCCTGAGCGCTCGTTTCTATGTCGGGTGCCTGTTGTCCGCATAACATCAACGCCGGACAGATCCCAAGCGGGCTGTGTGCGGCTGTCAAGGATCACCATAATCAGTGTCAACTAGTGCGCTAATCCTCCGCCACCGACTGAATGCAATGTCACCTGCCGACCAGAAAGGGTGAAAACAGAGCCAATTCATAAGTTAAGCACAGGTAGGGGAGATATGAATCTGATCAGGGAGGATCGGCATAAAGAACATAGGGTTAGAGTTGGTGACGATAGCCATTGGGAAAGTATTCCGCTGACGAAGCAGGTCCGACCCAGATCCAGGGGACTGGAGCATGATCCCAGAATCATTGATAAGACGGGAAATGACTCGGTCGTTTTGTTGACATATGGAAGAACCAGAAGGCGGAAGTAGCCGCTACAAAACGGTCCTGCCTCGAGGTGGAATATGAGAAAAGAATAGAGGGATTTTGCTTGCTCAAGAAGATGCGTTCCGCCCCATGTTTCAACAAGTAAAAGTTCATTCTTCGTCACAGATTGTCACTAGAGTAAGCCATGACGTTTTGCGGAAGCGTCCAGCTGTGTTTAGTCAAGAAAATTCCTTGTGATAGGACCAGCAGCACACCCTGAACCCACCTCGGTTCTTCTGACCATTCAGTGGGTAAAACATAGGAGTAGACGCAGCGTGTGCTCCGATAAAGCCCGTCAGAGTCCCTACAGATTGCATGTCCATGCGCGTTTCGAAAGAATTTCCTTGCGTCGACGAAGCGAGGTTCCAGTCGGGAAGCAATGCCTGGAGAAGTTATGAAATCATGATGAAACAGTGGAGAAAGTTGTAACAGGCAATCATCGAATACGGGAAGAGATAATTCTTCAGGACGCGACTTGTGACGTTTGAAATACGAGCCGTCACAACGCCCCCGTCACAACATCACTGTGATCACATCCCCGCCCCCCCCGCATCAAGACCACCGCCAACGCCGACCACTGCACGCCCTGCCTACGAATTGACGCCCACGAACGACTCGGATTACCCCTAGCCAACGCTTGAAGCGCCTCACACTCACTTACTCATTCCTGCGATACCCATTTTAGCATTATCCGACACAATGTGGTACGTCCATATTCAATCATATCTGCATGTTGAGGTCAATCTTTGGTCGATCATTAGGTGTGACAACTGTCTTCTGGTCATGCCTCTTGTGAGTTATGGTGCCAAATGGTTTGAATATGCCCTTATACATTCTTCGTAAGAGGGGGGGTGCAATTGCCTGGGCCGTTGTGATCGCTGTAAGGCTATTTCAATACCGATTTTGACCCCCCAGACTTGCTGACCTTGCGCAGGCATATAGCTTGGCTGGAGGAATATTTCTTCTCGTGGATGGCCAGTATATATTCTTCTTTTTCCCTGAATGGTGAATGCACTCACCCGTTGCGCCGCATACCAATGATTAAGACATTTCAGGCAAATATACGGCGGCATCGGCATTGGAGTAGCAGTTTCAGCGATTCTGACCATGTTTGCGCTCTCCAACGTCAGTTTCATCAAGACCCTTCACCTTGGAACTCCTGGACTGATCCTATCAATAGCGATCTTACATCTGGACTCGAGTTGTGAAGTTTCTTTGGCCATTTATAATCGTGATTTGTGCCATTAGGGCTATCATCATGATCGTGCAGCTCCAGAGAAAGTGCGTTTCCATTCTGCGTTGCGAATTTTCATTGATTAAATTACTTCCCCTGTTTACTTTAGTCAAGACAAGATCACATGGGAGTGTAATAACGGGGGCCAGCAATGGGGCGTGGCTGGGTCTCAGACGACCTCTACGGGAAGTCTTCCGAGCACCTTTTGTGCCACAGGGTTCTCCAGTCTAAATGTCGCCTTTATTATTTCGCTTCTCGTGGACCTCGTGTTCCAGGTTAGTCGCTTCCAAGCTAACTTGTTCAACCTCTTGCTCAATATCCTGTTCCTTACAAGCTTTACATGTTCTTTTTGACTTGGAGATTCTCTAAGCGGTTGGAGCATTACGCTCATATGAAGGGCCCGTTCCACGGAGGTGAGCGCCACATGTGACCCTTTTGTTTGAAGGAAGATCGTGACGCAAAGTTTGCAGGATACTACGCATAGGCACCGGATGTTCTTCTCCTTAGTCTCGGACTGTTTCTCGATCTTCCATTATCGCTTCTATACTCACTTGGGACACCCCTCACGACTTGTACGACGTTACGACATTTACGATGCTTTATCTAACGATGAATGACATTCTGAATATGGCTTTGTTCGAGCGCCTGTAATCGATATAATGGGACCGCTCTGTACCCATAAGGACAGAACTTTGTCGAGAAAAAAAGGTGCGCAGCTGATCGGACCAAAAGAGACCAGCGGTAGCCGTAGGATTAAAAAAACGTTCCGTCTGGTGGACAGACAGGCACCAGGAATTGTGACTTGTGATGATGAGATTTACCCGGTCAAGACAAGATCCCTGCTTTTGAATCCCATCCTGACCGAACACTCTCTGTTCGGAAACCGGATCTTGATGTGCGGCTTTTATAAAAAAGGATGTTTTCGGTCTTTCGGAACGAGAGAAAGATGGAAGAGGATAACAGTGATGGATAGATACACTGGTTAAGGAAGCAATTGATTTATAGATGAAGACTCTGTCATTGGGAAATGGAACAGGGGGGACACAGAGAATGAGATGGGCAAGGGTATTGGCGTTTATTCGCATGTATTCACAGTTCGTTCTGTCACTAAGTACTAGGGTTATTTCCGCCAGTGGCGTAAGAGAACAAGAATTGGGACAAAAGTCAGAATTAGAATGAGCAGAAATTACGCCTCATGTCCGGTGCCAAGAACCCGGTTAGGATGGTGTTGATATTTATACTGGCCTTGACTTATTATATAGACCTTAAGTTGTCTTTCCCACTCTGTTCCCTATCCCTTCTTCTCCGACTCTCCCCCTTCCCGCCCTTTTCTCTCTTCTCCTCCTGTCCGTTTTCTTTTCTTTGCAGTCCCCACCCCAACGAGCCCTGTTGTTCTCCAGGTACCCTTTGTTCCCCGCCCTGTCTACCTTTTATTCTAACGCCACACTAATTTAGCTCGTCTTATTTTCGTTCTCATTTATTTCATCGTCTGCCCAGCTCTCCAGTCGTACCTGCTCTTCGCAATGTCTTCCCAACTGCTCTCCATGGACTTTGATCACAACAAGACCCCTTCCTACATGGAGCCACTCGACGCTTCATTCTCCTACATGGACAGCGGTCTCGACTATCTCCAGTATCCTCCTCAGTCTCCCTCCTTTGGCGTAACCATTGGTCGTCAGTTTTATGCTCACTTCACATTGTTACACTGTGTCTGACTTTGTTTTTCATCAGTTCCCCCGTCGGCGTCTCCTCAGGCGTTTAACTCTTTGAATCTCTCCGGCGGTCTCGGAGATTACACATACTCGTCACCTGCTTTCAGCGCTTCATCCCCTGCCCGTCCATACACCCCACCCGATGGTGCCGCCATTTCTCCTCCGTCGCTCACTTACCCCTTGAGCGCTGGTGAGTTGTCCTCCGATGGCATGGCCTCTGGTAGACATAGTCGTGGAAGCGGATCGCACTCACC
>Ga0307507_10009964_pt1 | contig 12463 bp, 10 predicted proteins | sample 7_EM_MG_FD_207223 | JGI IMG/M metagenome (GOLD analysis project Ga0307507, IMG submission 207223) | Populus trichocarpa ectomycorrhiza microbial communities from riparian zone in the Pacific Northwest, United States - 7_EM | ecosystem: Host-associated > Plants > Roots > Unclassified | place... | reverse complement strand
GTTTCATCCTCCCACACCTTCCACCCACTCTCCTCCAATCCCTTTTTCCCACACCTAATCTTTATAACCCCATTTGTCCAAAATTCTCCCTCTCGCTTAAGCCCCTCCACTACCTCCCAACCCTCTTCCTCTCCCCCTATCAACGCCCTTCCTTCACCAATCAACGTTCCTCTCACCTCCCACACCTCTCCATCATCCTCCACCAATCCCTTCTTGCCAACACCTCTTTTCTCAACCCTAACCCCTCTTTTTCCGGGTCCACTTCCCTTCCCACTTTTTCCTCCCTTGCCTGCCATGGCTATCTTCAAATAAGACTGGTTTAAAGATAAAATCGAAGCCAAAAAGCAAACTGGATAGGAGGCCCTCGTTGGTTGAATCCCCTGTCGTCGTATTTCTTTGTTGTTGTAATTTCAATCATCAGGAAAATAGCGGTCGTCGTCTTGTACGAAAACTTTACCCATGGCACTTGTATTATCTTGAATAAGAGAGAATTGTCTCAGGACGTCTGAGTTTCCTATTTGGATGGGGACGGGAGGAAATGCCAGCAAAACCAAACACCGCCTTACTTAGAAGGGGTGTTTAGACGACCTAAGACATTCTCTCTTATTCAAGATAATACGGTATATTCAGATTCCAATGATATCTGGCACCCCGGCGCCCAACGGGGTAACAGATTTGCCCACCTTTACTTGTTTCTAACCAAAAAAACCAAGGAGGAAAGAGTTTTTTTCTTCTGAATAAATGAGCGCGAACGACACAAGGGTCGATTTTCTGTATCCGGCACTATCCTTTGGGACGTGTGAAAAGACCAGTTCTGTCACCGACAACAGCTAGCGGTACCTTAAAATCTCGTTAAATCCACCATCTCCGGCAGCCCCTAATCTCTGGGTTTTGAGTCAAAAGTTCTTAAGAAGGATTAGTGCTTTCCTGCCACGGCACCGGTACATAGCCTGAGTCACTTGTCTGTGCGAGATCTTGTTAACTTCGCAAGCTAAACTTATCTTGTGTGGATGTCGCCATTTACAGGGATATTCGTGACAGACCGGAGATGGTGGATTTCACGCGCATCGCCCAAAGGCTGCTTGCGCCACAGTTGGTGAAGAGGCGAGTGGTTGGATTGGTAGGGTGGGGGAACCATCTACTTACAACTTGATTCACTTTATTATCTCTCCGTGGTTTTGGTTTTTCTTTACTCTTTTCGGAAGATTTAAGTTGAGAATGGGATAATAAGGCTCCGAGCCAGCGCTCTTGCTTATGGCAGAGGATATTTGCTTTTCCAGCACGACTACCGGTAGTTGGTGTCTCAGGGCGAGAATAAAAGTGAACAAAAAAAGAAAAGCAAAAGAGGGAACTTGCCGAACTGGGCTTTCCCCTTTAGGTTTGCATAAAGCGGCTAAAGTCCCCGCTAGCTAACTATTCAGGGATATATGGGAACAAAAGGAAACATCAACACCAGCGCAATTGAGAAACACCGGGGGACTCATCACAAGTCACTCGGAGCACAAGAAATCGCTAGTGTTGAAATTAGGCTTTCGGATATATACAGTCAGTCGTCAGAAGTGTTCGTGAAACATGTCTCGCCTTAGTAAGCTACCTCGCCAAAAATGCCCGCTCATTGAATAATTGATTGCAACCCCCATCACAGCTGCGGTCCGCATCGTGACCCCCCATTACAAAGATACCTGTGCATGTACACTCCTTCTACTTCCATTAATTCGCTTTCTTCTCTTAACTAGGATTTACCTCACAAGGTACTTGGCAACTCACTCGTCCACACAACTACCAGTTTTCCAGTTCGCTTGCCTGTTCACAACTTCACTCACTCACTTATTCACCCATGTAGACCGGGTGTGCCCTCAGCGAGACTTGGCAAATATTAGCAGGCAGTTTTGGTTGAAGGTGCTCTTCTTTCCTGGCAAGACTCGCTGAGGGCGTTGCGTCGCTGAGGGCACACCCGGTCTACTAATTTGCTGGCTTGCCAGTTCCCCCATTCTTTCATTCACTTCGCCCACATGTTCACTAGTTCACTTGGCTTCTGGCTTACTCGCGTGGCTTCTGGCTTACTCGCTTGGCTTCTGGCTCACTCGCGTGGCTGCCGGCTTACTCGCTTGGCTTCTGGCTTACTCGCTTGGCTGCCAGTTCTCCACTTTGCTTATCTCGTTGGAAACTATACTAGTTGCTTGCTATGAACTTGTTTGCCTCTAGCCACATCATATCACTTTTCCTGATACTTTCTCCCTTTTCTTTCCTCTTAACTCTCTAAAGCGCTCTTTTCTTCTATGGAGTGACAACAGCAATACAAAACAAACTCTACCTCTGCAATCTTCTTCACTTCCATGACCTCCAGGGCACCAGTAATTTTGACACACTTGGTTACCTGTTCGCCTGCCCATTCACCCAGTTGCTCCCCTAGCCATTAGCCCTCCTCGCTCACCCGCCAATTGACTTGCCTATTCACCCATTCACTGACTCGCTCATTTACTCACTCCTGCACTCATTCATTCACTGGTTTCCCCGCAAACCCCTTCCCTTATTCCCTTTCCCATTCACTCTGTTGCTCTCCCGCTGGCTTACCCATTCCCTGGTTTGCTCGTTTGGTCACTCGTTTATTGAAAATGCAACCCCACCATCGTTGCCCCACCGCACGGCCCTAGTATGGCGTCATCGTAATTAAACATGTCTCAGATCACGAACACTTCTGACGACTGACTGTACTTTCTACGGCTTAGAGTACCATAAAACCGGCCATTCTCCCTTAGTGTCGGTTTACTACTCACCGAGTTTGCCTTACCCTATTTAAATTTTCCCTCATGTCATTGCTCAATCAAACGACCAGATATGGAACTTTGTTCTCACTTGGCTTCTCTTGTTTTCCATATCATTGTTTCTTTTGATTTCTTTTCTGCTGCCGATATATATATGTTGTTTCACTGCATAAATAGTGGGTCTTCCCCGCCCTCTGAGATAGAATGAAGTTCTTAAGCATCTCCCGCTCTCGTATGTCTCTGGTATATATCTTGGCCATTGCACCTTTTTTTCAACAGCTAGTTCTCAGCGATTAGCCAAAAAAAAAACAATAGGGGACCTAATGGGTTATTGTTATCAAGAGAGGCTCCAGTTTCCCCTTCACACGCCACACCTAACAGCTCCAAATAGAATCTGTAAACCATCACTGCTAGCATATGCATTCCTAGAAAGAGAAGAAAAAAAAGAACACATGGACATCAAGAACCCACCACGTACCTCTAGGGGGGGCGGGTAGTTCGGCGAAGGACCAATCCCCTAAAGCTATATAAGAATCGGCGCCACCCACCAGCACAACCCTCGGCTCTAGGCCCGGTTTCATGGCTTTTACACCTTGAACAGGTGGGATCAGGGAGCCGGGTCGCTAAGCTTTGTTATTGACTTATGTTAACACCACCTAGGTCTCTCTGAGAAAACCCGCTAATGAGCGTGGTGCCCCGTAGTTTTGTCTGCTCAGAAAGTGACGGCCTAGGGTAACCAGGATTACCCCTTACGTGCGGAAAGACGATTTCAAATACGCCGGAGTTTGATCTGCATTTTTCTACGGTACTCGCCTCTGGGTCCCGGCAGAGTCGGGGACCACAAATAATCCACTGCCCACTCTCACGAAGTTTGTAGCTGATCACAGCAAAGATGCCCCTGTTAAACACGAATGGGAGTTGGTGAAATGGCCATGACGGAGTTGAAACTTGGAAAGTGGTTGACGAAGCCAATTTTCCAGTGACGCGGTGACCGCCTCGCAGCCCCCCGGTTCCGGGGGACAGGGTTTTGAAACATCCGGTGGCGAGTGAAAAAAGTGCTGCTCCATCCTCATGTCAACAATCAAGGTGACAAAGGTTTGCAAGCAGCTGGTGGTGGAGAGAATCATCGCCTAAATTCTTACACTGCCGGCTACCAATAGGTGGAGTATCACGTGACCGTGAAAGAAGAGGCGGTAGGGGAGAGAGGTTAAAGTTAAGGAGAAAGGATGGTGTACTCGAGTACCGGTAATTAGAGGTGGGCCGGGTATGGAACGTCCATGCCGGGATCAATTCAATCCCATCCTGCCAAGTCCTCACAAGCGAAAAATAAGCTTTTCCGCCAAGGTCAGAGACTGTCTCTGGTGTGTGTCATTTTTATCTCCTTTCAGGGTCTTAGATCGCCCCACCGGTGCTGGGACTAATTACTCGGGGGTGTACGTGGGTGATCAGACAGACAGGGGTCATAAAATGTATGTATCAGCATACATTTTATGACCCCTGTCTGTCCGATCACCCACCTACACCCCCGAGTACTAGCAGCCAGCCCACCCATCTAAAGTTGTAATGGACCACTACGGTATTAGCCCCTGTGGAATCCGCTCGCCTGATTGTAAATTCAGGGTATCATATTACAAATATGGTCGTGTCTAGAGGCAGATTTTGTCGGGAGCTAAGATACGCATAACGGTCCACAAAGTACGCGGTTCCATACCATACTTCATCGGGAAGGATCTTCTGACGGTAGCGGTAGCGTGCCATCCAAGGCATCGCGATATGCCTTCGTACGATAATATTCTGCTTCTTTTAGAGCCTGATCTGTGTGGACGGCTCCCCAACATACCGGGGCCATTTTAATTTTTTCATTTACCCACTTTCGCGGGGGGTCCACTTCCTGTTGACTATCTAAGGTTTTTGAGCGCGGGTGTGCGCTGTTTTTAATAGACGGACTAAATTAATCGTGAAAAAATCGCCCTGTATTTCTCCGGACCTTGCATCGCCAAGCTGATAATCATACCCTGCCAGGCTGAAGAAGCTTCACCCCCGTCCGATTGCAGAGCGCCGGCCCAAACACGAATACAGCACACAGCTTGTCCAAATCCTGTATCATACATACTCGCGACTAATTAGTCGAATATTAGTAATTTAAACTAGCTGTACAAGCCGATCAGCGGGGGCTCTGTACTGTATCGGTACACTATTTGGGCAGGTCCTGTGTGCTGGTATCAAGGTGTTCTGCTAATGTGTCTTCGAGCATTCTTCCGCGCGCAAATTTCACCCTTTTAAATAGCCAAGCGAAGTTCCCAACCCTTATTTTGTGTGAGAAAACAATTTAAAAGCCAATGTACACTCTCAAAGACGTTGCCGCTCATTCCAGTCCTAAGGATTGCTGGATAATAATCAAGGGCACTGTGTACGATGTGACCGAATTCTTACCCCAGCATCCTGGTGGGGCAGAGAGTACTCCTTTATCTACCCTTCTTCTTTATATACCATTACTGACCACTAGGAGTAATTCTTCCCTATGCTGGAGCTGATGCTACTGGTGCTTACGAAAGTTTTCACCCGCCCTCTTTCCTCGAAACCCCGCAACTTGGGTTCAAGCCACTCGGTTCCCTATTTCCCTCGGAACTAGCAATCTCGTGGAATCCCGAACCAGAGGTCAAGCGACAATCGAAGCCCCCTCTCAATACCGTCATCAATACTTTTGATTTTGAAGCTATAGCAGAGCGCACAGTTACCCCCAAAACATGGGCTTTTTACTCCTCCGCTGCTACGGATTTGCTCTCGATGAAACTAAACAAGAAGGCTTTTGATCGGGTTTTGTTCAGACCGAGAGTAATGCGCAAGAACGAGTCCGCGGATACAAGGACCAAAATTCTCGGGTTCGATACTGGCGTCCCATTCTTCATAGCGCCGACAGCAATGCAGGGAATGGTTAACCCGGATGGAGAAAAGGCTATGGCGAAGGGTGCGAGGGAGGAAAACGTCATACAAATCGTAAGAACCTGAAATTAGTCATGTTTTACACATAGTATTATATTGTAAACCACATCAAGTGCTAATCGCCACAGATATCTACTAACTCCTGGCATCCAATTGCAGACATTGTCTCTTCTGGGAAGGGCCCCCAGAAACAAGCCCACTTTTTACAGCTATATGTCAACACCGATCGTCAGAAAACTGCTCAACTCCTTGCTAGCGCAAAAGCTTGTGGTCTTAGGGCTGTCTTTGTAACAGTTGACGCCCATCTTGCTGGGAAGCGAGAGGCAGATGAACGCCTGAAGGTCGACGTCCCAGTAAAGTCTGCAGTTAGCGGTGCTATCTCGCATAACGACCAGAAAGGAGGAGGTATCGGGCGTTTGATGGGGTTATATGTTGACCGCACCCTTAATTGGGAGGATATTCCTTGGATAAAAAGTGTAGCCGGAGGTCTTCCTATCGTTTTGAAGGGCATTCAGACGGCGGCGGACGCAAGGCTGGCTGTTGAATATGGGGTTCAAGGAATCGTATTGTCAAACCATGGGGGGAGGAGCTTGGACACGTATGCATCCGCGAACCATGACAATTGGTGAAAATATCTAATTTATCAGATCGCCACCTGCTCTGTATACGCTTCTTGAGATCCATAAGATATACCCAGAAGTCTTTAATTCCCTAGAGGTATACATAGACGGAGGAATTCGGAGAGGGACAGATATATTTAAGGCGCTATGTCTTGGCGCTACCGCGGTGGGGATTGGTAGACCGTACTTATATGCGCTCAACTACGGAGCAGAAGGTGTTGCGCATCTAACCCAGAGTAAGCTTTGGTTCTCCTCACTACCAGGGCAAGGCTAACACACAGACGGGAACAGTCCTCAAAGACGAACTAGAAACAACAATGAGGATGTGTGGAGTTAGAGACCTATCAGGGGTCCATCCGGGGTTAGTAAACACAAGGAAAATTGATGCATTTGTAGAGGATGGAATTGAGCATTCATATGTGAAGTGGAGGCCAAAGAGTAAAATATAGGCTACGGTAGGATAGTTTTATATCAAATAGCCAGGCGCTCATCTCACTGGGATACTTTGCACAGTCTTGTAAGGAAATTATACTTATCAAACTCTCTAGTAGCAATACCTAATCTATTCATCTTCGGTAGAAGAGCAAGAATACGTATGATAGAGAGCTTGCGCACTAAGGTTGGTTCATGGGACTCTACTGAAGTTGGGTTAGTGCATTTACCAAGGCCCGGGGATCGCCGATAAAGGCCTAGATTATGCAAGAATCAAATTCATTGGGCAAGCTCTCTATTAACCACCTACACTTACGTTCCCTCTAATGGATAGGGGTGTTGGCTCGCACCCTAGAAACGTGAGCAAGATGCCAGCCCTACACTAAACTAGGCCGGGAGGTGATATAGAAACCCTGGGGCAAATCCCCCCGGGGGAACCCCATCGCTCAGTCGTAGTATTTCCGCCATGGGATCGTCAGGGGTCTATAAAGAGCAAGAAGCCCCCTCAACTGCCATAGCAATCCACCCTCGTCAGTTCCTCGTCCATGAATATTTTCTTCAGGGTGATAGGGAGGTGGCCTTGCCTTTATTCTTATTTTTTACACCCTTCAATACCATGCCTTGAACCTAGTGCCGGTATGATAAGTACCGGTAACGCTCCCTCCAGGTACCCTCTCGTACTGGGGTACCTGATTTAGCGGAATAGTTAGCCTATTGGGCTGGCTTCAGAGTGATGAACATCTCAGGCTAAGACCTTTAGAATTCGACTTTGTACCAGGAAAGCAACTTCAACGCCCTAGCGTGAATTTTAATAGCAGTCACGCCCCGCTATCCCGGATCTCGATAATACGGATACCTGGCTGTCTCATCCTACCCTTTTTCTAGGGCCCGAATTTCTTTACGCCAAGGTCTGAGCTATTGCCCCAGATCACCCGCTCTGCCCGACTGATTCTTGGGATTTTGGAGGTCCGGGGTGGGGGGTAAAACTGGATTCCATCTCTTACAGTATTCACTAGTTTCACTGATGCTACAATATCTATGGGCCGTTCTGGGGCTTCAATTCTCCCTCGAGACCTCAAAGAGACTGTTTACGATGATGAGAGATCTCAGGTTTCCACCTTGGCAAAGTGACCCTCAGCAGCCTATAAAAGCTAGGGAAATTATAACGTTCTCAATGTAGTTACCTCCGGAACAGTTTATGAAAAGGGAAAGCAGGCCCTCCAGAAGGGGACTTGTGGTAAAAATCTGCTTATTCAGAAGGCGGAGGAAATATCTGGCAAAGTTGTCTCGGCGCTGGTTGAGGAGGACAGTCACTTTGTGCAGTCCTCTTCACTTCATCAACCACCAAAAAACAACAGCTCTATCCCACACACAGATCATTGAGAAAACCTAAGAACCACTCATATCTTTTGGGTAAGTCGTCCATCCTTTTTTCTCTCAATCATACCCACCCTCAACTTTGAGCGTCTCTCTATTTTTTCGAGTCTCCGACCCGCACTCCCATTGGCGGACTCTCCATGCCACTACTTTCCAACTTTCACCTGTTCACGCAGTCTATATGTGTCAAGACCAGCAAGCTATTATGTCCACCCCTGAAGCCTTCCCGTCGATATCAATGAGCCAAATGGTTCACACTCTGGCCGAGTTTTCCTTCCTGCCCAGAGGCAATTGCACCTCTACGATGATGTCTGGTATCTGCCGCTCTCGTGGATCTAGTAAGCGCTTGCAAATCCTCGATCTGATGTCGGTACTCCTCGTGAGTGAAAGTCCCGGTGATACAGCCGCTATCTCGATATACAAGGCAGCATCGGAGCGCATCGAAATCTGGTACTCGAAGGGCCGGCCATCCACGGAGGCCGAGAAGTCCAGCGTTGTGAACTTTATCCGATCAGCCGTGGAGGCCACTCTAGTATCCAGACCAGAAACAGAACTCCTCCTCCGCATTGCTCTAGACATGTGCAAGTACAAGGTCTTCGCACGCATCTACCAAGCACGCCAACTCTTGCTACACTTGTGCCTAGATGGCACTTATGGGATCATTCCGAGCGCCTCTCATGCTGATCGTGATCTCCGGGATGCAGCAAAGATAGAATTGCGTCGCACCCTCGGGGAAGATGAGCTCCCACCCAAGAGATCCCTAGAGAGATTTCTGACTCTATGGTTTCAAGACATCATCCTAGCGATTCGGCCAGGTGTTCGGTTCAACATCGCAGCGAACGTGGAGTTTTATTTTCAAACAGTAGTTAGGTGTTATGCCCTGCTTGCGCTGTCTGGAATCGACACGGTGATAGAGGGCGACTTGCTTGAGAAGCTGAGGAAGGTTTCGGAGTATTACACCGCTGTGAGTATTGTTCATCGGGAAGTTCAGAAACTCAGCCCGGGTGGTAAAGCACATCTTATCAGTACTATCAGAGAGGTATGACTTACTAAATACCCACCCCTCCTACTTTTTTATCTAACTTCTTACTTTCCCAACACAAATACAGATACCCCCTTCAGCCCCAACCACCTGCTTTACTCCCCTCGACCCACTCATCTGCCTAAACAACTGGGCCCACTACCGTGGCCTAACCCCCCCCTTCACCTTCACCTTCCATCCCTCCCCCCCCGCTCTTCCTAACCAGTCCCATATAATTGAATGCACCCATCCCGAAGCCACCCTAATCACCAAAATCATTTCCACACACAAATCCTCCCCCGCTGCCCTGCGCGAGATCGGCGCTAGCAAGGCATCTTGCTGGATCTGCCAAGAATTCTTGGCTGCCGCCCACGACCTGTACCCGAACATTTCTATTGGGCTGTTGAAAGAAAGGCTTAGGACTGCGGGGTCTTGGAAGTTTCCGGCTGATACGCCGGTTGAGCTTGTGCTTGAGTTGACTAGAAGGATTGAGAGGGCAATGGGGAAGGTGTTTGAGGAGTGTGATAGCGCGAATTGGGTGAAGGGGGCGGTTAAGAGGAAATTTGGGGGGGTAGAGTGGTAGAATGTATGGGAGAGGGGAGTAGGTTTGGGAAATTGTTGATCTGGCTTGTTTTTTGTTTGGCATTTCTTACTTTCTTTTTTTCTTCTGGTTTTGGTTTGCACTCGATTGTTTTACTAAACTCTTTTTAAAAGGCTAAGTTTTCATCGACCGCTTTTGTGGAAGTATCGCTTGAGGAGAAACTCTTGGACACTTGAGAATCACTATTGAATCATCCAATCTCATTCGTTTTTTTAAGAAATTCCCCCATCTATTTATTTTGGGTTTTTTCCCCTTTCCCCCCATTTCCTTTTAGGAAAAACGGGGGAGAGAAATTGTTGGAGTAAAGATTGATTCCTTGTACCTAGTTGTATCCTGAATATTCATCCACGATTATATGTAAATCCAGCAAATGGTGATAGTTTAATAGTTTCTATTGTGAGTAGACGTAATGTTTAATAGTCTATTATAAGCATCAACTCTGACCCGTGTCATGGGTTCTTGATTATGTTTCTCTCCAATAGCTTCTCTTGAGCCGGGTTACATCTTAACTTGTGCTTCCGCCATTAAAAGATCTAAAATCCTGCATTCTTTACTAGTACCATCCATGTCTGCCTTCTCAACTTGAGCCTAAGTGAACCCGATTCGGTACTGTATTGTACTTGCCCTTGCCACGTTACTTATATCGTGTCGTTAGCAATAATATTCATAGGAATGAACTTCTACATGTAGTGTCTTTGCCGTAGTTAACATATTCTTAAGCGGGAGTTTTTCGGAATATGGGTCTGATTAATATGACTATATGTTCTTAGGTTCCTCTAACCAGGTGTCATAGGGGAAGCTCCGTAGACTACTACCAGCTGGAGGTTTAATCACACAATTTGGGAGCGATTAAAATGGAAGGGAGTAGCGGTGAGGTTACCCGCGGGATGGCAGTGCGGTAGCGATAGGCCAGGTGTATTCAAAGGGCTTCGACGGGTTGTGCTGATAGTGGATATGTAAAGCAGAGACAATGTTAGAAGGCTTAGGGAAGGGATAAAATGCATAAGTAGAGAAGAAAAGTAAACAAAGTTTAACGCTGGGGTCATGGTAAGATAAGAGCTCAACTCTTGATATTACTACTAGAATTCTTTTCCAGATTTCCTGTTTAGGGAAGACCATGCTTAAAATTCGAAAGGGAGAGATTATTCTCGACCAGTTCCGATGGTCTAACGGCTAAGGAACTGGTCCGCCTCGATCCGAAACAGCAACCAGCGCGAGTTCGAACCCCCGGTGAGAACGAGGGGATGTACTATAGTCGAGCATTGAAAAACGCTCGGCGAACCTCTTTTGTTGCGGGTGAGGGTAGATGGTGGTAAATGCCCTAACATCTACTCGTGTCTCCGTCCTGAGAATAGGCACCTCTTTTGGAATAGCCACTGCGGGCCCATATGGAGGATAGCGTTGAGGCTGCTTTTCTGGAGAAGCACTATGTGTGTGTAAACCCCGAACTTGTTGCAAGAGTCAATGAGTGAGATTAATATATCTGACCCTAGAGGTTCGCCATGAATCTAAACTCTTGAGTCCTAATATTCTCTCAATGCTGAATACTTACTGTAGCTCCCAAGAAAAATCGAAACCAGCCCACGGGAGTCCACAAAATGTCCAATACTGTAGTCAATCATGAGGTCATTTTCATATATGACTTTCACCGGCTACTAACACTTTTCGCCAGACTTTCAAACAGCTCGAACACTATACTTTTTATGGATTGGTGGTGGCTATTCCAAAACAGCTGTACCAGTCCATTCCACAATCATGTTAGCGTGCCTTTTGATGGAGCCTAAGGGAAGCACGAAAGAAGAAACCAACAAAAGCGCAATCAAACCACATAGCCGCATACCCTATAACCGTCTATCTCCTAACTGCATACCCGCAAACCTGCATATCTGCATATCTGCTCCACTGCATAACCCCCCAGTAGTGATGCCATTGTACTGAATTTGCCTACATATTAAGAATTTAGATGCGGTTCCTTCTAAAGGATGACTTCAGGCACTCACACTATCAGCACACCAAGGCCATCAACAGAGAAAACCTAGCAGAATACTTAAGGGAGAGCAGCCCATTCCCTGCAGTCGGGAGAACTGGCATCCTACCAAGTCATAACAAATCAGCTATGATACCACGAGAACGACTGGGGTTTTACACCAATAGCACTAATGGGATTTCTCAACAGAGATTTTAGGGAAATTAGGCCCTCTCTTACTCTAAAACTTAATCCCGCCCCCATCGACTAGGTTTTTTCTTTTTTCTAAAAAAGATAGACTAGTCCGGAGGATACTCGCTATTACAGTACTCTAGCCATGGACAATCCCAACATACCCTATAATTCGAGCAAGGAATAACTTCTCTACCCACCTAGTGCACTCCAGGCATCTCGCCTGCAACTCTACAGATGAAAAAAATTGAGTCTCGCTATAGCCATGTGAGCTATCAGGGTAATCAAGTGAGAGCACGCTACTAAGAATCCCTCTGGCAGTCTTGGCGCACAAGTCGTCTACTCGTGTCTCCGTGCCAAGAATAGGCACCATATACTTTACGTTCATATGCAGCCACAGTACAAGTACTAGGGGAGATGTTTTCGTAACATGCTCCGTCTCCGTTACAATCCCAGTGATTGAAATTCAACCTTGTCACACAAGCCTACGATAGTGCTTCCGACCTATTAAACGTCACCGTCATTAGGTGTCACATTAGTTTTTTG